>ERZ1048068.3146-NODE-3146-length-11012-cov-8.159807_pt1 | contig 11012 bp, 6 predicted proteins | sample MGYA00383098_ERZ1048068 | MGnify/ENA primary metagenome ERZ1048068 (study PRJEB29581, sample SAMEA5548368) | metagenome | biome: marine; feature: coastal; material: water | depth 1 m | study: Short-term variability in the microbial, nano- and picoplankton... | reverse complement strand
CTCATAGGCCGATGGTCATAGATTGAGTATCCCTTGAGGATATCCGGACCACCCATAGAGGTCTCTTTTTCTAAAAGAACCCGAGTAAGAAAGGAATTGGGGTCGGTCTGTTGGCTTTTTTGATAACGGGTATAACCCGCCATGTTCAGAGGTTTGCGCTTTCAATGACGCGCCGTTTATGACATGGCTGGCGATGTGCTTCAGAGTGCAACCGGGGAGGCTCCTTTGCAGCCACCCCACTCTTCACCCTATCTCTATCTGCCAATCTGGCTATTGGATATTTTGACTCGCGCCATCGTTCTTACTGGTTTGCGTAGCCGGTGCTCCCTTATCAATAGCAGCCCCTCCCCGCCCAGCAGTGATGGTCATCAACAGCAGATTAAAGGTGGACGACACCACCTGATCCGAATTGTCACCAATACCATCCCCGTCTGAGTCAAGCCACTCCGTAGGGTCTAAGGGGAAAAGGTCTTCGATATCGCCATAGCCATCGCCATCATCATCAGAATCTGCGTTGTTACCCACACCATCGCCATCGGTATCCAACGACTCACTAGAGTCCAAGGAAAAAGCGTCTTCTGCGTCTGCCACGCCGTCGCCATCGTCATCGTCATCGGCGTTGTTACCCACACCATCGCCATCGGTATCTAATGACTCATAGGGATCGACTGGAAAAGCGTCGTCAGAGTCTGGGACACCGTCTCCGTCTGAGTCTTCATTCGCATAACTCGCCGCGAATACCCGGACATAATCGACCACCAAGCGTTGTGGAAACTGGGTAGATCCGTCCGGTGAGCCGGGCCAGTTACCGCCCACAGCAACATTAAAAATAAGAAAGAAGGGGTTATCAAAAGGCTTAAAGTCTTGCGAGTCCGGCAAATACTGCTCGTGATAGAGCTCGTCGTTAACCAACCACTGCACCCGGTCATGCTCGCGGATCATACTGAAGACATTGAATCCAGCACCAAAGTCATCGCCAGCCTGCTGAAATTGGCCGCCTTGGTAAGCAGGTACATAGGGCGCACCGATGCCGCCAACGTTCCAATGCAGCGTGCCATGAACGGTATTTTCTCGACCCCCACCGCCAATCATTTCCATGATGTCTAACTCACCACAATAGGGCCAGCCGACCTGCTGAAAATCGGCGCCAAGAGCCCAGAGAGCCGGCCAAATACCTTGGCCTCGAGGCAGCGCGGCACGGATATCAACCCGGCCAAACCCAAATTCCATGGTCCCCTCTGTCTTTACTCGGGAGGAGGTATAGCTGCGACCACCCTTGGCTTCTCTTCTCGCGGTAATGACTAAATGCCCCCGATCGATAGCCACGTTGTCTTGCTGGTAATACTGCAACTCATTGTTTCCCCAGCCACCGCCACCAATGTCAAAATTCCATACGGACGTATCGAGAGAAGACGCACTAAATTCATCAGACCATGCGAGTTGATAACCGGGGTAACTTGTTGGCGACAGGTTTGCCTGTCCTGATAAATTGTCCAGTAGCAGCGTGGAACCACCCGTGCCAGTTTGTGCTGTTTGATCATCGGTGCCATCCGGTGTCGCAGAGGGATCAGCGGTGGTCTGCCAGACCAAATTGTCGAGCTTAATAATGACTGCCCCCAAGGCGGAGGGCCAAATTACCAAGCCAGTATCAATTCGACTTAAATCTAAACCTCGGTCTACCAAATCGTCGACAGCAATTGAGACACGTTGCCATGAGGGGCCAATCGTCCCGGGTATCTGCCAATCCCCAGAGGTGCAGGGGTATACGCAGTCCACTTTTAACGTAAGCGCCGTGCCCGGCTCTGAAGCCCAGGCATCAAACTCAATGGTTCCTCCAGAAAAACTTCTGAGATCCTGTGGTGAGGACGCCTTGAAATACACCCCCGCAAGCATGCCGGTACCGGGGTATTCTAGCTCAAGGACTTCGTAAGCATTGTCTCCTTGAGACCAACGCCAGCTAACATTAGGGCAGCCCGCGCCGAAATCGCCAATACAACTTCCGTAATCAGGATTGGCTGCGTCAAACGCGGCAATACCACCATCCCAGGTGTCGCCCAGCTCACCGTCGCTAATCACCGGCAAGGTAATTTGCTGGGCATGCAAAGGACCAACAAAACCGCAAATAATAAAAGGCAGTAGTAGCCCTATAACCCGTTTCACAGATTTAACCCGCTGTTGTTACACCCGAAAAGCTAAACGCTCTCGTTCAAGTCGCTCTCATAAATTATTACAGCCACGTTGTTGGCCTGCATCAAGTGGATTCCAGCCCGGCTGAAGTCGTGGCGCCGAATCTCTGAGACCAAAAAACGGCTTATAACGCTGCCCGGGCGGGCCGCCCGGCGAGCATGATACTCCAACCCGCAAACCAATCCCATTACGAGCCAGCCCAAAGCCCGCCTAGTACCAAAGGTCACGCCGCTCACAGAAAAGATAGACAAAAAAAAGCCGTCCCGTTAGGTGGACGGCAAAAGCGCTCTTTTTAAAAAATAAAACAACACGACCTGTGTGCCGTTTGGCAATGCGCATCCAACAAACCGGACACGACGCCGAAAACATGATGGCATATTTTTTTAGTATTTGCATATAAAATTTTATTAGACGTTGCATAATGCAAATACGCATGCCAATCAAGGTCCAGTACAGCTTGCCGCATACTGTCCAAACCCCAACGCAGCCTCTACAGGCATCTGGCCTTACAAATCGGGCGATCGATCGCTAGGCGCCGGGAGAAATCGGTAGTCCCACTAGCACCACGCCCAAAAGGGTTCTTTGCCAATAACCTCACCCAACCCGCCGCCACACTCAGCGCTGTCAGTGCGCGATGCGTCCAGCGTCGGTATCCCACTTGCCGCAAGACTGACCCTGCTTGTCGTATGCCCCGTCGTTCAGTACCACCTTCACGTCAGTGTTGAGTAAACTGTAGTATTCGACAGCTACGTGTAAAACCCATGCGATCAATACCTTTCAACACCAAACCGGTTACCAAAGCCGTATCTTTTGCCCTGACCGGCCTGCTCGCCTCCGCAGCCAGCGGTCAAACCGATCTAGCATTGGATAGCCCGGTCATTGAAGAAGTGGTTGTTACCGGTATCCGTTCAAGCCTACAGCGTGCTCAGGACCTGAAACGCTACTCATCGGGCGTTGTTGACGCGATTACCGCAGAAGACATTGGCGACTTTCCGGACACCAACCTCGCAGAAGCTCTGCAAAGGGTCACGGGCGTAGCCATTGACCGCCAGCGAGGAGAGGGCTCAACGGTCACCGTCCGGGGTTTTGGCGCCGATTTTAACTTGGTGACGCTCAACAGCCGGCAGATGCCGACCCACAGCGGCTTGGGTCGCTCATTCGACTTTGCTGATATTGCTGCTGAGTCAGTATCAGGCGTCGAAATTTATAAAACTTCCCGTGCCAATGTGTCTACCGGCGGCATTGGCGCCACCATCAACATCAAAACTGCCCGGCCATTGGACCGACCCGGCCTAAATGCCTCGATCAGTGCCTCGGCCATGTACGACCAGTCAACGCGAACCGGGGACGACTACACCCCTGAAATTTCAGCGTTTGCATCTCAAACGTTCTTCGACGATACCGTGGGTATTGCACTTACCGGCACATTTCAGGAGCGCCACAATGGGCAATCCTCAGCCAGCAACACCGAATGGCTTGAGCGAGACGGCAGCGGTATTCCAGATAACGGCCAGCACGACAACATCCCCGGAGCGGGGGATCTCGTTGGCCTGCCACAACAGCAAATTTATCAGCTCGACGAGTGGGAGCGAACCCGGATCAATGGCCAGCTCACCCTGCAGTGGCGTCCCATAGATAGCCTCACGGCAACCCTAGATTACACCGTAGCCGAGCTGGAATTAGACCACCGTTATAACAACATGTCGGTTTGGTTTAGCCCAACAGGACAATCGGGCACGTGGATGGGCGACGGCATTGTCTCACCACTGGTTTACTCTGAAGACAACAACCAACCCGACTCTCCCATGGGCGCCGGCGTCGACGCCTCGAAGAATAGTCGAGCGTCACTGGGTCTTAATTTGGAGTGGGATCTCACAGACCGGCTAAGCGTGATGCTCGATTATCACGACTCCACCGCCGAGCGTGAGCCCAACAGTGCCTTTGGCAGCTCCGCTAACCTCTCGATGGCGGCCTTTGGCCGACAATCTGCGACAGTCGATTACTCCAATGAAATACCGATTACTCAAATCGGACTGGCTGACCCGTTATCACCGGACGACATGCAGATCACCGGAAGCGTGTTTGGCAACAGCTGGGCTGAAATGAACATCGAGCAGGCGCAATTTTCTGGCGTCTTCGATCTCACTGAAACTCTTATGCTGGATTTCGGTCTCGCCTACACCGATATCGACAACTTTGAGGCTGGCAGTATTGTGCAGCGCAATACCTGGGGCCAAAACCAAGCCTCGGCTTACGGATCGGTCTCAGACCTTGTTATACCGGCCTCTCTAGCCGGCATGTACGACGAGCTGTCAGGCGGCGATAGTGTGACCAACAACTTCTTCGTCTTTAACATGGAAGAAGTCGCAGCAAGGGCCGAAGAATTACAGGCGCTTGCCGATACCGACCCCATGTATCTCGCCACTGCAGTGGCCGGCGGCGATTGCGGAACCGGTTTTTGTGCCGATAGCGACCCAGGTTTTGGTAACCAATTCCGTGAGGAGAGCTATTCCGCCTACTTTCAGATTGGCTACGCGGGAGATCTTTTCGACCGACCGTTTAATTTTAGGGCAGGACTGCGCTACGAAGAGACTGAAGTGACATCGAGTGCCGAGTCTCAGAACTATGTCAGCATTGATTGGGCCTCTACCAACGAATTCTCAGCAGTACCCGCCGAGGGCAACATTACGACATCACTGAGCGGAGACTACGACGTACTTCTCCCCAACGTCGATTTTGATATTGAAGTGATCGACGACGTCATTTTCCGCGCGTCCTACAGCCAAACCATATCTCGACCCAGCTACGCGGATTTGCGCGGTAATTTGTCGATTGGAACCGTGCTTCGTGTTGTCGAGGGTGAGCACACCGCCGATGGCTCGATCGGAAATCCCGGTCTGATGCCCCACGAGTCAGACAACTGGGACTTCTCACTGGAGTGGTATTACAGCGACGTCAGCTATGTCTCCGTAGGTTATTTCGATAAATCGGTCGTGAACTTTGTGACTTCGGCAGAGCAACAGGATGTCGTGCTCTACCCAGAGCTGGCTCACCCCGCACTGGGGCCACTTTACGCAGATGCTATTAACGCGCTCGGTGTGGCAGCCTCAAACGGTGACATCCGCGACTACATTTTCACCAAGTACCCCAACGAACCCGGGGTTGATGCCGTCAATCAGGTGATTACCGGGGTTCCGGGCCGTGATGACCCCGCTTATTTTGATGTTGATACTCGCATCAACTCGGCGGAGGAAGCTAAGATCGACGGCTGGGAAATCGCATGGCAACACAGCCTGTGGGATACCGGCTTTGGTTTTATCGCCAATATGACCTTGGCCAGCGGTAGTGCCACCTTCGATAACAGTTCCGACGCGCCGCAGTTTGCACTTCCGGGACTGTCGGACACCCGTAACTTTATTCTTTACTACGAAGGCTTTGGCTTTGAGGCGAGAGCGGCTTACAACTGGCGCGACAGCTACTTTATCGGAGGCGTAACGAAGCCTGCCTATACCGAGGAGTACGAGCAGTGGGATGCCAGTGCTAGTTACTCAGTTACCGACGGGCTGACCGTTTTTGTTGAAGGCATAAACCTCACCAACGAGACATTCAGGTCTCATGGTCGGGATCCCCTGCAAATTTACAGCGTGGGTCAGCTTGGGGCACGTTACAACCTAGGCTTCCGCTACACCTACTAGCGCCCCTCATTAACAGGTGAGCAAACAAGGCCACACCCCCATCTGGGGTGATGGCCAGTAAGTTTTTATTCCGACTATTAACCTCTAGACTACGGACTCCCCGACGCAAACCGACGGAATACCGCTCTGTATGCTGAGTAACGACCCAAACACACCGCAAACCGTTAAGCAGATTGTGATTGTTGGCGGCGGCACCGCTGGCTGGCTCACGGCCTGCGTGTTGGCGGCGGAGTTTCAATTATCAGACGACTTTTCCATCACGCTTATTGAATCCCCCGACACCCCCGCGATTGGCGTCGGAGAAGGTACGTGGCCATCAATGCGGTCTACGCTAAAAAAGATCGGTATTAACGAAGCGGAGTTTCTTCGCCGCTGCCAAGGGTCGCTCAAACAAGGCACCTACTTTCGCAACTGGCTCCACGGCAACGGTGAGAGTTACTACCACCCTTTCTCAACCCCCGCTGGTTACAGTGAAGCCAATCTCGCCGAGGTCTGGCTGGAAGCAGAAAACCCCGAGCAATCCTTTGCCCACAGCGTGACCCCACAGTGCAGAATCTGCGATGAGTCAGGAACCGCTAAACAGCTGGGTATTCCCGACTATGCCTATGCTTTGAACTACGGGTATCACCTCGATGCAGGGGCCTTTGCCGCTATGCTGTCCGAACACGCAGTGGAAGCTCTAGGTGTCACTCACACCGTGGCACACGTCAGTCAGGTTGCTTGCGATGCCCAAGGCTACATTGAGAGCCTGCAAACCTCCGCGGGTACCACAGTCTCTGGGGATCTGTTCATTGACTGCAGTGGTTTCAGCGCCCTACTTCTGGGCAAACACTACGACATTCCCCTGACCGGGGTGGATTCGATTTTGTTCAATGATCGAGCACTGGCAACCCAGCTCGCCTACCCGTCATCTGATGACAGCATTAAATCCACGACCTGGGCCAGCGCACAGCGCGCCGGCTGGATTTGGGACATTGGATTGCGAGAACGCCGTGGTGTCGGTTACGTTTTTTCCAGTACCCACACTGATGAGGCTACTGCAGAGCGAACCCTTGAGGACTACTTGCGTCTACAAGCGCCAGACTCCGCGGCGGGAACATCGTGGAAGGCACCACGGCTGCTAGCCTTTCAACCCGGCTATAGAGAGACGTTTTGGCACAAAAACTGTGTCGCTATCGGGCTGGCGGCAGGGTTTGTCGAACCCTTAGAGGCCTCTGCTCTGGTTTTAGTAGAACTCGGGGCAAGAGCCATTGCCGACCGATTCCCCAGCAATCGAGCGGCGATGTCCGTGCAGGCAGCTCGCTATAATCGCGAGTTCACCGCGCGATGGGAGCACATTGTCGAATTTCTAAAGCTACACTACGTGCTCTCCAAACGAGAAGACTCCAGCTACTGGCAGGATCACCGCACAGCAGAGAGCATCCCTCAAGCTTTGCAAGAAAAACTGATGCTGTGGCAAGCCGAGATCCCATGGCATGGTGAAGACCAGCGCACCGACGAGCTATTTCCCTCGGCAAGCTACCAATACGTATTAATGGGCATGGGCTTTCAGACCCATCAAGCGCAAGTACCCCGCAAACGATTAGACCAACAGCGCAGCCAAAGCCAACAACTCTTTCAAGACGTGCAGCAGCAGGCCCAGCGCATGAGCCAACACCTTCCGAGTAATCGCAGGTTATTATCGGACCTACTGCACCGCGACTTTGCGGCGCTCTGACACAACGGTCAAGCTTATGTCCTCCATCGAGAAACTCAACAACGTGCAGCATGCCCAGCTCCGAGTCATTCGGGAGTTTGGCGCCGACTACGGCGACAACGTGATGTTCGTACCGGTTTATCCCAACGAATTCAGAGGATTGCAAAGCTGCTATCCGCTGTTGTTCTTTAAAGATGCTCAATCGGGCGATTTGCACCCCATTGCGCTGCTGGGCTTTGAGGAGGGTGAAAACCTATTCCTTCAAGACGGCAACTGGGATGCCCCCTATATACCCCTCATGATGCAACGGGGCCCACTGATGATCGGCTTCGAAAGTAAAGACGGCGGTGATAAGCCCACACCCGTTGTTGCCGTGGATATGGCCCATGCCAAAGTCAGCACGACAGAGGGCGAACCGCTCTTTTCCGAGCACGGCGGCTACTCGGACTACCTCGATCGACTGACTGCCATCATGGAAGCCATTCATGAAGGACACGCCTTAGCCGACACCCTCAGCCAGACGCTAGTGTCTTTAGATTTGATTACTTCCTGCGACCTAGAAATTACGCTGGATACGGGTGCCAAGCACCAGCTGGCTGGCTTTTATATGATTAATGATGAAGCCTTACTTGCACTCGACAATACCGGACTGCAGCGTCTGTCAGAGCAGGGGCTTTTGGCAGCCACGTTTTTAATGTTCGCCTCTCAATCCCAATTGCAGTCGCTGATTCGCAGAAAAACCGGCGGGATTTAGTCAGCCGTGGCAACCGCACTCACACCTCCCCCCCCCATTAGGGAAATTGATTTCCACAACGGGCAGCCCCTTGATGGAGCATGGCTGCACGCCGACGAGCCCTGGGTGGCAAGGGGTCTAGTCGCCAATTGGCCTTTAGTCCAAAGCAGCGCGAGGGATGATGAGGCGCTGAGCTATATCGCGTCGTTTAGCGCTCACAAAAAAACCTCAGCATTTCTTGCTGAGACCGAGCATGACGGTCGGCTCTTTTACAACGACGCTTTAGATGGCTTTAATTTTATTCAGCTGGACACCACGCTAGAGGCCGTATTCAGTAAGTTATTGGCCCTAAAAGCGGAGGTGCAAGCGCCAACCCTCTATGTGGGATCAACCAATGTTGATCAGGCGCTACCGGGCTTCCGAGCCGCGAATAATATCCCGATCCCCAACGCCCAACCCCTCGCCAGCCTTTGGGTGGGCAACCGAAGCCGCATTGCCGCGCATTTCGACTATCCTCGCAACCTGGCTTGCTGTGTCATGGGTCAACGCCGATTTACCGTGTTCCCCCCTGATCAAGTCGAAAATCTTTATGTGGGTCCCTGGGATCTCACCCCCGCGGGGCAGCCGATCAGTCTGGTCGATATGCACAAACCAGACCTCGATCAGTTTCCACGCTTCTCTGAAGCTTGGGCGCAGGCACAGGTGGCCGAGTTGAACCCCGGGGACGCCATTTACCTTCCCGGTATGTGGTGGCATCAGGTGGAATCTCTGTCGGCCATAAACGGATTGATTAATTATTGGTGGTCAGAGACCCCAACGGTCTTTGGGGCACCCATGGATGCTTTCAATCACGCGCTGCTTTCGATAAAGCAACTGCCCGATGCCCAGCGCCGGGCTTGGAAGGCGCTGTTCGATGCGTATGTTTTCAACGAAGACGAAGATAACCTCGACCACATGCCAGTAAACGCACGGGGGCGCATGGCGCCGCTGACTTCTGAAGCGGCGCGCCGTCTGCGCGCTGATCTCATCAACAAACTGAAACGCTGATTCACAGGACAAGAACAATGGCCGAGCAAGGTATAACTCGGGTGGTGATTGCAGGAGGGGGCACAGCTGGCTGGATGACGGCTGCGGCGCTGTCCCATTTGGTGGCACGTCCGCTGACGATCACGCTCGTTGAGTCTGATGACATCGGCACCGTCGGCGTGGGTGAGGCGACGATACCCACCTTACTCACTATTAACCGGCTGCTAAAAATACCGGAGCCTGAATTTATTCGCGAGACCTCGGGGACTTTCAAGTTGGGAATCCAATTTGAAAACTGGACCCGCCCGGGGGATCGCTACATCCATTCCTTTGGGGACACCGGGAAAGGCTGCTGGGCCGGGGGCTTTCAGCATTTTTGGCTGCGCGGGCAAAGTGAGGGGGTCGCCGGTGACTATGGGGATTACTGCCTCGAGCTAAAGGCCGCTGAGGCCGGGAAATTTGGCCTATCTAAAGACACCAACGTTAACTACGCCTACCATCTCGATGCGACGCGTTATGGACAATACCTGCGTAAACGCGCTGAAGCAGCTGGCGTGCAACGCATTGAAGGAAAAATTGCTCACGTCAAACTGAATGCCGAATCGGGCAATATCGAGCAGCTCGAAATGGCCAGCGGCCAGTATGTCGAGGGCGACCTTTTTATCGACTGCACGGGTTTCAGGGCATTGTTGTCAGAGGGCGCGCTAGAAACGGGCTTTGACGATTGGAGCCATTGGCTACCGTGTAACCGCGCTTGGGCCATGCCCAGCGAACTCGATGGCGCCCCCTTACCTTACACCCGTGCCATTGCCCACAGTGGCGGTTGGCAGTGGCGAATCCCCCTGCAGCATCGAGCGGGGAACGGTTTAGTCTACAGCACCGATAGCTACTCAGACGATGAGGCCCTGTCGGTACTGCAGCAGAATGTTAGTGAAAAAGCCGTGGCAGACCCGCGGCTCATTCGCTTTACTACCGGGCAGCGAAAGCAGTACTGGCACCGCAACTGCATTGCCATTGGGCTCTCTAGTGGGTTTATAGAGCCCATGGAGTCCACCAGCATTCACTTTATCCAAAACGCGATTATGTGGTTGTTACTCATGTTTCCCGAGCAGGGTATCGACGACGCTCTGGTGAAGGAATACAACCAAAGGCTTCGTAGCGAAGCAGAGCACATCCGCGACTTTATTGTGCTGCATTACCGCCTCAATGCTCGGCACGGCGAGCCGTTTTGGGATTATTTAAGAACCATGCCCATTCCCGACTCATTGGCCCAACGCATGGCGCTGTTTGAAAACAGCGGCCGAGTTTTTAAGCCACAGGACGATGTGTTCTCAGAAAATTCTTGGGTGCAGGTTATGCTGGGGCAGGGCCTAAAACCTAAGGGCTATCACAATATTGCCGATGCCATGAGCAGCCAGCAGCTGTCGGCTTATCTCGCCTCAACCGCGGAGCAAGTGGCTAAAAAACTCCAGACCATGCCCAAACACGACGAATTCGTAAGGCGCTATAGCGCACTCTAACGACATTTTTTGAGCAAAAAAAACCCGCCGGTAAGGCGGGTTCTTCTAACTGACAAACCTTACGCTTTGCGACGTAGGCCCATCAAACCGATCAGACCAGCGAGCCCAAACAATGCCCAAATTGGCAGTACTGGGATGCCTGTTGGGTCCGTAAT
>ERZ1048068.3145-NODE-3145-length-11016-cov-4.588724_pt1 | contig 11016 bp, 10 predicted proteins | sample MGYA00383098_ERZ1048068 | MGnify/ENA primary metagenome ERZ1048068 (study PRJEB29581, sample SAMEA5548368) | metagenome | biome: marine; feature: coastal; material: water | depth 1 m | study: Short-term variability in the microbial, nano- and picoplankton... | reverse complement strand
TAAATCACGCATATTATTCAAGTTGAGCACGCCTGCACTTAAAAGTCCGATTGAACTCGCTGGCAATAGCATTAAAAAATCAAGTTGTTTGGAATACAAAAAATAGGTACCTAAAACACTAAGCCAACCAAAAAATAGAAAAACCATGACGTCACCCAATGCTTTATATCCGTAGGCGGAAGCTCCAACCGTGTATTTAATCGCGGCCACAATGGCTAAAATTCCAAGAATGACGAAAACCAATGACGTTAAAAATTGATCAGATCCAAAAGCTTGATAGATTAGAGTCACAACCAAAATGAGACAAATAACGACATTAAAAACAATCGCATTTCGCATTTGTTTTGGACTGATGTTACCACTTTGTAAAGCCCGTTCTGGCCCAATACGATTTTCATTGTCAGTGCCTTTAACACCATCGCCATAATCGTTTGCAAGATTAGATAGAATCTGTAAACTTAAAGTTGTTATAATGGTTAAAACAAATACCGTTAGGTTAAAAAACCCTTCTGAATAAGCAACTCCGGATCCTAATATAGTTCCTGAAATTGACAGTGGCAATGTTCTGAGTCGACAGGCAGAAATCCATGCTTTTAATTTTCTCATACTATGGAATCCATTTTTTTTCAAAATTTGGAGGGCGTTTTTCCAAAAAGGCATCTCGGCCTTCTTTAGCTTCATCGGTCATATACGCTAATCGGGTTGCTTCTCCTGCAAATACTTGCTGTCCTACCATACCATCATCGGTGAGGTTCATGGCAAACTTGAGCATTTTAATCGATATTGGAGATTTTGCTAAAATTTCTTGCGCCCACTCATAGGCCGTTGCTTCTAAATCTGCATGCGGTACCACCGCATTGACCATACCCATATCAAACGCTTCTTGGGCGTTATAATTTCTTCCTAAGAAAAATATTTCTCTGGCTTTTTTCTGTCCGACCATTTTAGCTAAGTAGGCAGATCCATAGCCACCATCGAAACTGGTAACATCGGCATCTGTCTGCTTAAAAATAGCATGTTCTTTACTCGCTAGCGTCAAATCACAAATCACATGTAAACTATGACCACCCCCAACAGCCCAACCTGGAACAACTGCAATGACTGCTTTTGGCATGAACCGAATAAGGCGTTGAACTTCGAGAATATTTAAGCGGTGGTACCCATCATCGCCTACATAGCCTTCATGACCACGGGCTTTTTGATCGCCGCCACTACAAAATGAATAAACGCCATCTTTAGACGAAGGACCTTCAGCACTTAACAAAACTACTCCAATACTTGTATCTTCATTAGCATCGTAAAATGCTTGATATAACTCAAGCGTTGTTTTTGGTCTAAAAGCATTTCTGATATCAGGACGATTAAATGCTATACGGGCTACCCCATTACATTTTTTGTAGGTAATATCTTCATATTCTTTAACAGTTTTCCATTGTATACTAGGCATGAAAGTACAGATTTATGTGGTTAAATAAATACCATCTAATTCAATTCGAATTTGACGTTGTTTGTAAAGAGATCCAACTGCTTTTTTGAAACTTTTTTTACTCATTTGAACCATCGATTTAATAGCTTCTGGCGATGATTTATCAGTTAGTTTTAAACAACCGTTTTCATTATTCTCTAAAAACTCTAATATAACTTGAGCATTTGGCTCAATATTTCGATACCCAATTTTATCGAGTGTGATATCTAATTTGTTACCTGGACGAATTTTTTTTACAATTCCTTTTAACTTATCACCAATACTAAGATCTTTAAATAAGTCTTGATTAAAAATTAAACCTAAATGCGATTTATTTACAATGACATTCATTCCTAAATCAGAGGGGTGAGATACGATCAAATCAACTTCATCAAAAGCGAGTACTGAAAGTTCCTTATTATCTAAAAAGCGATTTGTTTTACTCGAAGCGACCAACCTTTCCGATGTTTCGTCTAAATAACAATACACCAAATACCAGCCGCCAGCTTTCATTGGAAATGCTTGTTCTCGAAATGGACAGAATAATTCTTTGACTAAACCCCAATCCAAAAAGGCTCCAATTTCATTGACAGAATTACAACGAAGTAATGAAAATTCTCCTTTTTTGATATAAGGATGATCTGTCACCGCAACCAATCGTTCTTCATTGTCTAAATAGACAAAAACCTCAATGGTATCATCTATTTCAAATGTATCGGGGACATATCGATTTGGAAGTAAAACCTCTTGATCTTCGCCATCTCCCAAAAACAATCCTGGTTCTGTATCTCTTAGAATTGTAAGCGTATTGTAGTCTCCTATGTGTATCATGCTACAAAGGTAAGAATAATAGAGGGAGAAAATAAAAAAAGCGTCACAACAAATTGTGACGCTAAAGAATTAGATTTAATGGGATATTAATACACTGATTCTTTTCCAAAATGCTTAACTAATAAATAATAAACTACCGCACGGTATTTATTTCGATTAGAGTGTCCGTACTGCTCCAAAACATTATCAATTCCTTCATTTAAATTGTCATTTTCTGAAAGCCCTAATTTTTTAATTAAAAAATTATTTCGAACGGTATCCAACTCCGATTCGTCTGTTCCAGAGACCATACTAGAATCTTTATTATAGATTGAAGGCCCACATCCTATCGTAACTTTTCGAAGTAAAGCGATATCAGGAATTACAGTACATTTTTCTCTTAAATCACTGGCATACTTTTCAATAAGTTCATCTCTTTTGTTCATAACAAATTTATTTAAATTAGATTTGATTTAGATGTCATTAACACCTTGTATTAATTTAGACACCGTCTTAAAAATAAAGTCACATTTAAATATAAATTAATTAGAAATCCTATTTAATAAAATCAAAATAAGATAATAGAATTTGATCATTTTGAGATGAAGGTGTGAAAATTTCAAGAATTTTGGGACGCGCACTAGAGCTGTAAAAAAATTCTAATTCAGTCGTTAAATCAGCATCAGAGCTTGCAGATGCATACTCAAAATCAAAAAGCTTTGAAATCGACTCAGCCGTGAGCGAATGATTGGTTTCAAAAAAAGTGCTAAAATTTTCGGAATTCTTATTTCCTGGTAGAATCCTAAAAATTCCGCCGCCTCTATTATTGATAATTATAAGCCTAAAACTAGAAGGGATATAATTATTCCAAAGGGCATTACTATCGTAAAAAAAGCTCAAATCGCCTGTTATAAAAACGGTCGGGTCTTTTGAGACACATGCTGCCCCAATGGCGGTACTTGTCGATCCATCAATACCACTTGTTCCTCGATTACAAAATACAGAGAGCGTCTTGTTCAATTCAAACAACTGTAAATATCGAATTGTGGAGCTATTTCCTGACTGCAGGTTGTAGTTATCAGGGATCTGTTTTAAAAGACTATTAAATGCTTTGAAATCACTAAATGGAATCGATTTCATATAGTCATCATGTCTTAAGAGACGGTGTATTTTAACGTTGTTCCAAGTCTCAAAATAAGTGCTTTCGTTCAGTAAATTATCTAAACTTGTGAGTTGACTAAAAAATGTATTTACTGTACATTTATGATGTTTCGTTAAGCAAAAAAACGTATCATTTGCTTGCACAGGATCAATATGCCAATGGGTTTTAGGCGAATAGGTACGTAAAAATGTTTTGATTTTTTTTGAAACAATCATTCCTCCAAACGTGAGTAGTAAATCAGGTTTTAGAGCCTCAAAATCAGTGGAATCTAAGGGGGAAATTAATTGATCGATACTTGCAAAAAAGTTTGAATAGTGCAAGTTTGAAGTCGTTTCGGTTAGGACAATCACGGAGGGGTCCTCACCAATCAATTTTAAATAAACTTCTTTAACTTCATCAGGCGGATTCACGCCAACTAAAATCATTTTCCGCTTTGACGACTTCCAAATTTTTAGGTCTGATTTTGAGAGTGAAAAAGCAGCAATGGGTGTTTTAATGTTAAGGGGATCTAGTCGGTTGGTAAACCCGTCCATCGTTTCGTACAAGGGTTCAGCAAACGGTACATTTATATGGACTGGGCCTTTTTCTGCTTTTGCAAGTTTTAGTGCCTTATAAATGAGTGAATTATTACTTTTAGGGAACTTTAAAAACCTTTTCTTAGACGGTTCTTTTAGATTTGCTTCGAACAAAACATGAGCGCCAAAAACATGAGGTTGCGTAATGGTTTGACCATCTCCAATATTGATAAGATGATCAGGACGGTCGGCAGAAATCACAATTAAAGGAATACGACTATAAAATGCTTCTGTGACTGCAGGATAATAATTAACCAATGCACTTCCAGAAGTACAAACCAAAGCCACAGGTTGTTGTAATTGCTGTGCCATTCCTAAAGCAAAAAAACCAGCACAACGCTCATCAACAATGCTATAACAATCAAAAAAATCATGATTGGTAAACCCAATAGTCAAAGGCGCATTTCGACTCCCTGGAGAAATTACAATATGTTGGATATTGTGATTTTTACAGAGTTGAATAATCGATTGCGCTAAAGGTTGTTTTGGTTGTATCATTGACCCACAAAGTTATTTAATTTTTAGGGTTTAATTAGAAATGAAATAATAAATATTTCCTAAAGGTTTAGAGCACCTTTTTAATCGTTTGGATCTTATTTTGAATCTCGACACACTCAGCTTCTGGATCCGAATCTTCGGTGATGCCGCCACCGCCGTATAAAATTGCTTGAGATCCCTTTAAAGACATACAACGTAAATTAACCGCAAGATTTGTGAATTTTCGAACTGTTTGATATGCTCTATTTTCAATATTTTTTTTAGAGTTCCTAAAAGAGGATGTCGAAGGGACATTTAATTCCCCAAAAAAACCAGCATAAAAAGCACGGTCATAGGATTCATTGGAATGGATGAATTTTAAGGCACTCATTCTTGGTGTACCACAAACAGCTGGGGTTGGATGCATAGCTCTTAATAACTGTTTTAAACTCTGGTCTGTCGATTTTAACCGCCCAGTGATATGCGTTTGAAGATGTAGTAATTCACCCGCTCTAAACGTATGTGGACCAGATGTTTTTATAGGATCTAAATAATCAGATAAAATCGCCACTAAATAATCTGTAACAAAGGCATGTTCTTTTAAGTTTTTAACATCCCATTCTACTGGCTCAGAAGATTGAAACGCTTGTGTCCCAGCAAGTGCCATGGTTGATAGCGATTTTCCTTCGAGTTTCAACAAACTTTCGGGAGAGGCTCCAAACCAAAACCCTGTTTGAGGGTGAAACCAACAATAGGTAAATGCCGTCGGATAACTTTGTGCTAGTTTTTTAAAAATTTCGATAGGGTTTGAAACTTCCATTGAAAATTTAAATTCTTTTGAAAGTACCACCTTTTCTAAATCCGATGATTTTATTTCTGTGATCGCTTTTGAAACTCGATTAAAATGATTTTCAGTCGACTCTACCTCATCAAAAAGATTAGTATTGTTTGAAACCTCAAAAACTGGAGGGGTTAATTCTAAGATTTTAGATCGTTCAAATGGTATATAATAACTGTCTTTTGTATGATCAAAAGGGGCAAATACAAATCCACTTTCAGAAAAATCATTTACAAGATGTGTTTCCAAATCACTTTGGATGTATGCTTTTATGGATTGTTGATCTGGTTTAGAAAAAAGAACAAACGGATGTTTTGATACTATGGCGGATTCAATGTGATCGAAAAAAACAGTCGAAATCATCTAGCTATTTTTTGGAAGTGAAACCGTTGTTAATTTACAAGAAGATATTAATTGTTGATCTCCATCTGTTACTTCAATATTAAAAACTTGCATGGTTCTTCCTCTATGAATAAAGGTGGCTTTTGCATACACAAACCCCTCTTTTACACTTTTAATATGTTTGGCAGAAATATCAATCCCTCTAACAAAAAAGTTGGTAGTATCTAAAAAAATATGAGCAGCAAAACTTCCAACCGTTTCGGCCAGTGCTGCGGTTGCACCGCCATGTAAAACGCCGTCTGGTTGATACACTCGTTTTGTTACAGGCATTTTAGCAATTACAAAATCCTCCCCTGCATCCACAAATTCAATTTGTAAAGTTTCCATTAATGTATCTTTACAAGCTGCGTTTGCAGCTTTCATAATTTGATCTTTAGTTGGACTCATTGATTCCTTTTATTTGATGGTAAAGTTACAAAAAGCAACGATGAAGTCAATGTCTTCATAATGTTAAAATAGTGCAAAAAAAAAGCGCAACCCGAAGGTTGCGCTTTTCCACAATTTAATATCTACTTGTAATACTTATGCGGTTTTCTTTACAGCTAAGCTATAAATTACTAAACCGAAACCGATTTTGTTGATTGCATCAGCAATATTGTATAAGACATCCATATCTAATCCAAGATTAGCAAATGAAGAATACCACTGTCCGTCAGCTGTCCCTACTAAGTATCCTAATGGATAAATGATCCATCCAACAAGTACAAACCAACAAAGAATTTTGTGGGCTGCTAAAACATCTCCACCAGCTTCTTTAGCTAATTTTGCTGCTCCACCTAACCATATTTCGTACACGATAGCAAAATAAGCTACTGCAGAGAAAAAGCCCCATAGAGCTGCGCTCCCTGTGTATACAGCTTCTCCTAAGTAACCTGTTACTAACATGATTACTGAAAGTACAATCATTTTAGTTAACAATGATTTTTTAGCACCTGCTACTTTTAGAATTAAATAAAATTCAACACACATTAATGGCACCGTAAGAATCCAATCTACATAACGGAAAAATGTTGGGGACTCCATGTTTGAAGCCCAATAATCTCTCATGTAGAAATAGTGTACAGCTGCAATAAATGTGATCAAACCAGAAACTAAAACGGAAGTTCTCCATTTTTTGTCAAATTGATTTAATGATAAAAAGAAAAAGGCAGAAGCTGCCATCATTGCCATACATCCTACAAAGAATGTAAATCCTACGTAATCGGTTGGATCCATTTTGGCTACCAAAGGTAAAAATAAGTTTGTCATTTTTTTTAAATTAAGTTAGTTTTTGTTTAAACAAATATATAAAAAATTAAACTAATTGTTGCGTAATTCGTAAATTTGTGGTCTCACATCATGTATTTAACACTATTTTATGAAGAATGTTTTCAATTTCTCAATCGTCTCTAGCTTCATTGGACTATGGATTACCACACATGTTCCAGAGAGTTTTGAACTTATTTTGGGATTTATTTTAATTTTTACTTTTGGAATGGTTCATGGATCGAATGATTTATTAATAGTTAAAAAACTTTTAATAAATACTAAACACTATTCAAAATTCACACTTCTGACAGCTTACTTGTTTGTGGTATCATTTGCTATTTTAATTTTTTATTGGGCACCAGCCTTAGCAATGATTCTGTTTATGTTATTTAGTGCTTACCATTTTGGAGAGCAACATTGGGAACATCGCTTTTCTAAATTAAACTCCTTTCGTAAATCAATATTCTATTTTTCATACGGAATGTTCATACTGTATTTGTTATTTGCATTTAACGACACAGGCGTGAAATCGATCGTATTTGAAATTACTAGTTACGAGATTACTCATTTACACAGTCAAATCGTTCTCATTGTTTTGGGGAGTATTATAGGACTTGTTTTGATAACAGAATTTCTAACTAAACGTATTGCTATGGAGGCGATCCTTAAAGAACTATTTACTCTAGTAGTATTGGCTATGATTTTTTCGTCCTCGTCTCTTATATGGGGCTTTGCTATTTACTTCATCCTTTGGCATAGTATTCCTTCATTGTTAGAACAAATTAAATTTATATATGGAGATGTCAAAACAGTATCAGCTAATAAATATTGCAAAGCAGCACTCCCCTATTGGATTATTTCATTGGTTGGCATGGTGATTTTATATGCGATTTTTAGTAGTGAAAAACAGTTCTATTCGCTCTTCTTTGCATTCATTGCAGCGGTCACATTTCCGCATGCGATTGTAATGGTGAAAATGTTTTCCAAAAAAAAAGCACAACCATAAATTGATTGTGCTTTTGAGTATTAAATAAAACTAAGGTTTATTTCACTTCTTCGAAATCAACATCTTCAACATTGTCTTCTTGAGATGCTTCTGCATCAGCAGCACCCTCTGGAGCAGCACCTTCAGCACCTTCTTGGGCTTTGTACATTTCCTCACTAGCAACTTTCCATGCTTCGTTGATTTTCTCTAAAGCAGGGTCAATAATCGCGATGTCTTTAGACTCATAGGCCGCTTTTAATTCTTCCAAAGCAGCTTCTATAGGTTGTTTTTTATCATCTGATAATTTATCCCCAAATTCTTTTAACTGGTTCTCGGTTTGAAAAATCATTCCATCTGCAGCATTTAATTTATCTGCTGTTTCTTTGGCTTTCGCATCTGCATCGGCATTCTCTTCAGCATCTTGTTTCATTTTTTGGATCTCTTCTTCAGTTAATCCAGAAGATGCTTCAATACGAATGTCTTGTGTTTTGTTCGTTGCTTTATCCGTTGCAGAAACCTTGATGATTCCATTGGCATCAATATCAAACGTGACTTCAATTTGAGGTGTTCCACGTTGTGCTGGTGGAAGACCATCTAAATGGAAACGTCCAATTGTTTTATTATCCGCAGCCATGGCACGCTCGCCTTGAAGGACGTGAATTTCAACCGAAGGCTGATTGTCAGCAGCTGTTGAAAATACTTGAGATTTTTTAGTTGGAATGGTCGTGTTAGACTCAATCAATTTGGTTAACACATTCCCCATTGTTTCGATTCCTAAAGATAATGGTGTGACATCTAATAATAAAACATCTTTCACATCTCCAGATAATACACCACCTTGAATTGCAGCACCTACGGCGACAACCTCATCAGGATTAACTCCTTTATTTGGTTTTTTTCCGAAGAATTTTTCAACAGCTTCTTGAACTGCAGGAATTCGAGTCGAACCTCCTACTAGGATAATTTCATCAATATCACTTGTTGACAAACCAGCTGCTTTTAAAGCTGTTTGACAAGGCTCTATGGTTCTTTTTACTAGATCGTCTATTAATTGCTCAAACTTTGCTTTTGAAAGTGAACGCACCAAGTGTTTTGGGCCACTCGCAGTTGCCGTTACATACGGTAAGTTAATTTCTGTTTGTGCAGAAGATGATAATTCGATTTTAGCTTTTTCAGCGGCTTCTTTCAAACGTTGAAGTGCCATAGGATCTTTGCGTAAGTCTAAATTTTCTTCGGCTTTGAATTCTTCTGCTAACCAGTTGATGATTTTTTCATCAACATCATCACCACCTAAGTGAGTGTCTCCATCAGTAGCAAGCACTTCAAAAACGCCATCTCCTAATTCTAATACAGAAACATCATGTGTTCCTCCACCAAAATCAAAAACAACGATTGTTTGATCTTTTCCTTTTTTGTCCATTCCGTATGCCAATGCAGCCGCTGTCGGCTCGTTGATAATACGTCGTACTTTTAAACCTGCAATTTCACCCGCTTCTTTAGTTGCTTGACGTTGTGCATCATTAAAATATGCAGGAACTGTAATCACAGCTTCAGTTACTTCTTGATCTAAAAACTCTTCAGCTGTTTTTTTCATTTTTTGAAGTACCATCGCCGATAATTCTTGTGGCGTATACAAACGACCATCAATATCGACACGAGGTGTGTCATTGTCTCCTTTAACCACTTTGTAAGGGACACGACCAACTTCTTGATTCGATTCTGAGAATTTATTTCCCATAAAACGCTTAATCGAATAAACGGTTTTTGTTGGATTAGTGACCGCTTGACGTTTGGCAGGATCTCCTACTTTGATTTCACCGCCTTCAACGAAAGCGATAACAGACGGCGTAGTACGTCGTCCTTCTGCATTAGTAATTACGACTGGCTCATTACCTTCCATTACTGAAACACAAGAGTTCGTAGTTCCTAAATCGATTCCAATTATTTTACTCATAATATAGTTGTTGTTAAAATTGAATTTTTTATTTACAACTCAACATAGTCAATCATTATGCCAATACAACTCGACTGACACGATGGCAGATTTAGGGAAATTAAAATTTATTTAAAAAAATGAAACTTTGGTACGTACTTTGTAAATAACTCATAAGTTAACTAGTTTTGCAGCATTCATAATTAGAAACTAAATTCAAAAAAAAAAAACTTCATATGGATGTACCGTGTGATCGATAAAAACCAATAAACACAACCCTATGAAACGTATATTAACTTTCATGACCCTATTTGCTTTATTATTAACGACCTGTGAAGGAGCTCCTGGACCTCCGGGTTTGGATGGTCAAAATGGTAGCATAATTGCTTCTAGTGCATTTGAAATTCAAGTTGATTTTAATGCTAATAACCAATATCAAATTGTAGAGCCTTATGGTTTTGAAGTTCTTGATTATGATGTGACCTTAGTTTACATACTATGGGAAACTAATGATGGACAAGACGTTTGGAGGCTACTCCCACAAAGCACCACTTTTGTTGGTGGGGCTACGCTAACTTATAATTATGACTTCACGCAAACAGATGTGAAAATATTTTTAGGAGGCACAGCAAATTTTAGCAATTTGGATGCTGTTTGGACGCAAGATGCTGTTTTCAGAATAGTGGTTATTCCAGCTGACAATGTTAGTAGTGTAGACACCTCTAACCTCAACACGATTATGGCATTAGGAAATATTGAGACTTTTGAAGTAAGATAAAACATCGCTAGTAAATATATAATGCTCGAAAATTAAATTTTTCGAGCATTTTTTTGTTGTTTTTATTTTTCTAACTTCTTAATATCCTAAATATCTATTTTGAGATTGTTATTTACGTTCCTAAGCTCAAAGTCTTAGTTCTCACATAAAAAGCCAAAATCATATACTAATTTAGTACTTTTACACCCTATCATAAATTATACGATCATGTCAGCATCAAAAAAAGAATACAAAAGAGTGACGGTTAAATCGCTCATTGAAATGAAATCATTAGGGGAAAAAATCTCCATGTTGACGGCTTACGACTATACGATGGCTAAAATCGTAGATGGCGCAGGCATTG
>ERZ1048068.3140-NODE-3140-length-11019-cov-8.983856_pt1 | contig 11019 bp, 8 predicted proteins | sample MGYA00383098_ERZ1048068 | MGnify/ENA primary metagenome ERZ1048068 (study PRJEB29581, sample SAMEA5548368) | metagenome | biome: marine; feature: coastal; material: water | depth 1 m | study: Short-term variability in the microbial, nano- and picoplankton... | reverse complement strand
TCAAGCTTAGAATTTATTTATAGTTATCAAAAGGTAATCAACGTAAATGAGTGAAGCATTATAATTGCAGCATCACTGCAGTAAGAAGCACATTAAAAATATTGACTTTAGTCATCGTACTTGTAGGAATAGCTCTATTACTGCTCTTCTGGCCAAAACCAGATTTACAGGCTTTTGGAAAACCTAAGCACTTTGGTGAACTCCCTACGAGAATAGAACCAACATTTTTTGAATATGCTCAAGCATTTGATGTTGCTAAAAGGAACAATCGCCTTCTATTTTTAGACTTCTTAAAAACCAATGGGTCCGTAGAACTCAATATGGATGTTACCAATAAAAGTCAGGTACTTACGAATCTAGAACGAAATGAAATTGATTTTGCAATGGTATCTACTCTACCTAAAAATATACAAATAGAAAAGATCGAGTTGATGCCGAACAAGCTATTCCTAGTAGGAAGCACAAAATCGCCGACTATCAAGAAACTAGATTCTAAAGTAGTCCATAATTCTACATTCATATATCGAGAGCAGGGATCTGCAACTCGATAAATAATGGAAAATTACCTGAAAAGTAAGAACTTATCCGTAGAGAAAAGGATACAACTCACCTCAAATGAAGACGTAAAACAAGCCATAATCGCAGGACTTGGATATAGCATTATACCACTTATTGGCATTAAAAATGCTATTTATAACCACGACTTACAAATCATTCCACTTCCCGGTCTGCCTATAGTGACGAACTGGCATTTGATATGGTTAAAAAAACAAGCAATTTGGGAATACTCAGCTTGCTTTTCTGGAATACATAAAAGAGCAAAAAGATAAAACTATAGCTGATCGATTTGCTTGGCTCGAGGAATATGGAGGCTAGAAACAGTTTACTTTGTACAAAAAAAAGTTATTCCCCTAACCAGTTTTCTCTTAGCTTGTTCTCATCTGCATTTAATCCCAAAGTATAGTTTACACGAGGACTTTTTTGATAAACGAGTGTAGTTGTAAAGATCTTTCTATCTCTGGCATAAGTGATTTCTACTTCTGCCCCAACCTCCATTTTACTATCTCTATTCTCTAACAAATCTGTTACTCTCCAACCATTTATCGAAATTACTTCGTCATTTACACTTAGTCCAGCTTCAACTGCAGGGCTAAATGAGTAAATATTTGTGATGATATTTCGACCTCCATCCATTTTGCTTCTAACCCCACTCCAAGAATCAGATTTATCTTTATTCTCATCCTCTAATTCCAATCCGTATTTACTAAAAATAGTATTGTATTCTAATGGTTTAGTGCTGAAAATAACATCATTGAAAAAAGGTTGCATATCTCTTCCGGCGACATCGCTGCATACCGAAATAAATTCATCGTGAGTAAAACCTCTTCCCTTGCTTTTATAATAATCATTATAAAGAGTTATCATCACATCGTCCAGGCACTTTTTACTTTGAGAGCGAATTTCTAAATCCAACATCACTGCAGCCAACATACCTTTGTTGTAGTAGCTAATACTTTGGTTCATACTCTCCTCATTTGGCAAATATGCTTTCACCCACGCCAGCATACTGCTATGTGATAGACTCATTACATTCTTGCCCGGGGTATTCTCTAATCTGTTAATTTGACCAGCTATAATACCCAAGTATTCTTTTACATCATATTTTCCAATACGGTGAAGTGTAAGGTCATCATAATAACTTGTGATCCCTTCAGCAATCCAAAGCATATCTGTATATACTTCTTCATTGTAATTGAATGGCCCTAACTGAATAGGCCTTACTCTTTTTACATTCCAAAGGTGAAAATACTCGTGAGCAATCAATCCTAAAAATCTCTTATAAGCAGAAGGATCTGTATAATTCCATCTCCCCATCATACTTGTCTGGCTATTTAAATGCTCTAGACCTCCTCCTCCACTTCCTACATTGTAAATAAAGTGCGTGTACTGCTTACTAGGATGGTCACCCATCATTTTTATTTGAGAGTCGCTGATCAGTTTAAAATCCTCTTTTATGATTTCTAAATCATAATTTCCTTCACCAATCATTACCACTCTATGCGGGACTTTACCACTTATGTAGTTTGTATGATCAAAATTCCCTACTGCAAGCGGTGAATCTGCTAGTAAATCATAATTGTCACAATTAAAAACATAACCTTGTGCCTTAGATTGAGGCAATGAAATTTCTACACTTTCCCATCCTTTATATGGCCTTACTACAAGGGAAATAGCTTCTTTCTCTAAACCCTCAATATACCCAAAAGCCGAAACTCCATGTAAGAATGCATAGTTTTCATCTGCATAACTCTGTCTTACACTTACTGTAAAACAGTAAACATCATAGCTTAACGAAACTTTATCTTTATTCTTTGTGTCAACCCTCCATGTATTTTTGTCTACTCGAAGAATTTCTTGACCTTCTGCAGTAACATTTTCAAAAGCACTACTGAATTCTCTCAACTTATAACTCCCTGGTGTCCATACCGGGACATGGAAATCAACATAGTCTCTACCTTTCGGAGAAAACTGCATCTCTACTGTGACATAGTGAGACTTTACCTTATCAAAACTGACAGTGTAAGTAATGGCTTCTGACATCATAGATATTAGTAAAACGAGTAGTACAAGTATTTGCTTTTTTAGCATGCCGCAAAGTTGTCTTTTTTTTTCAAAGTCTCGAACTAACCAAAAAAGAAAAAACATTAAAAACTTTGTGTAAAGTAATGATATCAAAAGGACTAACCCTCTGGACATATCTTTATCTTATTCATTCTTTGTTTTTTTTACGACATGGGCGAATAGGCTATACTTGTTCATCTCCTTAAACTCGATCACTGTAAAACCATTATCTTTTAGAACCGCTTTTAAATTGTGGGAATAAAAATCAATTTACGGAATAAAATTATGTTACATTTTTTTTTAGAACCACTCAAAAATGATAATTTAAAAATCTAAACACAGACAATATTATTATCAATGTCGTTCGAGAGAATTAAAGAAAAACTTACAATACTCGCAGATGCCGCAAAATACGACGTATCATGCTCTAGCAGTGGAAGCAACAGAACCAACAAGAATAAGGGGTTAGGGGACTCAACGGGGATGGGAATTTGCCACACATACACTGAAGATGGCAGATGTGTTTCTTTACTTAAGATTCTATTAACCAATCACTGCATATTTGATTGTGCTTATTGTGTAACACGTAAAAGCAATGATATAAAACGTGCCGCATTTAAGGTTCAAGAGGTAGTAGATCTCACTATAAACTTCTACCGAAGAAACTATATAGAAGGCCTTTTCCTAAGTTCAGGTATCTTTAAAAATGCAGACTATACTATGGAAAGATTAGTTCGAGTCGCCAAAAAACTCAGAACCGAAGAAAATTTTCATGGCTATATCCACCTAAAATCTATTCCCAGTGCGAGTGATGAGCTCATGGCTGAAGCAGGTCTTTGGGCAGATAGATTGAGTGTTAATATAGAAATACCAAGTAAAAAAGGACTTAAACTGCTTGCTCCAGATAAAAACTTTGATGATTTCATCAAACCTATGGAAAAAGTAAAAAATGAAATCATACAGTACAAAGAAGACCGTAAACTTATAAAAAGCACACCTAAATATGCTCCAGCCGGACAAAGCACCCAGATGATTGTGGGAGCTACAGGCGAATCCGATTTCCAGGTGATGAAAACAGCTAACCACTTTTATCGGAACTACAGAATGAAGCGTGTTTACTATTCTGGATACGTACCTATCAGTACGGATAACAGGTTGCCTCAACTTGGAACTGCCGTACCAATACTTAGAGAGAATAGATTATATCAGACCGATTGGCTTATGAGATTTTATGGATTCAATATAGATGAACTACTTAATAAAGAAACCCCATTTCTAGATCTCAAAGTCGATCCAAAGCTCTCTTGGGCTCTTCGAAACCCTCATTACTTCCCAATAGATATCAATAAGGCATCTAAACACGAGCTCGCTCGAATACCTGGAATCGGTCTCAAATCTGTTCACAAAATATTGCAAGCAAGAAGATTTAGAAAACTCACAATGGACCACTTAAAAAATATTGGAGTAGCTCTTAATAGAGCACGGTATTTTGTCCTTACGGCTAATAGAAGTTATGCTGACCTTGGACAAAACCCGAGCATCATTAGAGCCAAAATTCTTAGCAATTCAACAAGCAAATTTAGAAATCAAACCACGAATCAACTATCCCTTTTCTCATCATGATAACACTAAAATACGACGGAACCTTTAAGGGCTTGTTATGCAGTATATTCTATGCTTTTGGACGACGACAGGATGAATTTAACATCCAGCATAAGAATATTAACCAGAACTCGCTTTGGGGACAAGACATCACTATCACTACTGAAACTCATAAAGCACATCGCGTCTTAGAAGGCCTCAAAAAGACAGTAGGATCTGGTGGAGTGTCCATACTCTACAGAAGCTTTCTGAGTGAGGAGCAAGGTATTGAAAACGACATCTTACATGCCCTAAAGAGTATATACACCAGTGGCCCAGAATCCATAAAAGATCACACTGACCCTCAGATATTACGACTCCACAAAGTCGTCAAAATGGTGAATAGAGAAAGGCATCGTATGGAAGCATTTGTACGATTCCGATTAACAAAAGATGAAGTGTACTTCGCAAGTATAGAGCCAGATTTCGATGTATTACCATTGATTAAAAAGCATTTCCACAGTAGATATGCTGACCAGCGATGGCTGATATACGATATGAAACGGGATTATGGTCTGTATTATGACCTCAATAAAGTGGAAAGGATGCAAATGACATTTGAATCCAATTTCGATGCTACGAAGACTTCAGATCATATTTTCACACTTGAAGAAATAGCATTTCAAGAACTCTGGAAAGAGTATTTTTCTTCTACCAATATCGCATCGCGTAAAAACACGGTTTTACATGTACGTCACGTACCAAAACGCTACTGGAAGTATTTATCGGAAAAACAAGCTGTATAAATAACTCCTTAGGTAGGCTCCCAATATTTAGAAGTCTCAACATCATTACATGTTACGACGGTATTGACCGCCAACTTCGAATAACGCACTCGTAATCTGTCCTAGCGAGCAATACTTCGTTACCTCCATCATGGCTTCAAACATATTCTCATTTCTGAGTGCTTTTTGCTGTATGTCTGCCAATAGTTCCTTGGCTTCGGTAGCATACCGCTTGTTTAGGCTTTGAAGTGTATTGATCTGGAATTGCTTCTCGTCTTCCGTAGCACGTATAACTTCTTTGGGCAGCACCGTAGGCGAACCTTTGCTGCTATGGAAGGTATTCACCCCAATGATCGGGAAATCTCCGTTATGCTTCAAGGTCTCGTAGTACAAGCTTTCTTCTTGTATCTTAGAGCGTTGGTACATCGTCTCCATAGCTCCTAATACTCCTCCTCGTTCGGTGATTTTATCAAACTCTGCCAGCACCGCTTCTTCTATAAGTTCGGTCAGTTCCTCCGTGATAAACGATCCCTGCATTGGATTCTCATTTCGTGCAAGTCCTAGCTCCTTGTTTATGATAAGCTGTATAGCTACTGCACGGCGTACACTTTCCTCTGTAGGTGTAGTAATAGCCTCGTCATACGCATTGGTATGCAGCGAGTTACAGTTATCGTAGATAGCATACAGTGCTTGTAGCGTAGTACGTATATCATTGAAATCTATCTCCTGTGCATGTAGGCTTCTACCACTGGTCTGGATGTGGTATTTGAGCATCTGGCTACGCTCATTAGCTCCGTATTTCAGCTTCATTGCCTTAGCCCATATCTTACGAGCTACTCGGCCTATTACTGCATATTCTGGATCTATACCATTGCTAAAGAAGAACGATAAGTTCGGCCCAAAGTCATTGATATCCATCCCTCGGCTGAGATAGTATTCTACATACGTGAATCCATTGGCGAGCGTAAATGCCAATTGTGTAATTGGGTTGGCACCGGCTTCTGCGATGTGATATCCACTGATAGATACGGAGTAGAAGTTTCGAACTCCATTATCGGTAAAGTACTGCTGTACATCACCCATTAGTCGTAGAGCAAACTCTGTAGAGAAGATGCACGTGTTTTGTGCTTGATCTTCTTTGAGGATGTCTGCCTGCACCGTACCACGCACTTGCTTGAGTGTAGATGCTTTTATCTCTGAATATACATCCGCAGGAAGCACTTTATCTCCTGTGAGTCCTAGAAGCATTAGTCCTAATCCGTCGTTTCCTTCTGGTAACTCTCTGTCGTACCTAGGCTGTTCACTTCCCTTTTCTTTGAAGTAAGCATCTATCTTTTTCTGTGTTTCCGCTTCTAGCCCATTTTCTTTAATGTAAATTTCACACTGCTGGTCTATAGCTGCATTCATAAAGAATCCAAGCAACATAGGTGCAGGGCCATTAATAGTCATACTCACAGAAGTCATAGCGTGAGCTAAGGCAAATCCTGAGTATAATTTCTTAGCATCGTCTAGGCAGCAGATGCTTACCCCTGCATTTCCTATCTTCCCATAAATATCTGGCCTATGGTCTGGGTCGTTACCATACAGCGTCACCGAGTCAAATGCCGTGGACAATCTTTTGGCTGGCATATCGTTACTGAGGTAATGAAAACGCTTATTGGTACGCTCTGGACATCCTTCTCCAGCAAACATTCTGGTAGGATCTTCTCCCTGACGTTTGAATGGATAGATACCTGCAGTAAATGGGAATTTACCAGGAACGTTTTCTTGCAAGTTCCACTGCAGTACATCTCCCCAAGCCTCATACTTAGGTAGCGATACTTTGCTTATTTTCTGGTGAGAAAGTGAAATCGTTTTCGTCTCTACTTTTATCTCTCTCTTTCTTACGAGGTAAGTGTAGATGTCATTGGCATACGCCTCTTTTACTCCATCCCACTCATCTATCACTACTTGTAGTTTTGGATCAAAGTCCAATGCTACTTTAGAGTAAGTTTCTTCTAAATCTTTTATCAGTCTATCCGCATCTGCAACTTCTGCTTCTTGTATCGTAGAAATGGTTTTCTTGATTCCGTATAGTTTCTGAGCTATGGCAGATTGTTTTTTAGCCCACGCATCGTAATTTCTATTACTATCAGATATCTCTGAGAGGTAGCGTACTCTTTTAGGTGGAATAATGAAAATCTTCTCAGACATTTCATTTGCAGCAATGAGCTGCGACTCAAAACCTGCACCTGTTCTTTCATTGATGGTATCTATGAGCTTACCGTACAATGAATTTACTCCAGGGTCATTAAACTGACTAGCAATTGTACCATAAACTGGCATCGTATCTACATCGTCATCAAATCGGACGTGATTGCGTTGAAACTGCTTTTTCACATCTCTAAGAGCATCTAGTCCGCCACGCTTATCAAACTTATTGAGTGCAATCACATCTGCAAAGTCAAGCATATCTATCTTCTCTAGCTGAGTTGCGGCACCATATTCTGGTGTCATTACATACAGAGAAGCATCGCAATGATCTGTGATTTCTGTATCGCTCTGCCCTATTCCAGAAGTTTCTAATATGATAAAATCAAAGCCAGCCACTTTCAGTATGTCTTTGGCTACGTCTATGTGTTTAGACAAAGCCAAGTTGGCCTGACGAGTAGCGAGTGAACGCATATACACTCTATCATTTCGGATACTGTTCATACGGATTCTATCACCTAGGAGAGCACCGCCAGTTTTACGCTTACTTGGGTCTACCGATATGATAGCTATGTTTTTCTCAGGGAAATCGAGTAGGAACCTACGAACCAACTCATCTACCAAACTACTTTTACCCGCACCACCTGTTCCGGTGATACCGAGTACGGGCGTTTCAATATTCTTGGCCTCCGCAGATATGTCAGCGAGAAGGTCTTTGTTTTCGTCTGGGAAGTTCTCGGCAGCAGAGATTACTCGTGCTATCGACATTTTATTCATATCACGGAAGGTTTTCACCTCACCGTTTAGGTTAGTACCTGTAGGATAATCGGAAGTTTCTACAAGGTCGTTTATCATTCCTTGGAGACCCATTGCTCTTCCATCGTCTGGATGGTAGATTTTGGTAATCCCGTAGTCTTGTAGTTCTGCTATTTCCGAGGGGAGAATAGTTCCACCTCCTCCACCAAAGAGTTTGATATGTCCAGCACCTTTCTCATTCAAAAGGTCTCTCATATACTTAAAATACTCATTGTGCCCACCTTGGTAGCTGGTCATAGCTATCGCGTTGGCATCCTCCTGAATAGCGGTATTTACGACTTCTTCAGCACTTCTATCATGGCCTAAATGAATCACTTCACAACCCGTAGCTTGTATAATTCTACGCATCACATTGATGGCAGCATCGTGTCCATCAAATAAGGATGCGGCGGTGACTATACGGACTTTATTTTTAGGAGTATATGGCTTTTGATCTTGCATACTTTTATCTAAGAGCTACAAAGATAACAGTTCGAAGCGAGTATTTGAGTCCTTGATGTTAGTTGTAATAAGTCTGAATTTGGATTTGCTAGGAAATTACCTCACTCAGATAAAAAAGGGAGTCACAAGGACAATTGCAACCTACTCAGATTCTGCTATATTTACCGCCTAAATAATAAAAATGGAAATCTTCAGAGGCCTATTAGGACTGCTCATACTTATCGGAATTGCATTTGTATTCAGCAAGCATAAGTCCAAGGTAAATTGGAAACTGGTAGGTTCAGGTGTAGGGATACAACTTCTTTTGGCATTGTTGGTCTTCAAAGTGCCTGCTTTTGCCTCACTATTTGGTGTGGTAGCTGGTTTTTTTACCCAACTTCTAAATTTTACAGATGCCGGAGCACAGTTCATTTTTGGCACTTGGCCAGATATGGCTAAAATTATGACACCAGGCAGTGAAGGTGACGTAACTCACACGATTGGCTACGTTTTCGCATTTAAGGTACTACCTACTGTAGTTTTCTTTTCTGCACTTACCTCACTACTATACTATTTAGGTATTCTTCAAAAAATCGTATTTGGTTTTGCTTGGATACTGAGCAAGACTATGCGTCTCTCGGGAGCGGAAAGTTTAGCAGCAGCTGCAAACATATTTGTAGGCCAAACAGAAGCACCTTTAGTTGTAAAACCATACATATCTAAGATGACCAAGTCGGAGATAATGTGCTTAATGACAGGAGGTATGGCTACGATAGCTGGAGGCGTATTTGCTGCTTTCATTGGTTTCCTCGGCGGTGATGACCCTGTAGCTAAACAAGAGTTTGCGAAGCACCTACTGACAGCTTCTATCCTATCAGCACCCGCAGCTATAGTCTGTGCTAAAGTACTATTCCCTGAGACTGAAGAGGTAGATGAAAATTTAGATATAAATAAATCTAAACTAGGCAATGGACCTCTAGAGGCTATCTCTACAGGTACTACAGAAGGAATCAAGCTAGCAGTGAATGTGGGTGGTATGATATTAGTCTTCTTGGCTTTTATCGCTATGATAAACTACTTCCTATTTGATATTATCGGACACTTCTCCGGATTGAACGAAACTATAGCAGCAGCTACAATATACGACGGGCTCAATCTTCAGATGATATTGGGTTACGTATTTGCACCCCTCGCTTGGGTAATAGGCATTGAAAGCCAGGATATGATACTTAGTGGTCAGTTGCTTGGTGAAAAGACCGTTATCAATGAATTCATCGCCTATTTATCACTTAAAGGAATGATTGCCGCGGAAGGTGGAGCCATGCTTCAAAATCGCTCTGTGGTGATACTGACATACGCACTATGCGGCTTTTCCAATTTCGCATCTATTGGTATCCAGATAGGTGGTATTAGCTCTCTAGCACCTAATCAGCGTGGTACGCTAGCCAAGCTCGGTATGCGAGCACTGATAGGCGGAACACTAGCCTGTCTGATGACCGCTACTATTGCAGGAATGCTTTTCGCTTAGTCTAATGAATAGAGGATTTTTATACGGAGACGGTTTTTTTGAAACGATACGAATCATTGATGGGCACATCCCTCTCATGGATGGGCATTTAGACAGAATCGAAGATGCCCTGCATATCTACGATATGAATCCCCAATTTTCCATAGATGAAGACTTCCTTTATGCCATTGCTCAAACCTACGACAAAAGTGGCTCTCTCCGCATAAACTTCTTTCGAGAAGGTGGAGGAAAGTATACACCAGAACAAGACAGTGTAGGATTTAATCATTCTTTTGAACCACATAATAAACCGTTTTTCATTCCTTCAAGTTTAGATATTCTAACAGATTTAGAGTCTGCTCCTATTTCAAGGGGAACTATAATAGTATACCCTGAGCCAAAACCAATAGTAGACTGGATGACCGTAAAAAGTCTGAGTAGTATCTTTTATGTGCTCGCGGCCAAATACAAACAAGAGCAAGGTATAGACTACCTTCTAATACAAAATACAGAAGGACACATCTGCGAAGAACTCATCAGTAATCTCCTGATTCAAAAAGGAGAATATTTTTTTACCCCAAGTTTAAATGGAGGTGGAGTAAATGGAGCTACGCAACGTTTTCTCTTAAAATATTATGGATTTGCCATTACTGAGAAGAATATTACAATAAGAGATATTGAGGAAGCAGATGCTGTATTTAGTTGTAAGGGAAGTACAGGGCTAAGCAGGATAAAATTAATCTCCTAGGTACAGTATTTTGGAATTGTAAATCTCAATCTCTGAGTATAGAACCACAAAATATAATCCAGAATCATATTGACTTAAATCAAACTTCCCACTCAATACTTCACCATCGAATAGCAAGCTTCCTGACACATCTCTAATCTGAAAAGAATGAAATGGAATATCAGAGGCAATAGTAATTAAGCCTTTTGTGGGTTTTTGTATTTCAGAACAGGTAAACGACCATCCATTTGGGCAACATCAAGATTACTAACTATCAAGCAAGATGATGTATCTAAGCGGCTTTTATTGCTTAACTCCAAAGCATAAATACCATTATTAGCTGGTTTGAAAATCTGCTTGGTCTCAGATGG
>ERZ1048068.3136-NODE-3136-length-11027-cov-6.752187_pt1 | contig 11027 bp, 9 predicted proteins | sample MGYA00383098_ERZ1048068 | MGnify/ENA primary metagenome ERZ1048068 (study PRJEB29581, sample SAMEA5548368) | metagenome | biome: marine; feature: coastal; material: water | depth 1 m | study: Short-term variability in the microbial, nano- and picoplankton... | reverse complement strand
AAGGTTTTGTTTATCTTATCACCAATCTTACTAACAATCAGAAGTACATAGGCAAAAAACTAGCAAAGTTTAAAACGACCAAGCCACCTCTAAAAGGCAAGAAAAATAAAAGGCGCGGCTACAAAGAAAGCGATTGGAAGACTTACTGGGGCAGCTCAGACAGACTCAACGCAGATGTAGCAGCACTAGGCGAAGAACACTTTACAAGAGAGATACTTTATCTTTGCAAAGGCAGAGGCGAAATGTCCTACATAGAGGCAAGAGAACAATTTGATAGGCGTGTACTCGAAACAGATGAATACTACAACGGTATTATCAATGTTAGAGTAGGCGGATCAGACAAACTCAAACAGGCATTGTTAGAACAAAAATAATAGGCTATATACTGAGCTCTAAATAAAATCCAAAATCCAGCCGAGGTAATGCTCGTCGCCGGTGGTGTGGAATGCTCACGTGAAGGAACATACGATAGGTTTTAAAGGATAGTGGCTCTGAGAAAAAGCAACCACGTGGTAAGTATTTTCGCTTGTTAGGGAATTACTGCCTTCCGTTGATAAGACAAAGCTAGAGTAGGGGGATACAGGTCAACCGCCTCCACTTAGTGTTAAGTCAAAGTAACATTAACTAGTTTAATGTTAGATTGAAGTAACATTAGAATCTCTTTTAACAAGATGGCTGAAGCGACTCGAATAATGCGCTTACCATGTTTGCCCGGCAACGGGCAAATTATGACTTCACAATCTGAATAATACTAAAAGCATATGCTTTGCATATGCCTTATTACCATTGTTATCAAGAACTTATAGTTGTGTTGAGTGATAACGAAAACACAGATGAACGAAAGTTCATCTTAAATGTATAAATAACAATGTTAGTTTTAAGGATATCTCAGAATGAAAGTTTATTCAATTGTCACCGAAGATGTAAGTGAAGCAATTCCATTTACAAAAAAAGCAAGGATGATGAGGCAAGCTGGTAAAGCAGCTAAAGGTGCTACCAAGGACGAAACACGTCAATTAGAAGTTGAACTACTAACATATTTAAAAACATCTGGACAAACAGCAACAGCTGATGCTGTTTTGAAGTACCTAGATCAAAAAGGTTATGGTAATGTAGCAGCACCAATTATTGCTAATCTAAAAACCAAAGGAAATAAAAAATCTGATCGCCAAGCAGCAAGAGCTGACAAGCGCCAAGCCAAAGCAGATGCTAAAGCAGCAGCAGCCGCTGATGCAGAAAAGTCAGCAGGTTTAGAAAAACAACGCAAAGGCATGGCAACAATGTCAAGTATGTACAGCGAATCAGAAAAGCGTTGGAAGCAAACTTCAATGTCTTCAGCAGAAGCAACAAAAAAGTATGGCAAAGAAAATGTAAAAGTTAAAAAAGGCGGACTTAACAACGGCGACGATATGGTATCTGTATTTGTTGAATCGCAAATAATGTCAAACGAAGCTGCCGGTGACGATGTGTTGACCAAACGTGAAGTGCGCAGTGTTATCAAACAAGTTGTACAAAAAGGTTATGGCGGGGCTGCTGGATTTAGCAAAGGAAAGTTTGCTGCACCTGATCCAAAATTTAAATCAGCAAATGCTAAACCTGATCCAGAAATACAAAAAGCTGCCGACTTGTTGAAAAAAGCAGGTTACACAGTAAGCAAGTAGTTACCAAAACGGCTGTCCAGTATCTTTAGCCGTTTTTAAATTTTCTTTTATAAGATCACTTATAATTTCTCTATCTTCATGTGTCGATTCAAACATTTCTGAGATAGATGCTCCTCCACGCATGAACCAAGCAAGTTTAAATAAATTAAATTTAATTTGCTTTTGTTCGTTAACCATGTTGTCAACTTCTCCTAGGATCTTTTCAACTGGCCATGTTAAGATCCTTATGCGAAAAAATTTGATTGATCAAATGTAATTGGAATTTCAAAGTTGTCAGGAGCGCCTTTGGCCATATCTTCTTCATTGAAAGTTGCTTTCAATGGTTGCATTGAGAATTTTTTTCTTTGATTGTCAATATGTTGAATCAGTCCTTTGTAAATTTCAGCATCGGCATTGCTTAAGAATTCAGTGATGTGATTAACATCAACTACAGGATCTTCTTGTTGGAACTTAATTGCTTTCACGCTATTGAAAACTTGTGTGATATTAATGTCAGTTAGTTTGGCAAAGCTCTCACTGAACTTGCTCAACTTCTCTGATTCACTCATGTTATCGTCATTGACAACTGTAAATATTCTTTGTTCTTCAAAAGTTTTCAGTGCAGTCTCTGTGAATGTTTTGTAATTTAGCGGGTGTATCTCAAAAGTAAAATCTTCTTTGCTAAAAATAGGATCATACTCGCTTGCGCACAAACTGTCAAGTTGGCCACGAAGATTTGTTTCAAAAGTTCTTTCTTCATCTAATTGAGGAATGTGGCTGGTAAGTTCCATTGTGTCACCATAGGTTGCAATTCTAATAGCAAGTAGAATAGCATCAATATCAATGCTAGGAACCATCCAAGCATTTTTTATATTAGGCATACAACTTTGAATTACATTTACTGTGCTTTGGCCATTGAGCAATGCATCGGGTGTCTTCATCATAATTTCGTCTTTGGCTGTCATAGCCAACACTGGATAGTTGCTGTCTTCTGTTGTTTCAATTGCACTTGTAGGGTAAAATGAACCTCTACTAGGCAAGTTGATGTACAACTTAGGCTGTCTAAAGTGTTTTATGAGTGGATTCGTGTTACTCATTTGCATTGGTTTTCTCCGGATAAATACATTATGTAACTATATATCTCTATAGATATATGCGTATTTAACCAAATGAGAAAACATGGCTGACAGAATAGAAATTGATAATGTAGGTGGAAGAGACGGTGTAGCCAGCGAAGCTACTATGCAACTGTTGTTGATGGAGTTTAGAGCCAAGGCAGGAACCGACAGCAGGTATCAAAAATTAGCAGAACGAGCTACAAATCTCAATACTCAAGCAAAAAACAAGAATACAAAAGAAACTGATCTTGCTACCAAAGCTATCAAAGGTTTAGCAGGTAGTGCAAAAGGATTTACAAAAGAAGCAGTACTCGGCGGCGATAGGCTAGGAGACTTTGCTGCGGCAGTTTTTGGATCAAGCAGTGTACTTACAAAATTTGTGCGTTTTGGAGACAACACAATTGATACACTTCGAGGATTAACCAGTGTAGGTGCAAGTTTCAACAACAATATCTTTGATATGATTGGTGCAAGTGCAAATAGTGCAATGAATCTAGATGATTTTGCCAGCATGGTTCAAAACAACAGCGGCATAATTGCTACATTTGGCACAACTGTAACAGCAGGTGCTAGAAGTCTAGGACAGTTTAGCAAAGAGTTTAGAACAGGTATTGGTCAAGAATTTTTTGCTATGGGATTTACAATTGGCGATGTAAACGAAGGCTTGATTAGCTTTTTAGATCTCGAACGTAGACGAAGTTTAGCAGGATTGCGTACTGACAGAGCAAGTCAACAATCTGCCGCAGATTATATAATTCAGTTAGATAAATTAACCAAACTAACCGGAGAAGAACGTGAACAAATTGCTGATAGGCTAAGACAGCAAATGCAAGACGCAGGTGTGAGAGCACAAGTAAACAGACTAGAAGGTACTGCTAGAGAAAACTTTCGAACCAGTTTGGCATTTATAGAAAGTCAATTATCAGGACCTCTTGCAGATGGATTAAAAGACTTGATGGACGGTGTTGCTCAAACTGATTTAGGTAAAGCATTGCAAAGTCAAGTACCAGGCATTGGTGAATTTGCTCAGCAGATGTTTAGAGGTGGCAAAAGTGTTGACGAAGTAATTGATGCAATGACAAATCGTTTTGGTCCGCAATTGCAAAGTCTATCAGGACAATTCAACAAAGCACAACTCGATCAAATGAGAATGAGCGGCGGTGTAACAGGTGCTATTGCAGAAATACTTGACAGTAGCTATCAAATTAATCAGTTATCTGGAAGAGATGCAGAAGCAGCAGCAGAAGAACAAACACGCAGAGATAGAATTACTGCAACACTTGGTGGATTTGAAAATGCTATTACTAATATAAGAAAGTTTTTTGTAGATGCGTTTTTAGATGCAGCAAACAGAACCGACGGGGTGTCATCTGCATTTAAAACATTGTTTGCTACTGTAGGAAACTTGTTTGGAACTAGCGACGGTAGTCTTGCTGAACTAGGACCTACTGTAACAAAATATTTCAACAATTGGTTTGGTCCTGGCGGTAGTGTAACAAATTTAGTAAATAGATTTTCAAATGCACTTGCAACCACTGATTGGGAAGCACTGTTTGCTAGTATTGACAATACATTTACACGTTTTACCAACTGGTTGTCAGAAATTTTTGAAACTTACAAATCTGAAGGCTTTGGCGCAGCTTTGAAAAAAGCTGGCAATGATGTTTTACAAAGTGTGCTTGATTTGTTTCTTGGTGCAAAAGTAGATGTTGATCCTAGACCTTTAGAAACTGACATGCAACGTCAAGGCGGATTGTTAAAAGGAATATATGATGGTATTTTAGGCATGCTAGATAGTACTGGTGCAACAGCATTTATGACCGAAGTATATGATAAAGTGTACAATTTCTTGTTTGAAAAAGATGCCAATGGTAAAACAAAAATGCAAACTTTTTTAAGCACTGCATACCAGACCATGTATGAGTTCTTGTTTGAAAAAGATGCTAATGGCAAGACCAAACTTGGTCAATTTTTAAGTGACACATATCAAAAGATGTATGATTTCTTGTTTGTTGCCGAAGATGGCGGAAAGACTAGACTACAGCAATTTTTAAGTGACACATACAATGAAGTATACAGTTTCATGTTTGAAAAAGATGATAATGGTAAAAATAAATGGATTAATTTCCTAGAAACTGCTTACAATGATTTATATGCTTTCTTGTTTCCAGAAACAAGTGGTCCTAGTTTCTTAGATAAAGCTAAAGCTAAATTGAACGAAATGATATTTGGTAAAATCATTGGCGATCCAAGAGATGGTGTAAGAGAAGGCGGCATAATAAACTTGATTGCTGACGGGTTTGCTGAATTGATGGAAAATGTTACTGTTGTTAAAGCAATGAAAGATGCGATTGCTGAGATGACTAATACAGCAATAAGTACTGTTGACGCAAGTTTGAGATCAATGCTAGGCATGACAGAAGGTCAAACGTTTATGCAAAAGATCAACGAAATGGTAACTAGCTTAACAAATAATATTTTAGACATTATTAATCAAAGAATACCAGAGTTGATTAGTACTGCTGTAGCTGCTGCAAAAACAGCAGCAATAGGAACTGAAACAAGTTCAAGTATAGGTGCTGGCGGAACTGCTGGTGCAGGAAATGAAAACCTTGGCGGCGCATTTCTTGACAAGCTCACTGGGTTTGGAGAATTGGATAGAGACCAGTTTCTTCGTGAAGGTTCAGGTAACATACTATCTTCGTTATCTCTTAAATTGGGAGGTCTCTATGGTCAAGGCATAGAAGGTTGGTTTGATGATAAAATAAATGCAGTAATGCAAGGCCAAGGCGTTGAAAGAGACGCTGCCAAGGCTGCTGTAGAGGCTGGGTTATTAGAATATATTAGTAGTAATTACTCTGGAGATGATCTAGCAACTATGAATAGCTATATGCAAGATACACTCTTGCCTACATTACAAAGCAGACGTATTGGCACTCTAAGAGCTACAGGACAAATGACAGAACCTGAAGATACAACAGTAAATCTTCACAAAGGCGAGCGTGTATTAAATCCATCAGAAGCAGTAGCATATAATCAGACTGGCGGAGATGCCAAGCTAGATCAGTTAAATAATACTATGATGCAAGTTGTTGCACTGTTAGCGCAGGGCAACCAAATCAGTGATAGAACTGCAAAAGGTTTAAGAGGCATGACAAACGATTTTTATAGAGGAATGGCATAATGAGTTGGAAAAAATATTTTACACCAGTTCCAACAAATACAAATGTAAACGGTAGTTATTCTCCGTTTAGTTTCAGCCAAGGCACTGGGGTAGGTCCTGCTGCTGCAAACTATAGTTCGCACTTGCCTGATGTTTATGTTGGTTCACCTAATCGCATTGAGCGCTATGGCCAATACAACACAATGGACAACGACAGTGAAGTAAATGCTGCATTAGATATTCTTGCAGAGTTTTGTTCGCAAAAAAACAAAGAAAATCAAACACCTTTTAAAATTGAATTCAACAAAAGTGCAACCAACAGTGAAGTTTCTATTTTAGGCGAGTTTCTCAAGCAATGGTGTAAAATTCAAGAATTTGAAAAACGCATCTTTAAAATTGTTAGAAATACATTCAAATATGGTGATCAGTTTTTTATCAGAGATCCTGAAACACAAAAGTGGTTTCATGTTGATCCTGCAAATGTTACCAAAGTAATTGTAAACGAAAGCGAAGGCAAACGTCCAGAGCAATATATTGTCAAAGACTTGAACATTGCATATGAAGGATTGAGTGCAACTAAAATCAATACCAATCAAGCATACGGACCAGGTGGAAATCAACCAGGTTATCAAACATTAGATCAAAAATACATGACAGGCAGAACTCCTGATGCAGGTACTAGTCGTTGGGGCAACGAATCAAATGAAACTGCTGTTGATGCAGAACACGTTGTTCATATTAGTATGAGTGAAGGATTAGATCAAAACTTTCCTTTTGGTCAAAGTTTGTTGGAAAGTATTTTCAAAGTATACAAACAAAAAGAATTACTCGAAGATGCAATTATTATCTATCGAGTACAACGTGCGCCAGAGCGCAGAGTATTCTACGTTGATGTGGGCAACATGCCATCACACCTTGCTATGCAGTTTGTGGAGCGTGTAAAAACGGAAATTCATCAAAGACGCATCCCATCCAAGACAGGCGGAGGTCAAACTGTTGTAGACAGTAGTTATAATCCGTTGTCAATCAACGAAGACTACTTCTTTCCACAAACTGCTGAAGGCAGAGGATCTAAAGTTGAAACACTACCAGGCGGAACTAACTTAGGTGAAATTGATGACCTTAGATATTTTACCAATAAGTTAGTTCGTGGTTTACGCATACCTAGTTCATACTTGCCAACTGGCGCAGACGACAGCGCAAGTCAGTATAATGATGGACGAGTAGGTACAGCATACATCCAAGAATTAAGATTCAACAACTATTGTGAAAGACTACAAAGTCTAATTACAGAAATGTTCAACAAAGAATTTAAACTGTATCTTGACAAAAAGGGTGTAAACATTGATTCAAGTTTATTTGACTTGAGACTACAGCCTCCACAAAACTTTGCAAGTTATCGTCAAGCAGAACTAGACGGCAATAGAATTAGTACGTTTACTCAAATGCAACAGATTCCGTTTATTTCAAATAGATTTGCATTAAGCAGATTCCTTGGATTGAGCAAAGAAGAAATTGCAGAAAACGAAAGACAATGGCGTGAAGAAAATGACGAACTACTGCAAATGCCTGGACAAGATCCTTCGAGTCAGTTGAGAGATGCAGGCATTTCTGGAGCAGATATTTCAGGCGACCTTGATGATACACAAGGCGACGAGTTGGAAGGCGATGGCGATCCTATAACAGGATCAGACCCGTCACCAGTAGGAGGAGGTGCTGAGGCAGAGCCTATAGCATAAATACAATATGATTTTGAGAGAACTATATTATTTTGATAAAGAAACAATGGAACCAATTGAGGATCAGCGTTACAATGCTGATGACGACGAATCTGTTGTGAGTATGGATGACACTCGCAAAACAAAATTAACACTTAAAGATATTAACAAAGCTCGCAGGGCAGATGACATGCATAGAAAAGAGTCGCAAAAAGATTTAATTCATATTAGACAAATGTATGGTATTCAAGCAAACGCAGAAGAGGCAGCGGTATAATAGGAGTTTTAAGTGGTAAAAAAGTACATACCTGGTGAAACTAAAGAACAACGCAAAGCCAGAAAACGATTACAAAAAGCCCAGCAAGATCAAGTAGAATTAACAGAGTTAAGAGAACGTCCTAGTATGATTACAGGTCGCACAGCGTTTGTGTGTGGCAATGGTACAAGTAGAGACAATATCTCATTAACAGAAATTCGTCCACATGGTAGAATTTATGCTTGCAATGCAGTGTACAGAGATTTTGATCCTGACTATTTGATTGCAGTTGATACAAAAATGATCAGAGAAATAAGTTCAAAAAACTATCATTTAAAGCACGGAAATGTATGGACAAACCCTAATAAGTATACCCGAAGTATTCCAGGATTAAACCTTTTTAATCCTAATTTAGGTTGGAGTAGTGGGCCCACTGCATTACACCTAGCAAGCAGTCACGAAAATGATATTGTTTATATTTTAGGATTTGATTATCAAGGTACTGGCAAAAAACACGAAATTGTAAATAATATTTTTGCAGGAACACCAAATTACAAAAATAAAAATGACAGAGCAACATACTTTGGAAACTGGTCTCGTCAAACTATGACTATATTACGACAAAATCGAAGAACTAAATATATCAGAGTTGTAGAAGACAAAGAGTTTTTTCTACCAGACAATTTAGAAGGATTAGAAAATCTATCACATATTACTGTGAAAGAATTTAAAAAACAATTCAATCTTTCTTAAAATTTCACTAAATGGGCTCGTTTGAGCCTATTTCGGTGTACTTTTTTCTATAAAGTGTAAATATAACTGACAGCCTTGACATAGAAGGAGATAATCATGACTGATCTTAAAAAGTTTGAGGAAATGCTCGAGCGTCTTGTTAATGAAGACAAAGACGGCGCAGAAGAGCTATTCCATGAGATCGTGGTAGAAAAATCACGAGAAATTTATCAAAACATCATTGAATCTAATGACGAAGAAGTTGAAGAGTCAGATGACGACGATCTAGACGAAGCAACTGATGAAGAAGTTGACGAGTCAGATGACGAAGACCTAGACGAAGCAACTGATGAAGAAGTTGACGAGTCAGACGATGACGACCTAGACGAGTCGGAAGATGATGACCTAGACGAAATGTTTGGTCTAGACGAATTAGACGCACCAGAAATGGGCGGCGACGAAACTGACGACATGATGGGCGACATTGCAGCAGACATGGACGGCGGCGACGACGAAGAAGGCGACATGGACATGGACGGCGAAGGCGAAGAAGGCCCAGAAGCAGCTATGTCAGACCTAGAAGATGCACTTGACGCACTAAAAGCAGAATTTGAAAAAATGATGGGTGACGAAGAGCCAGGCGACGAAGAGCCAGAAGAAGAATCAATGGACTTGCCATTCGAAGCAACTGATGAAGAAGTTGATGAAGCAACTGATGAAGAAGTTGATGAAGCAGCAGACGAAGAAGTTGACGAATCAAAAATGTCAGCTGGTGAAATCATGCGTGAGTATGCAAACAAAATGGCAGAAGAGCCAAAAAAAGGCGACAACGGTGCAAATGCTAAATCAGTAGTTGCAGGTAAAAATGATATGGGCGGTACAGCTTCAAATATCGTTGCAGGCGATACAGCAAACGACGGTGAAGTAGGTAAAGGATCAAAAGTAAAAGGTTCTGCACTAAATGACCAAAACCCAAAAGAAGATAACGCAGGGAATAGAAATGTTCCAGGCGGTACAAGTGCTAAATCAGGCACTAAAACAGAACCTGGCCACGGCGCTGAGAAAAAGGGCAAGCCAGAGAACGCAACCAATAAAAAATCAATTATTGGCGGCAAATAAGTAAGGACTGATAGATGTTTCAACTTCGTGAAAATCTAAGTTTTGACCAGGCTAAAATGGTCGTTGAGTCTGCTAATGAGGGTAAAGACCTTTACATGAAAGGTATTTGCATTCAAGGCGGCGTTAAGAACGCTAACCAGCGTGTTTATCCCGTAGACGAAATTGGCAGGGCTGTCACCACGCTCAATGAGCAGATAACTGGTGGTTACTCAGTATTAGGCGAAGTCGATCATCCGGAAGGACTTAATATCAACCTTGATCGTGTGTGCCATATGGTCACAGAAATGTGGATGGATGGACCAAACGGTTATGGTAAATTGAAGATTTTACCAACTCCGATGGGCGCCTTAGTTAAAACAATGCTTGAAAGCGGCGTTAAACTAGGTGTCTCATCAAGAGGTAGTGGAGAAGTAGACCCTACAGGTAGTGTTCAAGGTTTTGAAATAATCACTGTGGACGTTGTGGCTCAGCCCAGCGCCCCCGGTGCGTATCCTACACCAATTTACGAGCATATAATGAACGAAAAAGGTGGATACAAGGCATTACTAACTTCAAAAGAAGTCACAGGCAATCCACAGGCAAAAAAATATATCAAAGAGAGTCTATTAAACATAATAGACAGGCTCCAATAAAAGGAGGAAGAAATGGAAGCACTTAAATCCCTTTTAGAGAGCGATGCAATAACCGAAGCAATGGCAGGCGAAATTCAAGAAGCTTTTGAAACAAAAGTAAATGAAAATCGTGTTGCTGTGACTGTTGAACTGCGTGAAGAGTTTGCCAAAAAATACGAGCACGACAAAGGCGTGATGGTTGAAGCTGTAGACACACTAGTTTCTGAGAAACTAGCTGAAGAAATGGCAGAATTCCATAACGATCGTAAGCAACTTGCAGAACAAAAAGCAAAATATGCAGTCGCAATGAAAGAAAATGCAAATCTTATGAAAGACTTTGTATTGGAATCATTGGCTAAAGAAGTTAATGAACTACATGATGATCAAAAACTGATGGCAAGTAAATTTTCTATGCTAGAAGAATTTGTTGTAGATCAATTAGCATCTGAACTTGCAGAGTTCCAAGAAGATAAAAAAGATCTTGCTGAAACAAAAGTACGTTTAGTGCGTGAAGGCAAGGCACACTTCGCTAAAGTCAAGAAAGACTTTATCGAAAGAAGCGCATCAATGATTTCTGAAACAGTTGATAAAACTATCCGTAGTGAAATCACACAACTTAAAGAAGACATTGACACAGCACGTCAAAATGATTTTGGTCGTAAGATTTTCG
>ERZ1048068.3134-NODE-3134-length-11030-cov-5.021048_pt1 | contig 11030 bp, 8 predicted proteins | sample MGYA00383098_ERZ1048068 | MGnify/ENA primary metagenome ERZ1048068 (study PRJEB29581, sample SAMEA5548368) | metagenome | biome: marine; feature: coastal; material: water | depth 1 m | study: Short-term variability in the microbial, nano- and picoplankton... | reverse complement strand
GATTCCACCTCGGCGAAACGCTTCGTGGCTTCGGCGGCTTCTTCGCCTTTTTTGAAAAACTCAGGATCGACCAGCTTATTGGTGAGCTCCGATTTTTCCTGCTCGATTGAACCGATCTTTTTTTCTACGGATTCAAATTCTTCCTCCAGTGGCTTCAATTTTGCGGCCTTGGCTTCGCGGGCTTTTGCCTCGAGGCGTCGTTGTTCTTTTCGATTTGCGCCGCCACCGGTTTTGCTGCTCCCCGTCGAAGCGGAGCCACCTGCCTTTGGTTTTGCTGCTTCGAGGTCTGCCTGTTTTTTCTCGATGTAGTCACTGACGTTTCCGTAATACAGCTTGGGCGGCTCTCCGGGGATGAACTCGAGAACTTTCGTGACGATAGGGTCAAGAAAGGAGCGGTTGTGAGAAACAATTACGTAAGCGCCGGTGTAGTCGATCAGGGCTTTTTGCAGGACTTCCTGCGAATGCAAATCGAGGTGGTTAGTCGGCTCGTCGAGAATGAGAAAATTGGCAGGCTGAAGAAGCATGCGAGCGAGTGCGAGGCGTCCGCGTTCGCCTCCTGACAAAACGCTGACTTTCTTGAAAACATCGTCTCCGCGAAATAGAAACGCTCCCAGTAGCGTCCGAAGATTCGTTGCTGCTTCGCGGGTGACGCTGCCTTCCATTGTCTCGAGGACAGTCCGCGTTGGATCGAGTTCGTCAGCGTGAGTTTGGGAAAAGTATGCGATCCCAACTTTGTGACCGACGATTCGTTCGCCGGAAGTTGGCTCTTCGTCTCCCGCGACGAGCCGGGAGAAAGTCGACTTTCCTGCTCCGTTGACTCCCACAATGGCGATTTTGTCTCCGCGTTCGATCTCAAAGTCGAATTGGTCGATGACCTTGTTATCCCCGTAGTGTTTGCAGGTGCTTTCCAACTTGAGAACCGTCTGGCCGCTGCGCTCCGGTTGAGGAAAGCGGAAATCAACGGTGGCCGCGTCCTGCTCCAACTCGATTCGTTCCATCTTGTCGAGTTGCTTGATTCGTGATTGAACCATCTTTGCTTTGGTGGCCTTGGCACGAAAGCGATTGATGAGTTTCTCCGCTTTCTCGATTTCCTTTTGCTGATTTCGGTAAGCCCGTTCCGCTTGTTCACGGCGGGCTTCGCGCTCCTGGAGAAAGAGGGAATAGTTGCCCGAGTACTGCTCCACGCCGCCATTTTCGCAGGCGAGGGTTCGATTGGTGAGGTTGTCCGGCATGCTCCGATCATGCGAAATCAGAATAAGTGCGCCGCCGTAATTTCGGAGCCATTGTTCAAGCCACTGAACGGTCTCGATATCGAGGTGGTTCGTCGGCTCGTCAAGAAGCAGCACGGATGGTTCGCGGAGTAGGAGTTTGGCCATCGCGATTCGCATTTGCCATCCGCCGGAAAACTCGCCCGTATCCCGATCCATATCGGAATGTTTGAAGCCGAGCCCGCCAAGAACGGTTTCAATGCGGGGCTTCATCCGGCTGATATCGTGGTGCTCGAGCCGCAGTTGCAGGTCGCCGAATACTTCAAGGAGATCGCCGTATTCCTCGGACTGAGGGTCGCCCGATTCCATTTCTTTTTCGACTTCGGTAAGCTGTTTCTGGAGTTGCTTCACGTCGTCAAATGCCTTCGCGGCTTCTTCAAAGGTGGTAGTATTTTCGTGCTGGACTCCTTCCTGAGGCAGGTAGCCGACGGTTGTCTGTTTCGCCTTGATGATGCCCCCGGTATCGGGATGCTCGATCTCGGCGATAATCTTCATCAGGGTCGACTTGCCTGCTCCGTTGGGACCGGCAAGCGACCAGCGCTCTTTCGCGCGAACGGTGTAGGAGAGTTCCTGGAAAAGGGATCGGGCGCCGTATTCGATGGAGACTTTGTCTACGGCGAGCATGGAAAGGGGAGGGCCGAAATTCGACAGAGCATCAGGCAGGGTAGCTGCCTAACACTTTTACGAACGAGCAACTTGTTTCCAACTGCTGAATCACCTTGGCAAAATTGTCGTCCTCACAATGTCCAGCGAGATCAACGAAGAAATAGTATTCCCAAGCTCGGCGTTTTGAAGGCCGGCTTTCGATTTTCGACATATTGATATCCAGTTCTTCAAAAGGCTCGAGGGCCTTGTGAAGTGACCCTGGCTGATCCCGAACTGAAAACATGACTGACGTTCGATCGTTACCCGTAGGAGGGCAGGTCTCCTGACTGATTACGAGAAAGCGAGTGGTATTGTGGGCGATGTCCTGAATCGAGGTTTCAAGAAGTTCCAGCCCATACATTTCTGCGAGAAGCGATCCTCCCAATACTGCGGAATTTGGTTCGGTGGCAGCGACTTCAGCAGCCACTGCGGAACTTGATTTTTCGACCGGCTGAATTTCATGGAAATTTTTTCCGAGCCAGGAACGGCACTGGGCAATGATCTGCGGGTGACTGTAGATGTGCTGAATTTCCTCGCGCTTGCAGTTTGCCATGAGGTTGTTCTCGATCGGCAACATGATCTGTCCGTATATTTTCAACGGAGAGTCAGCAAAGAGATCGAGTGTGTGGGTGACTGCACCCTCGGTGGAGTTTTCGATGGGGACGACTCCGTAGTCCGCGATTCTCCGCTCCACTTTTTCGAATACGTCGGCGAAGCTCGGTTGTGGTAGATACTTCACGCTGTGTCCGAATTTTCCGATTGCTGCCTGATGAGTCCAGGTGCCCGCGGGTCCGAGGTAGGCAATTTTGAGATCTTCTTCCAGCGCAAGTGCCGCCGACATGATCTCGCGGTAAATCGCCCGGATTGAATTCTCGGGGAGACGACCGCCTTTGCCTTTGGCAACGAGGCCTCGCAGCAATTTCTCTTCCCGTTCCGGAGCGTAGATCTCAAGACCGTCCCGCTTTTTGATGACACCTACTTCGTGAACGATGTCGGCACGCTCGTTGAGCAATCGAATCATTTCGGTGTCAATCTTATCAATTCTATCGCGCAAGTCTTCGAGGCTCATAAGTCTTCGTCGGTGGGTTCAGGTTCTTCTGACGGAGGATTTTCCTCTTCTTCGAGGGCCTGCTCTGCTGAAGCCACTGCGGCAAGGCGCTGTTCTTCAGGAGAAAGCTCGGCCGGTTCCTCCGGTGTTTCGCTTTCTTCTTCTTCGTTGACTTCTTCCTCTTTTTCGTCTTCCGCGGTTGGGAGTTCCACGGTGCGGAGCTCCTCCGAGTTGGGGAGGTCATCGATATCTTTCACCCCGAAGTGTTCCATGAATTCGTCGGTCGTTTCATACAACATCGGACGTCCCGGGAGATCGGCACGGCCACCAATACGAATCAGATTGCGATCAATCAGCTTGTGGATTTGGCCATCGACAGAGACGCCGCGGACTGCTTCGATGTCGGCCTTCGTGATAGGTTGACGATAGGCGACGAGAGCGAGAGTTTCCAAAGCTGGCGCGCTCAGCTTTTCCGGTCGCATCTCGGGGAGGAGAGCCCGAATCCAGTCTGCGTAATCGCTCCGTGTTACAAAGCGCCAGCCATTCGCTCCTTCTTGGAGTTCAACTGAGCGCTCGCCTTCTGCGAGGTGCTCTCCGAGCTCCGCAATTGCCGTTTCGATTTTCTTTTGGGAAATATTCTCCCATTCCCGAGCTTGAGGAGCTTCCGAGTCAGACGCACCACGACGTATCGCCTTGGTGATCTCTGCTGAGGTGACTGGCTCGGGTGCGGCAAAAATGAGTGCCTCGATGATCTGAATCAACTGCATGTGGCGTGAAAAAAATGCTCGCTAATGGTGCCGTGATTCGCGGGAAATGAAAGCGGATTCTGAATGACTAACCTTCGTTTCGTTGCAATTCGATATCGCCGAGAATGACTTCCTGGCGAACGCGGAAAAAGTTGAGTTTCATGAGCTCAAGGACAGCGAGAAAAGTCACGATGAGCTCACCTTTCGTAACGGCCTCATCAAAAAGGGTCGAAAAGCGCACGCTGCCACCGGGCGGAATGCTCTCCAAAAGGTGATCAATCCGGTCGCTGACGGTGAATCGGTCGTCGACAATTTCACCAAGATCGCCTTCATCGAATCGATCGAGAATGTTTTGAAAGGCTCGAATCAGATCGAAAATTCCGAGTTCATCGGAAAGAGGGCGTTCTTCTTCTTTGTCTGCCTTGATCTTTTCCGGCTTACGCTTGAAATGGTCCTGCTGCGCTTCCTCTTTCTCGCCAAGAAAATTCGCCGCTTCTTTGAATTTTTTGTATTCGATCAGCTGCCGGATCAGGTCCCAGCGAGGATCTTCTTCGTCGGCGTCTTCCTCCGGGGGTTGGACGTGCTTGGGCAGCATCATCCGGCTCTTGATGTAACAAAGATTGGCCGCCATCACGAGGAACTCACCAGCGAGACCGATGTTGAGTATTTTGAATGTCTCCAGGCAGGACATGTACTGCTTCGTGATGCTTTCGATTGGAATATCGTAAATATCGATCTCATCCTTCTTGATGAGGTAGAGCAACAAATCCATCGGTCCCTCAAACACATCGAGTTCGACCTTGTAGGTGGTGTCGCCGACTTCCACGGAGATTGTTTCGTCGGTCGATTCAACCACAGCAGGTGGCTGCGATGATGGTTCCTCCGTTCGGGGAGGAGAATCATCCGGAGATTCTGCTTGGGGGTCTGTTTGAGAGGTGTCCACGAGAAACAGCTTTAACAATGCGCGTTGGGAACCTGATTGCAAGGTGAGAGAGTCGCGAGGTCGCTTCGAAATGAAGTAAAACGATAGACAAAAGAACAGTTTTTGCCATCGCGATTGTCACAGGCCCGGTCCCAGCTATGAATGAGTCGCTTGTCGGTCCACAGCCGATTGCGCACGCGGATGGTCTGCGGCTTTGATGGAGGTCGTCACTATCCCGGATCAGGCCTGAAGACGGGCTTTACCACTTTGCGATTCTCCGCTTTATTTACTTGTGATGCGTTTTCTACTCTCGTTCGCTCTTCTCTTTTTTTTGCTAGCCCAAGTTGACTCATTTTCGCAGGCCGACTACAAGCGCTACTACGATGAAGACAATCTCCCCAAGGTCCGGGAAATTTTTCAGCGGGGGCGCTACGACATTGTCGTTCAAGTCTGTGATTACGCCCTTCGGCGAGGACAGCCATCATGGGAATGGCGAACGCTCCGCTTCCAGTCGCTCGCCAACCTGGGGCGCTACGAAGACGCTGTCGAAGAGGCGGTCGCCACGACAACAAAATTCAGTGATAAGCTCGGGGCACTCCTGGAGGCACATGAAATGTTTACCGCGATGGGACTGGAAGAGAAAGCAGCCGGCATTCTTACCTTGATCAACGAAGCCGCAGCTGCTGTTCCAGAAAAGCAGCGAAACGCTTTCGACTATGTTCACCTCGGCGAGGCAGCTCTTGTTCTCGGTGCTGATCCCTCTACCGTGATTAAACAGTATTTTGACGTCGCAAAGACATTCAAAGCGAAAGGGGAAAATGTCCCCGATGGACTCGTCGAAGCCTATCTGGCTGCGGGCAGTCTCGCCCTGGAAAAAGATGACTTTGCGAGGGCTGCGAAAGAATTTCAGGGTGCTTACAAACTGAATCCTGATCATCCTGAAGTTCTGTTTGGTCTGGCCGAGTCATTTTTTCCAAGTGACAGGAAGAAGGGGGGCGAATATCTGGAGCGGGTTTTGAAGAACGCGCCTGTTCATTTCGGGGCGCTGCTTTTGCAGGCGGAATACGCGATTAATTTCGAGCGCTATGACGAGGCGCATCGGAATCTGGATCTTCTCGAATCGATCAATCCCAATCACCCGCTAGCTGCCGCCTATCGGGCCCTCCTTGCTGAGCTGGAATACAATGATCATGCGGGATTTGAAAAATTCCGTAAGCAGGCGCTCTCCGTTTACGCCAACAACCCGGAGATCGATTACCTCATTGGACGGGTGTTGTCGAAAAAATATCGTTACGAAGAGGGAGCTGATGCCCAGAAGCGAGCCATTGCGATGGATCCATCATTTTTGCCCGCCAAGCTGCAGCTCGCGCTCGATTATCTTCGTCTCGGGGAAATCGACTCAGCGTGGCCTCTTGCGGCGGAAGTGGCTGATGCTGACGAATACAACGTGCTTGCCTATAATCTTGATATTCTAAAGAAGGAAATCGAAAGCTTCGCCTCGATTCTCAGCGACGATTTCATCATTCGGATGCCACCCGAAGAGGCCGAGATCTACGGCGATCGAGTTCTCAAGGTCCTGACGGATGCGAAGGAAGTGCTCGGAAAAAAATACGGAATCGATATCGAAGAAAGAACCTTGGTGGAGTTTTATCCAAACCAGCAGGATTTTGCGATTCGCTCATTTGGATCGCTTGGGGGGCAGGGCCTTCTCGGAGTCTGCTTCGGATCCGTGGTTACGATGAACAGTCCCGGCAGCGTCACCGCAGGGAAAAACAATTGGGAGGCCACTTTGTGGCATGAGTATTGCCACGTTATCACCCTGACAAAAACCAATAACAAAATGCCTCGCTGGCTCAGTGAAGGCATCTCCGTCTATGAGGAAATCCAGCGTCAGGCGAACTGGGGACAGCGGATGACGCCGCGTTATCGGAAAATGATTCTCGAAGAGGATGTCGCAACTCCCATTAGCCAGATGAGTCAGGCCTTCTTTAATGCGGAAAGCGGAGAGCACGTCATGTTTGCCTACTACCAGTCCATGCTCGTGGTGGAGCATATCATTGAAGATTTCGGAGAAGAGGCAGTCCGGGGGATTCTCGATGACTTGGCCAAGGGCGTTCTCATCAATGATGCCATCGCAAAGCATACGATTCCGATTGAGAAGCTCGATAACGAATTTCGATTTCGCTTGAGTGCGCTCGCGCAAAACTATGGCCCCGGAATTGATTGGGCAGAGCCAGAACCCGAAGAGGTTGACCCAACCAGTCCGGAAGCTTTGCAGGCGTTTCTGAAAGAGAGCCCGAATAACCTCTGGGCACGCGAGACCTGCACCCAGCGATTGCTTGAACAGGAAAAATGGGACGAAGCGATTGAGTCGGCGGACCTCCTCATCGCTCTTCTTCCTGATCACACTGGCCCAGGCAATGGCTACGTGCTGAAAGCCCAGGCTCTGCGGCGCAAGGGCGATGAGCGGGGAGAGACAGTCATCCTGGAAACTCTGGCGGAGCTTTCCGCTGAAGCGTATTCCGCATACACCCGTTTGCTCGAAGTCGATTTTAAAAAAGAGCAGTGGAACGGAGTCATCGCCAACGCCAAGCGTACTCGGGCGATCAATCCTTTCTATAAAAGGCTCCACTATTGCAAAGGCTGCGCCTACGCCGCACTCGCCGAAAAAGAAAAAGCAGTCACTTCCTTTGAGAAAACATTGAAGCTCGATCCGGTGAATCCATCCGAAGTTCGTTATCGTCTCGCTGACTTAGTGAGGCAGGATGATCGCCCGAAAGCCAAACGCTACCTTCTCGATGCCTTGGCAGATTCACCTCGTTATCGAGATGCTCATTCCATGTTGTTGGAGGTGGCAAAGGCGGAGCCGGAAGTAGAGGATGAGCCCGTCAAACTGGGGGAGGATCCTTTCGGGGCGGGAGGCGCACCGCCTGCGGAAAAGCCGGAGAACTAGCTGGGTAGAGCTCGCATCAGTTCCACTGCCGATTCCACGAGACGGTGGTGAAAACTCTTCGCATTCTCCCAAAAGGAAATGCCGAAACCGTGGAACGTGGCTGTGGGTGACGCGATGATCAGCATTGCGCAGATCAAGAGCACATTCGTCAGGAAGATGAGCGAGAAAGAAAAGAGGCGTCCATTTTGCTCCACATCCGGCTGTTCACGACGAATCATCCAGATCGTGAAGGTGAGATGGAACATCCAGGTGAATCCGATTGTGCCGTAGAGCCAGATCGGATTAAGACCGCCCTGATCTCGAAAGGTCCATTGCAGAGCAGCCCAAGCCAAAATAGTCACCGCCGTATAGAAAGGGAAGAAATACGGCGAAAGCGAGATCAGGAAATTATTTCGGTTCGTCAGGATGTGCCCGCCTTCTGATGAAATGTGAACTTTGCTCACCTTTCCACTGCAGATCAGGACAAAGAGAGCATGCGTCAACTCATGACCGGCTACGTAGAGCCACATCATGGCACGGCATCTCGCGCAGTAGAAAAGAGCCAGCCAGATCGCGCTGCCGATCGCAAAGGAGAGAAACTCTGGCGTTTTCCAGTAGTTTCCCGACCAGGTGTCGGCGTGTAGAAGAATCAAGAATGTCTCTACCGAAACCCAGCAGAGTGGGATAAGCAGGACGCCAATGACGAGCTTCAAAAAACGCACAGCTGTTTCCGGCTCCGGTGTCAGCGCATGAATCGCCCGATCGGGCAAAAACGCAGATAGACCATGGCGCGGCGCCTGTTTCGGCGATCGCGATTTCCGGTTCGACGGTTTTTTGCTGGCCACGGGATAGGGCGGAAAGTCAGCTCAGGTCGAGTTAGGCTCGACCGACGTATTTCTTGTCTTCGCTGCTGACCTTGATCTTGTCGCCAGGGCCAATGAAAAGCGGAACCTGGACGCGGAGGCCCGTTTCGAGGACTGCTTCCTTTGTCGCCGCTGTCGCAGTGTCGCCTTTGACACCTGGCGCCGACTCTGTTACTTCGAGCTCGATGCTGGAAGGTAATTCGATCGTGACCGGCTTGTTGTCGACAAACAGAACCTCAACCTCAAGAGCATCAATGAGAAGGTCCTTCGCATCTTCCATGAACTCCTCCTGGAAAGTGATCGTGTCATAAGTCTGCGGGTCCATGAAGTGGTAGCCCGTCTGGTCTTTGTAGCTGAACTCCAACTTCTGACGATCCGACTGCACGATCTCTACCTTGTCGCTCGATGCGAAGCGGATATCCTTCGTTTTTCCAGAATTGAAAGAGCGGATCGTGGCCATGATGAGCGCGTTTCCTTTGCCGGGCGTACGGTGTTCAAGTCCGAGAACAATGCCGGTCTCTCCTTTGTAGTTGATGCATTGACCGCGTTTGAGGTTGGTTGCGACGATGGCCATGATTTTGAAATTTAGTTAAGTGATCTTAAGTATATGTTCGGATGGGCAAAATTGCCATCGTTTCTTTAGATCACAAGATCGGAATAATTGATTTGGTAATTGGCTATGAAAGGCGAACATCGCTACCGTGAACGCAAACTCTCCAGACTCCAAGAAACGGACCCGTATCGCTGTTTTCTCGATCGCGTTGGTCGTACCATTTCTCGCGTCGCTCTTTTACGCGGTTTTTTTTCCCGGAACTGCTTTCGGGAATTTATTCTATTCCGGGGTGAAAATTTTCTTGGTTGCCTGGCCGCTCGCTTCGGTCTTTCTCTTTTTGAAAGAAAAGGGAACGCATCTTCCTGGGAAGCGGAACCACAAGGCTTCGATCATGCCGGGCGCTGCTTTCGGAATTGCGATCGTTGGGCTGTTGTTTTTTCTGATCAAAATGACCCCACTCGGCGCGGTTGTTGAGGACAACTCAGCGAATATTGTCGTCTTTGTTGAGAAGCTCGGCGTGAAACAACATTTCATCTGGTTCGCCTTGTTTATCTCCTTTGCGCACGCCGCCCTGGAGGAACTCTACTGGCGCTGGTTTGCATTTGGCGAGGGAAGAAAAATCATGACGGTCGGGTGGGCGCATCTCATTGCTGGTATTGGATTCGCATCTCATCATGTTGTGATCGTGAATCAGTTTTTTCCACTCGGCTGGGCCCTGTTTCTCGGCGCTTGCGTTGCCATTGGCGGAATCGTGTGGAGTTGGATGTATCACCGCTACAACAGCCTGCTAGGCCCCTGGATCAGTCACATGATCATTGACCTTGGATTGATGTGGGTAGGCTGGGAAGCCCTGCAGGCTGCATGAGGGCCGGATTCAACCCTGTCAGGTCCAGAGCGTAACGGGGTAAGGTGCCTGACTAAATAGGGTTCAATCCACGCCATGTTATCGTCGGACTTCGAGAGATTTCTCTCCGATATCCTGTAGCTCCGCCTTCAGAGAATTATCGAGATTTCCTTTCGGTATGTATTCGAGAGCCTCAACCGGATTACGAGCGATCCAGCGTTTCTTCTCGAATCACACCATTACCGATCCAATTGGATTGGGAAAAGGAGCGTTTTGGATTGTGTCCTATAAATCGATTGGCTGCTTCGCGTATTCTAAGAAGAATATCGGATCTATTTACGGAACTGCTGAAGTAACAAGAGTAGAAAGATCGCTGTTTTCCGAATGCTCGGTACGCTGGAGGGAAGAAAGCGAATCCTGAATCATCTAAACTCGCGAGATCGCAAGGAAAGTCGCTCCCAGGTTTTCGGATTTCTCGAAGTAGGAAAAGGCAGCGCCGGGATCTTCTTCGGTCTATTGTTTCGGCCACTCACGCCTGTAGAGCACCAACTCTATTGAGGGCCGATCGGTCCCTTTCAAAGTCTCGAATTTGTCGAGCCACTTCCCATGGTCTCCATCGAAAGATTCATCGCTGAGAAGAGGATGCGTCTGCTCGAAGGAAGCTGTGGACTGTTTCTGCAACCCGGGTTTTCCAATTCCTCCGTAGGCTCCCGAGAGAACTGTCCACAGAAAAATCCCAGTGCCGGCGCGGCAATTCCCACAATGGCTCCGCTGACAAGATTCCTCCTCATTCGCGATAGCGTATGAAACCCCGGCTGAAAATGCGATGCACTTTTTCATCCCGTTTTCACTTTGCTTTCTCAAACCATTCACTTTGAAAGGCGAATCTCTCCCTGTGCGTAAGAAGGGGACAACTATGATATTGCAACTTCGGAATTCACGGCAAACCTGGAACGACCTCCTACTCGGCGATCGGGGGCTTCCGCGTCGCTGGATCGAGGAACATTCCTTCGCGGCAGTTCCTTTTTGTCTCGTTACGATATTTCTCGGCGTGGGATTGTACGGGGCGTCGGTTGGGCTTTGGCAAGGTGGGCGGCAGGCGGTCTACCTTTCGATCAAATTGCCGTGGGTCATTCTGCTTACTCTCGGGACGAACGCGCTGCTCAACGGAATCCTAGCTCGGCTATTGGGCATTCAGGTTGGACTTCG
>ERZ1048068.3132-NODE-3132-length-11033-cov-12.757970_pt1 | contig 11033 bp, 8 predicted proteins | sample MGYA00383098_ERZ1048068 | MGnify/ENA primary metagenome ERZ1048068 (study PRJEB29581, sample SAMEA5548368) | metagenome | biome: marine; feature: coastal; material: water | depth 1 m | study: Short-term variability in the microbial, nano- and picoplankton... | reverse complement strand
GTCATTACATCAGCCAGTTTTTGGTCATCTGGATATGCCAGCTCAAGAGATGCCATCATTCCTAAATAATCGTTACCTTCCTTTTTAATTCCTTTGAGAATTACCAGTGCCAACACCGAGGCGTCGCCATTGACAATTTTTGACGCTACGAGTGAGGGTGCCATTTTCTTGTCGCCCAATGGAAGACCTTGGCCGTCTGCACTATGACAAGCGCTACATGTCATGTATGCCATTTTTCCCGCGGCATCATCTGCTTGCGCAGTCATGGTGAGGAGGCTAGCAATTGAGGGAACGAGCAGTAATTTGAACTTCATGGTTTTTGAGTATTTTAGTTGTGTGTGATGCTATTGATTTAACATCAATCAAAGCAAGACACGTGCAAATATTGCACAGGGATCTTTGAAATCCAGTCCTATTCGACTAATTTTTGTCGGCAAAATCAGTCGCAATGAGCTATTATTTGGAAATCATGGGCCCAAACATTAAATTTCAGCCATCTACCACAATCAAACGTTGATGTTTGGGCACTATTTCGGATAAGTTTTCTCAGGATCTTAACATGATCCCGTCACAACCATGCCCATTTCAGATTATATTGTCACCATTGGACTCGAGGTTCATTGCCAAATAAATTCAAACAGCAAGATGTTTTGCGGCTGCGCAACGAGTTTCGGCGATGAGCCCAACAGCAACATATGCCCAGTTTGCCTTGGCTTACCCGGGGCTCTGCCTGTTCTGAATCGACACGCGATTGAGCAAACAATCTTAGCAGGCATGATGTTGGGTTGCAGCACACCAGAGATATCAAAGTGGGACCGCAAAAATTACTTTTATCCTGATATGCCTAAAAACTTTCAGCTCACTCAGTTTGACCTACCTCTGTGCATTGGTGGTGGAGTGCTACTCTACGACTTAGCCTACCCCAAGGAAGTACAAAACAATATCCCCACGCCCGGAAAGGTTGTGAAGCTCACCCGGATCCACCTCGAAGAGGATGTCGCAAAATCAACCCACCACAGCAACAATTCGACCATTGATTTTAACCGTGCGGGCACTCCACTGATGGAAATTGTCTCGGACCCAGACATAGAAACTCCCGAGCAAGCATACGCTTACCTGAAGTCACTTCAGCAAATCTTAATCTATGGAGGCATTTCAGATGCCGATATGGAAAAGGGTCAGATGCGCTGTGATGTAAATGTGTCGCTGCGCCCACACGGGCAAGATGAGCTCGGCGAAAAAGTTGAACTGAAAAATCTCAACTCTATCTCAGCTGTTCGAAATTCTCTCTATTACGAAATCGAGCGACAAGCAGAGGAACTCGATGCTGGCATTGCGCAAATTCAATCAACGCGCCGATGGGATTCCGATATCGAAGAAACTCAAATGATGCGCACCAAAGAAGACGCTCATGATTACCGCTATTTCCCCGAACCCGACCTTTTGCCTATCAAAACTGCTAGACTAGTTGAAAAAATGCGCCCTCATGTGCCTGAATTACCACATCACAAGCGCGAACGGTTTGAACAAGATTTTGGACTAAGCCCTTATGATGCGGGTGTTCTTACCAGCGACCAGCAACTTGCTGACTATTTTGAGGCTGCTGCAAAAGACCCCAAACTAGGGAAAAAAGTAGCTAACTGGATTACCAATAGCGTCCTCGCTAAACTCAATGAGAGTAACATCAGTATTACGCATTGCCCTCTTCCGGCCAAACACATCCTTGAACTAGTCAAGCTCGTCGAGGCAGGAACGATCTCAAACAACCAAGCCAGAGAGGTATTTGCCGAATTATGGGAAAAACCAGACATTAAGCCTGCGGACCAAGCCAAAGCAATGGGTTTCGAACCTGCCGACACCGGTGCTATTGAATCTATTATTGACGAAGTCATAACGGCTAATCCCGACAAGGTGACTGAAATTCAAGCAGGCAATGAGAAACTTGTTAACTTCCTTACCGGACAAGTCATGAAAGCCTCCAAAGGCAAAGCAAACCCGAAGATGGTAACGGACAGCCTAAAAAACAAACTTCTATGAGGCACTTTTATATCCTTGCGTGGATCCTTCTCTATTCACCTATTCTCGCTGGTGTTTATGGCGATCTCGAATTCGGGGACAGTCGTGAATTAGTTACAAAGAAACTCGGACAAAGCGTCCTTATAGAGCAAACCATCGATGAGACTTATAATGCAAGAACAGGTCTCAATGGCATCTATAAATGCAAATCCAAGATTGCTGGTTTAGCATGCTGGCTTTATTTCAACTGGGACGAACAAGGCGGATTGAACGAAATCACGTTAAGATCAGAAAGCCTTGATTCAAATCTCTATGAAACAGAGCTCAAAAATGCCTGGCGTGAATCTAGTGCGCTATTCTCACGAGTATACCAAAAGCCTAAACAACAAGCTCCCTATCCTCCACTGAGCTCATTCAAAGATCATCAAATGATGATATCGCATGTATGGGAAAACAATGATAAGACAAACATTCTCATCGGTACGGGAATGGTTAAAAACCAGTGTTTTCTTTTCATCCGCTTCATTAGCACACAGACCAATCTCAGTCCCCAAGACTGATTGTGGTAGAGTGGCACAATAGCCATGCCAGACTGTAACCACATCTCAACTGGCTAGAGACTAGCTCCCGAGTGGCAGCAATTCATTGTATCGCTCTACCGCCAGAGCTTTGCCTGTCTCCTCATCAACATCGAGTAGCAAGCCACAAAGTCGAACCTGTCCTTTTGCAACAGGAAAGCGTGTCGGCATGCCTGTTTTAAATCTCCACACGACAGATTCAACACTGCGACCAAGCACCGATCTTTCCGGCCCGCACATGCCAGCATCTGTGATGTGCGCAGTGCCATGTTCTAAAATACGTTCATCCGCCGTTTGCACGTGGGTGTGGGTTCCTGCAACCGCAGACACTTTACCATCTAAGTGATACCCCATCGCGATAGACTCGCTAGTTGTCTCTGCATGAAAATCGACAAAAATAACCTGCACCCCCTCCTGCTCACGAAGACGCAATGCCTCCGCCTCGATGGCAATAAAAGGGTTTTCAAGCGGCGGATTCATAAAAGTGCGGCCTTGGCCATTGATGACTCCAATCTTTCCTTTTTGAGTTTCCAATACCACACTGCCGTTGCCTGGAGTGCCCTCAGAGTAATTAATCGGCCGTAAAAGCCTAGGTTCTGTGGGAAGATAATCGACTATTTCCTTCTGATCCCATATATGATCTCCTGACGTAAGCACCGCAACACCACAACGCAGTAAATCAATGGATATCTTAGGAGTAATCCCTCTACCCGCAGCTGAGTTTTCACCGTTTGCGATGATGAAATCAATTTCCTTCTCGCGTTTTAGACCAGGCAAGCGACTAATCACCCCTTTACGACCTGGCTCACCTACAATATCTCCTAGAAAAAGAATTCGAATCACGCCCATAGTCAAGCACACTGTTTCACATCAGCCAACCCCTAAGCCTCAATCTTAACCTTTTTAATATCTACGATGATGACACCTAGTCACGGCAGAAAACTCTACCCCATTATTGCGCTCCTCTTAGTGCTGCTTATTGCAGCTGGTGGCTACATTATGCTCCTGGAAATGCAGCAGAAACCAAGCTATCATTCCACAACAGCAGAGAGCACACCAGAGACAACTATCACCGAGAAGCCAGAAACAGGCTTAGCCGACCTCGGGCAGCAACCCAATTGGACTACTCTTGATTTATGGCAAGACACGATCACTCATGACGATTTTCTCTATTTATTAACCGAAATTTATACCACTGACGATTCTTGGAAGCGCTTCATAAGAATCTACCCAGATCACGCAATTATTCGTACGGACACAAGCATACCAGGAGCGACATACAGGCTCAATTTCGCAAGCGTGATCAGCGAAGCCTCCCCGAATAGGAATTGGAATAGCGTTGGTGAGCTCCCTCCCGGCACCGCAGACAAACCGCTAGCGGGGGTGCACATCGCTATCGACCCAGGACATATTGGCGGAGATTATGCCAAAACTGAGGCACGTTGGTTTCAAATTGGCACACACCCTCCCGTGAAAGAGGGAGACATGACTTTACTGACCGGGAAAATCATAAAAGAGCAACTAGTAAAACTGGGCGCAAAAGTTTATCTCATCCGAGGATCTAACAACCCAGTAAACCCCAAGCGCCCAGACGACTACCGTGATGTAGCTCTTGCCAAAGCAGCATCACAAGGCATCACCGATGAGAAGACTATTAACTCATATCAAAATAAACTCTTCTACCGAACTGGTGAAATCCGTGAGCGAGCTCGCCGTGTTAACCTAGCTTTTAACCCAGACCTCGTATTATGTCTACACTACAATGCTGAAGCGTGGGATGACCCGAACAACCCGTCTTTGTCCGATAGCAATCACTACCACGTATTATTACACGGAGCCCTCACCAGAGGTGAATTAGCCCACGATGATGAGCGCTATGAAATGCTGGTAAAAATACTCCAACGCAGTCACGCGGAGGAAAAATCACTGGGTGTCTACATGGCACGATCAATCGCCATGGCAACCAACCTTCCCGCTTATGAATATCTCAACGCCAGCCACCGAGCCATCCAAATTGAAGATGTTCCAGGTTTATGGCTACGCAACCTCCTTGCTAATCGTCTTTATCAGTGTCCCGTTATTTTCCTCGAACCCTACGTCATGAATAATCAAGAAGTTCACGATCGTATTCAATTGGGTGACTACAAAGGCACCAAGATCATCGCGGGAATCGAGCGTAAGTCTATATTCACAGAATATGCAGATGCGGTCGTCGCAGCGCTCAAACAATACTATCTAGATTACCGCATCATCTATAAGCCTGTCGGGCAATGAACCTCGGAAAGATTAGAACTTTGAGCCATAAATCCTTTGGATTTGATCCAGGTAATTTCCGGTGGCATCCCCCACAGCAGGCCGAAGTAATTCTTTTTGAATAGCATCATTCAATGCTCTGTATTTATCAAAATCACCACCTAGCTCACGAGACTGAGTAATATAATACCAGTCTAAATAATCACGTGAACGCACTGCTGCAGCTTTCATTCTTGTTCGAACTTCCATCAAACGATCAAGTCGTGAACGGGTATTCTTTGTTTTCCCATTGGCTAATTCCCTCAAGATCAGCTCGTATTCGTTCAATATGGGCCGATAAGTAGGAAAGCAACGATAGCTAAGCCTCTCCAACTCAGCACGTGCCGCTGCAACAGCCTCGAAACGTTGTCCGGGTTCTAACTCAAGAATGGTATTGTAAGCAACTACTTCAACACTTTGAGCAAGACCATTGGTGTCACGATAATGCAGCCTTAATATACCGTCTAACCTAGACTCCGTTTCCAATATTGAGTGCACTTGTGTCACTTGCGCAGTGCTCAATTCTAACAACTCAAGATTCACCCATTTGCTGAGACTATTACTCGACTTATTCATCCCTGGGAAATGCTTACGCAGTAGATTTTCATACTCCCCCTTAAAGGTAGCGAAGTCAGCCAAATAAGTGGACATTGCTGATTTGCCGCTGGGTTGACGCAATAATGAATTTACAATAGCTCCAGAAATTACGCGAAAGGCAATAGATTCGTGGCCAATCAACTCTTGAGATTGATTTTCAGTCATTTCGAAAACTTTCTCCACAGACAAAATCGATAGAAAGTCCAGATCTGACTGATAGATGCTACGATCATAATCAGCACTGCGAATATCAATCGACTCAAGCATTCCTGTGATAAGCCATGGCTTTACATTGAGCCGGTCCCCCTCCCCGACAAACTGATCATCAGCTAAACCTCTTTCGTATAACAAAAGTTCCATCAAATGATAGCGCAAAGAATACTCATCAACTCCCTTTGCCAAATGAATGTGTAATAGCAGCTGATACTGCCCCTGTAGGGTTGATATCTTACTTACAATACTCCGGGATAATTCATCATCGCCCTCGACACCGTGAAGCTTGATAATCACTGGTAACTTCATCTCGCGGTCTGAGTCGCCGCACAGCTTGTTAAATTGAACTCGTAGTTCATTAGCCGCCGATGCAATCCCACCACGCACCTGCTGATTACCACCTGATACCGATATGTTACCAAATAGGGTAGATGGCACATTCTTGGAAGCTGCATCAGCGCCACCTGACTTTGTGACTATATCCTCAGCAGCCGACACATTCAGCGCTAAGTACAGCCACAGAACGGCAGAGCACAATAGCCCCAGCCTTTTATCTTGTGATCCATTGACTAATTGAGCGATAGCCATAATTCTAACCTTCAAAGCCTCTGTTCAACCCGCCTCGGATCAATGGTGATTTTTCCTTCCTGAACACGCACATCATAAATTTCATGATCATGGTGAGACTCTAGCTCATCAGCTAGCTCATCGACGATGTTTTGAAAAGCGGGCATTAACAAATAACCAAATCCTCCCGGTAATTTCAGCTGCCCGATATGACAAGAATGCCTTGAAATGCTATAGCCTGATCGCGTCCGCTCAAAACCCATATAAAGCACCGTTACATGCGAATTAGCCCAAGGTAATTTCCGCTCGACAATAAGCTCCAGCTCATCCTCCATGAAATTAACCCATACGCCACGGATGTCGACATAAGGAGCCAATGCTCCGTCCTGAATAAGGTTGAGACGTTTGGCCAACCACGCATTAATTTCCTCTTCTCTAAATGTAACTGGGTAGTTGCGCTCAACAGCAAGTGCTAGTCGCTGCTTCACCTTTGGGGTCTGCTTAGCTTCACCATCAATCACATCAGACCTGCCGGCAATCCCCTCGACCGGGTATGAGCACACAGCTGGGAATATTTGAACTCCCATTAACTTGGCATTCATCAGCCGCGCATTGATGGCATCAGGCTTGCCAGTTGGCTGCCATAGAAAATAAACATGGATACCCATGTAAAACATGACAGTTAATAGCAGAAACCAAGATGAAATCAGCATACAGCCACTGTTGTCTGTGACAGCCTGTTCCGATTCTTGATTAGACGCACGATCTTTCCTACCCATAACGTATTTATTAGCAAATCGTGGTATTCATGAAAAGCTTTGATTCCTCCCCAAGCGGCCTATTCTAGATAAATAAAACTAGCTTCACATGCAGTTGAATCAAGAATGGGAATTTATGCAACCAGCCGTGATTCGTGTGGTTTAATCAATCAATTCTAGATCATGATGAACAATGCGAACTGTCAGCCAGCCAATCATAGACTGACCTTAAATCTAGATCACCCACCTTCCATGCCTCAATCATCATCAGACAATAAAGAGAATAACACGACTAGTGGTATTCAAACCTCTGAAAATGATCATGACGTTGCACTGATGCTAAAGGTTGGATCAGGAGATGAGCATGCATTTCAAGAACTTGTCGAACGCCACCAGTCAGCGGTTATAGGCACGGTTGCAAAAATGCTTGGGAATGCATCAGACGCCGAAGATATTGCCCAGCAAGTGTTCATTCGTTTATGGAAGTGCTCACCTCGCTACAAACCTAAAGCGAAGTTCACCACTTTTTTATTCACCATCACACGTAATCTTGTTTTCAATGAAAGTCGTCGAAAGAGCCGCAAAAAAGAATACTCAATAGAAGAACGTGAAGATGACTTCCATCTTCAAACACCTGATCAGAATAACGCATCACCCGCACAGGATATGCTCCAAGAAGAATTACGCGAAGCCATCGATCAAGCAATCGCTAAGCTACCCGAGAAACAGCGACTAGCAGTCATCCTAAGGCGCTACGAGGGCTTACCATATGATGAGATCGGAAAAGTCCTCGGCCTCTCTGTTTCGGCGATCAAAAGCCAGCTCTTTCGTGCACGCCACTCCCTACGTGAACAACTCCAACACTACCTTGATTCATGAAGGCTATGGGAAAACTCCAACTACTCATTTTCAAGCTTTTCATTCGCTGAGCGCAACACTAAGTAAGGAGTTATGAGATTTTGCTATCTACTCCTACTGGCATGGCTACCAGTTTCAACATTTGGAAAAGTCAGTACAGAGCTTCTTGCAGGAGGCTTTAACCAGCCCGTCATGGCATCTTGTCCCAGCGGGGTGACCAGCCACTTATGGGTAGTCGAAAAGAATGGGAAAATAATAACCTTAGACAAGCAAACGGGAGACAAATCTACCTTTCTGGATATTTCAAAGCTGATTAAAATTAAGATGAATGAGCAAGGCCTATTGGGTCTCGCCTTCTGCGATAACTACCTTCATTCAGGTCAACTATACCTTTATTACACCAACCACGTCGGGGATTCCGAAATCTGCCGCTTTACTGCGCATGGGCCAAACATGATGCAATGTGATCCCTCAACCAGAGAATTAATAATAGGAATCAAACAAAGTGCACGCAACCACAACGGTGGTTGGATCGGATTCGGGCCTGATAATTACCTCTACATCGCCACCGGTGACGGCGGTGCAGGCAATGACCCCAGAAATCACGGCCAAGACCTAAGCTCCCACTTAGGCAAAATTCTCCGTATCGATGTATCAGCCCCCCAGGGCTACAAGGTGCCCAAGGACAACCCATTTGTCGGGCAAGTAGGCACTAAACCCGAGATATATGCATATGGCTTACGCAACCCATGGAGATGTGCTTGGGATCAAAAAACCAAAGATTTCTACATTGCAGATGTTGGTCAAAATCATTGGGAAGAAATCAACTTCTTGGCATCAGGAGAGGGCAAAGGTGCCAACTTTGGCTGGCGACTCAGGGAAGGCCTACAGCCAACCCCCAAAAAAAACATCGGTGGCAGCCGACCCGCGAGCACCGTTGATCCAATTTATGTCTACAAGCATGGTAACAAGACCAATGAGGGTATTTCTGTAACCGGAGGCCTTGTTTACCGAGGGCCTATTAAGAGTCTGCAAGGCAAATATTTTTTTGCCGATTATGGCAACCCACGAATCTGGTCGATCGAAGTGAAAGACGGTAAGGCATACAACTTTATGGACTGGACCGAACAGCTCAAGGCAACTCATGGTCCTATCAGCCAGATAAGCTCATTTGGAGAAGATTGTGACGGCAATCTCTTGATCATCTCCATCTCTGGAAACATCTACCAGCTTGTAGATCGATAACTTACTCAGTCGCTGTAGGGAATATCATAAATATCCCGCAGCTTATCTTTCACTTCTTTGCCAATAACCATCAGCACTGGCAGCAATAGCAAAGTGATCACCGTAGAAAATAGAATGCCAAAAGCAAGCGAGGCCGCCATTGGTTTCAGAAACTGTGCTTGAACCTCCGTCTCCAGCAATAATGGAGCAAGGCCCAGAAAAGTAGTCAGCGAAGTTAATAATATCGCACGGAAACGGTCTGCACCTGCTTGTGCACAGCTATCGAGCAAACTAACGCCCTCAGCACGCAGATCATTGGTCCGGCACACGAGCACGAGGGAGTCGTTCACAACCACTCCAGATAAGGCTAAAATACCAAATACAGAAAGTATAGACACAGGTAAGCCCATCAAGTAATGGCCGAGCAAAGCTCCAATAATACCGAAAGGAATAACCGACATAATGATGAGTGGCTTCGCATAGCTTTTCAGTGGAATGGCGATTAAAATGTAGATAAAAACAATCGAGAATAGAAATCCCTTCACGAGCGAGCTCAATGATTTTTTACGTTGCTCTATCTCTCCACGCTGAGTAATTGAGATGCTTGGATACTTCGCAATCATCTGCGGAAAAAACTCTTTTTCTAAACGACTAGTAATTTCACCTGATGAGGTCTTCGATTTGTCAACTGTCGCCTCCACCGTGACAACACGCTTGCTGTCATAGCGCTTAATAGAAGCCAATGATTCAGAATAACGAGTCTCGGCCACTACCCCAAAAGGAACAACAGTCCCATCTTCTTTGCGAATACGCATGTTACGCAGTGATTCTAGTGATTCTCTTTGCTCTATGGGATAACGCACCATCACACGAACCTCGTCACGGCCACGCTGCACACGCTGAGCTTCGCGACCATAAAATGCATCACGCACGTTTAGAGCCAAGTCTCGTTTGGTAAAACCAGCAGCCTCACCCTCGGGTGTTATCGAATAGAGAATCTCGGGTTTACCTGAGTCAAAAGTATCCAAGGTGTCATAGATCCCACTGTAGGATGAAAGCTTATCTTTGAGCTCCACAGCTGCCATCCTTAATTCTTCTAGATTTTCGCTTTCTAAATTGACCTTAAGATCACCACCTGGCGGGCCAGCTCTGGCCGCTACTGATAGCGAGCGAGCACCTGCTATATCTCCAATAGCATCTCGCCAATCATTGATGATATCCCCAGTTGGTAGAAATTGTCGTGTAGTAGATCTCGTCAGCTCAGCAGCAATTGCAGCCCTATTGTTTGTCTTGCATGAAACTTGAATCTCGACGAATGGGTTTTGACCATATTCGCTTTCATACTTTTCACCAAGTTGCTGAGCAATGGCACCAATTCGCTCTGCATTGGCATGCAGATATTCTACAGACTGCCCCTGCTCAAGCTCCAGCAGAACAGCTGCATTGTCCCTGTAGATATTAGGAAAAAAAACGAAACGTAATTGACCAGATGGAAACAATCCAACAACCACGATAAAAACGGCAACAAAGGCTCCAACCGTTGCATATCGCCAAGCGATCACAAATTGAATAGCAGGCTTGTAAATAGTCACAATTAACCACCGCAAACGATTTGCTACCGCTTTTTGAAATCGAGCCCACGCCTTAGTGACTGCATTACCCGGCTTTTTATGAACATTTAAGTGGGCTAAGTGGGATGGCAATATGAGTTTCGACTCGATGAGAGAAAAAACAAGGCAAAGAATCACAGCTGTTGCAATTTGACCAAAGACGTTGCCCATTCTTCCACTCACTTGTGTAAGTGGCAAAAATGCGGCAATGGTCGTAATAACGCCAAACGTAGCTGGAGTAACAACCTTACTGACACCCCGCACCGTTGTTCTAATCGGACCATCGCCCTCTTCTGCATGATCATCTTTTTCTTTCTCAG
>ERZ1048068.3131-NODE-3131-length-11035-cov-8.123588_pt1 | contig 11035 bp, 14 predicted proteins | sample MGYA00383098_ERZ1048068 | MGnify/ENA primary metagenome ERZ1048068 (study PRJEB29581, sample SAMEA5548368) | metagenome | biome: marine; feature: coastal; material: water | depth 1 m | study: Short-term variability in the microbial, nano- and picoplankton... | reverse complement strand
GGCAGTATAAAGTACTTGAGTAAGTCACCTTCCCACAAGTTGTAAGGATTAATACAAAATGTATCTGGGTCTTGTATTAGTATTACGTCTGCGTCTATGTAATCTAAACTTGCTAATTTTAGAGCTTGTTGGTACAACCAACTATTACGGTAGTCACCAGGAATCCACCAGTTACGCACGGAAGGATATAGACTATCCATCTCTCCATCAAACACGTACTTATATTGGCTTGTGTCGAGATACTTAGATAAAACTCTATCTAAGAATGGATTGTCTTCCGTATTTTCACAATTTGTGAATATGTATGTTTCGTCTATACCCTGGATATAGTGGTCAAACTGTAAACTTAAGCAAGTATGTGGTATTCTGTAGTGAGCAACAAATAATGCTCTGGCTACCTTCACAAAGTCATACCCTTGAAGGTGTCTCCGTCAACGTCTTGTTTTGTGCCACCAATTACATAACTACTAAGTTCTACTTCCTGCGGTGCTACTTGTACTTCTGCTCCTGCAATCCACTTTTGTGTCCAAGGCAGAGGATTACTTTGTCCTACTTTGTATGGTGATTCTACGCCAATAGCAGTCATACGCTTGTTGGCTAGCCATTCAACATAGTCTGTAAGCAGTTGCTTGTTAAGACCAATCATTGATCCGTCTTTAAACAAGTATTCTGCCCAAGCAGTTTCTTGTTCTACAGCATTAACAAAAATGTTTTTCACATCTTCTTGACACTCTTTCTTAATCTTAGCAAAGTCTTTGTCATCGTTAGGTAGTAACTTTAACAATGCCTGTGTACTTGCTAAATGCACGTTTTCGTCACGAGCAATAAACTTAATAATTTTAGCATTGCCTTCCATCTTCTTAAGTTCAGCAAATGCCCAACTACATGCAAACGACACGTAAAAGCGAATTCCTTCCAGTGCATTAACACTGTTGAGAGCAAGCCACAGTTTCTTCTTAAGTTCATACTTGTCAATTTTATATGACTTTCCGTTTACTGTGTGGTTGCCTTCGCCTAGTAGGCTATAAAATTGACTGTAGTTAATAAGCTCGTCATAATATCCCGTTATGGATTCTGCACAGTTTACAATCTCTTTGATGTCTATTAATTCATCAAACACTTTTGCAGGATCGCTATACACATTACGAATAATATGTGTGTAACTACGACTGTGAATAGTTTCGTTAAATGCCCAAGTCTCTATCCAGGTTTCTAACTCAGGGATAGTACATAGAGGCAAAAATGCTAGATTAGGTGAGCGTCCTTGTACACTGTCCAATAGGATTTGTCTTTTAAGGTTACTGGTAAAGATGTGTTGCTCATGCGCAGTTAGATCTTTAAAGTCTTTGGCATCACGCATAACATCAACTTCTTCTGGTCTCCAAAAGAAGCCTAACTGTTTATCTGTAAGTTTTTCAAACTGTCTGTACTTTACGGTATCGTATCGCTGTATACCACTACCACCTTTTGGATCCAAAAAAGCCAGTGCTTTAAGGTGGTTATTGTTCTTCTGTATGTTAAAAACGCTCATTTTAGTTATCCTATATTACGCAACTCTCGCAGGCTTCGTCATCAAGTTCACCTGGCTGTAGTTCCTCTAATTTATTCACATCTATTTCACCTTGACCATCATAGGTATTGAAATAGTACAACTGCTTGCCACCATACTTATAAAACATCATAAGGTGCTTTAACATGTCACTCATTGGTATCTTTTCATCTTCGTACCACTGTGGATTGTAACTGGTATTAACGCTAATGCCCTGGTCGATATACTTTTGCAGAACTGCCATGATCTTCAAGTAACCACTTGGATCCCTTTGATCCCATAACAGTTCATATTTATTTTTTAGTCTGCGATACTCAGGTACCACCTGCTTAAGCACACCATCTTTACTTTGTTTTACACTAACATAACTACGTGGAGGCTCAATGCCATTCGTAGCATTACTTATCTGCGCACTTGTTTCTGCGGGCATTAGTGCCATCAGTGTAGCATTCCTAATACCGTGCTCTTTAATTTCCTCACGTAGATAGTTCCAGTCAAACTGTCGTTGCTTGGGTTCTACTAGTTCATCAACGTCACGCTTGTATGTATCAATAGGAAGTATGCCATCTGCATACTTTAAGTCTTCAAATCCGTCGCACCGCCCTTGTTCCTTAGCAAGTTCCATACTCGAACGTATCAAGTAGTAACTCCAGGCTTCTGCGTACTGGTCTACTAACTCCAGTGCTTTAGGATCGCTGTAACTTGTATCGTTCTTTGCTAACCAATATGCCAAGTTAATGATTCCAACACCTAGTGGTCTGTACTCACGAGTTGCTTCTTCTGCCGCTTTTACTGGATATCCCTGATAACTTAATAATGCATCCAGTCCACGTACTGCTAGTCTGCAAGGCTTCTCAAAATCTTCTGGCGACTTAATAGCACCCCAGTTAATAGCACTCAGTGTGCATAATGCAATCCTACCATCTGGATCCTCAAAACTCTTAAGTGGTCTTGTGGGCAAGTTAATCTCACAACACAAGTTACTCTGTTTAATCGGTGCTACTTCTTGTTTGAACGGTGAATGTGTGTTTGCATGATCCACGTTCATTAAGTAAACACGCCCTGTGTCCTTACGCTCTTGCATAAAGGCAGTAAGCAAGTCAATTGCTTTAACTTTCTTTTTACGTATACTTGTCTTACGCTCTGCTTGCTCATATAATTCTTTAAACCGATCTGCGTTAGCATAGAATGCTTCGTACATTTCCGGTACATCATGGGGCGAAAACAGGGTAATATCTCCCCCTGAGATAAGTCTTTCGTACATTAATTTGTTAAATTGGACGCCATAATCCATGTGCCGTACTCTGTTATCTTCAGTGCCTTTATTGTTCTTTAACACTAATAAATCTTCTATCTCCAAGTGCCAGATAGGATAATATAATGTTGCCGCACCGCCACGCACACCACCTTGGCTACATGACTTAACAGCACTCTGAAATAATTTGTAAAAAGGAATAACACCTGTGTGGTAAGCATCACCATTACGTACTGGTGAGTTAATAGCACGAATACGTCCTGCACCAATACCAATGCCTGCTTTTTGTGATACATATTTTACAATAGCACTGGCTGTTGCATTAATGCTGTCTAAACTGTCGTCAGTTTCTACTAGCACACAACTACTAAATTGTTTTTGTGGTGTACGCACACCTGCCATAACAGGAGTAGGCAAACTGATTAAGTGATTGCTAATAGCGTCATAGTACTCATGTACCCACTGTAGTCTAGTAGCCTTGTCATAGTTCTGAAATAACGTTGCCGCAATAAGCATGTAACATACTTGTGGGGTTTCGTACAGTTCTTTTGTTACACGATTTTGTACAAGATACTTCCCCCTAAATTGCTCCATAGCAACATAAGTGAAGTTTTCATCACGTTCGTGTTTAACGTAACTGTTTAGTTTGTCCCACTCTTCATTAGAATAGGCTGTTAACAACTCGCTGTCATAGTATCCTCTATCGACATTTGCCTCTACAGTTTTATGCAAGTGCCAAGGATCGTACTCGTTGTAAACTTGTTTTCTGATATGATAGTTAATTAATCTACCAGCAACATACTGATAGTTAGGTGTCTCTTCTGAAATTAAGTCAGCGGCACTTTTAATAAGTGTTTCTTGTATGTCTACTGTTTTTATGCCGTCGTAAAATTGCAAACTAGATTTAATTTCTACTTCGCTTGCACTTACGCCTGTAATACCTTCAGTTGCCCACATAACAACCTTGTGCATTTTTTCTATGTTTAGTGGTTCTTTGTGACCTTCTCTTTTTGTTACTAAAATTTCGCTCATTGATGCCTCATGTATATTGGTCTAATTGTAAATCCTGCGGTGTGTAATGGCACATTACTTTAACCTTGGGATCGATTTGTTGAGTATTTACTATCTCGTCCCATTCGTAATTAAGTACATATTTCCCATTGTCTATTGATACTATATAGCAATATTCTCTACGTATCTGATGTAAACCTATCAGTAGACTGTAACTGTGGTCAGTATGTCCACTTAAGTATAAAGTATACAGCATACCAAGTGACTTAGCAAGCTCATCATATCCAGAGTCTTCTATTAACTCCCAGGGATCGGGCCAGGTGCTACTGTCTGTAAAGTCCATCCAGGAGTTTATAATAGGTGCGTATGACCACAATTTTACTGTCTCGCTTAGAGCCTTTTCAAACGGCATTTTATTAATCTTATGCCTAAAGGTAGCCCATTCACGAATACGCTCAGAAGTTTTTTGGTACTGCCAAATCATTAATAAAGATATCTAATTGAATATTTCATTGTGGCATTACTGCCTGTTGATGTTGTTGCATAGTTAATGGTACTTGTGTCACTAGCAAAGGCAACTGTTAATGTTACTCCAGTAGCTGAATCTTCTGAAAAATCATCACTGTAACCAACGCTGGTACCGTGTCCTATTCTCAGTGTTCCTGTTCTATATGTTGTGCCACGCACAATACTATAATCTATAATAGCACCGTGTGTGTATTTACTGTCTGATAGAGTAATACCTGTTGATGTTGTTGATTGATTGTCAGACAGTGTTACTGCTAGTCCTGCTTCTTGTCTATGCGCACCATACTGTACGCTATTGTCAGCAACCATCGCATAGTTTGATACGTTATCAACATTAATACGTGGCTGACTCAGATCATCTGTATCGTTACGCTCAAACTGATCACCAATACTGTAGTTACCAGCACCCACATAATATATTACAGGAGCAGTTTGGTTGCCGGCGCCGTTATAAGTATTTCCAACTTCATAGAAATAGTTGTAAGCAGATACCACATGCTTGACAGCAGAGTACGTATGTATTGCTATGTTGGCGATTCTATCAAAATAACTACCTGTTATCTTAAACCCACGTGGGCCTTCATCCTGAGGTGCGGAACCTGTTAAACTCTCGCCTATCTTAGCACCTTTGAACAGTTCGTCAAAGTAACTGTTTTGTACAACTACATTCCTACAGTTGTAATCTATTTCTATCCCAAACGTGTTGTTTGTGAAGTAACAGTTATCGAATGTTATATGCTCTGTTATTAAGACTGCTGTGGATTCTACATGAATGTTAGCCATAGCATCTGTTACTGTTGTAGGTAAGGTCAAGTTGCCCTGAAATTTAACATCGTCAAAATGCACATGCTGTGCTGAACTTAGTAACCCAACTTGCTTGGTAGTGCTGTTATAAAATGTACAACCTGATACTTCAATAAACTGTGGTCTAACAGCGGCGTTTGTTGCAATACTTGCATCTGTTTGCTGTAAACTATCTGCTAACTTAAACACATAGTCTTCGCCTGAGTCTGTTTGTTTAAAAATTGTGCTGTCAGCGCCTTCACCTATGATCTTAGCATAGGTAGGAATTTTAATAACATCACCAGTAATCTTATAGATGCCTGCTGGCACGTATAATGTTCTACGTACTTCTTCATTGACTTCTCTACAGTATAACTGAAATAACGCTCTATTAATAGCGGCTGTGTCATCTGTTTCACCGTCCCCTACTGCACCGAAGTCTCTGACATTTACGAAGTCATCAAACTTTTGCTGTAGTGTTCTTTCAATGGGGGAACTTACACTTGTGCCTGTAGTGTGTGTATACCCTACGGCTTCTCCCTTGAAAGTGTATGATTGACTGGTGTTTAATAAATCGCTGAACTCAGTAAGGATTTCAGTATTGCCTATTGCGGGAGCACCTTCTGCCAGTGTGCCGTTACCTATGTATAGTTTTCTGTTATCTACTGACCAACCTAACTCTGCCGCTGATAATTGAGGTAAGTTCTCTGACGTTCCACGTCTATGTTGTATGCGGGATATTTGTAATATTGCCACTTTTAGCGTCCTTAATAAGTATTTTACTTATTTATTATAAAATTGCTCTACTCTATCCCACCATTTATTCTTCCAGAACTCTAGTTCGTCGCCTTCTATTTCAAATTGTTGGTACTTAAATTCTCTTGAACACATCAAAATAACACCACGTTTTATCTTAGTCTCGTGTGTCTTATCATGAGCGCAAATATACGCACTTAATTGTAAGAAATAGTCCTCAATCCATTCACGCTTCTTAGGCTTGTTAGTTTGTTTGAAGTCCATGATAGCTGGCTCACCTTTAAACATACCCACACAGTCTGTAGTACCAGCATAAAGTCCTGAGTAATATAGTGGTACTTCAACACCCCAACATTCATTCATGTCTTTTAAGCCAGTGTCAATAACTACACGAGCCATCTTGTCTGCTTGTTGTTGTATTAAGTTACTGCCCGGTTTCTCTAGTGTGCCTAAACAATACTCTTCTAATTTTTTGTGAAGAACTGTGCCAACGTTTGCGGCTTCAGTAACTATCTGCTGTGCTTTGGTTTCGCCTACACGCTTTCGCCAGTTTGCTAGTGCCTGCATCTTTTCAGCAGGTTTAGTTTTATCCAGGATAGTAGTTACAGATGGAACAGCATCTCCCTCTGGTGTGAGGTAATGTCTTTTTCCGTTTATGTTTTTTCTGTTGATTCTTACGTATTCGTATCGGTCTGTGATCATAGATTACCAGGTAATTTGCCAATAAAGCTCAGTACCTGTTGTCGATTTGCGGACAATAGCATATCCTAGTTTTTGAAAATGCGAAATGACTTCTGCCATCTGCTCGGTTTTTACTGTGTCGGTTGTTGTACCCTGCCAGGCTGTATAATATGCTTGCCCAGTTACGTCAGCGTTAGTCATTACGCTACCAGTAATTGTGGTGCCGTTAATGGTAACTGTAGTAGCACTTGTAGAGGTTATTGTAAAAACCTCAGAACTAATTGCACTTAACACTCGTTGTGTTAAGATTGCTATCTCGCCTGCAACTACTGCGTTGCCTTGCGACTGTTCACGTGCGTTTGCTGATGTAGGTAAAAATGCCATGCTAGTAATCCTTTAGTGTATTTATTTAAAAGTAACACTTTCCCCGCACCCACAACTTGCTATTTCGTTTGGGTTGAGGAATACTAGTTTGTTGTTCACACCTTGTATTTGCATGTCAACTGTAGTGCCGTTAAGCCAGTCCTCATGCTCAGGTTGCCAGGTATATGTTATGTCGCCCTGCTTGCCGATTTTGTAACCTTCTGGTACTCCATCTAGCCAGTCAAGTTGGTAACTGTAGCCTGTGCAGCCTTCTTGTTTAAAACTAATTTTTAATGTTTTGTTGTCGCCTACGTACTTGTAAAAGTGATCGTATGCTTTTGGTGTGAATGTAATCATGTTGTTATTATAACAGATTACTGTCTACGATTCAATGCCCTTTTAGCCATTTGGTTAACTTTAACTTCTGGTGGCATATTGCCTCCACCTGGTTGAAGTTCAGACATTCCGCCGTCGAGGTTTAGAGTAATCATGTTACCCTCTACGTTTTTAATTAGGTTTCTTATTGTAGGTTCGTTAAACAACTGTGTAATACTAGCAGAATCTATGTGTGTGCCAGTGTTAGCAACCATTTTAACTAAACTGTCTACAGTGATGTTCGGTTGCAAGTTTCGGTCACTTGCTCTACCTTTTAAGAACTCAAGAACAGAAGCCAGTTTACCAACCAGCTTCTGATCATCCTCATGCAACTCAGAGAAGCGCATTAGCGCATCTCTCTGCCGACTGGCTCTTCCTCGTCAGGTTCCATCATAGGCTCTTCTGCAGGTATTTCATCGCCTGCCAATGCTTGTTCTTCGCCTGGGATCTCATCGCCTGCCATTGCTGGAGCAGGACCTTCGCCAGTTATTACTTTACTAGCATCGTCCAGTGCTTGTTTGGCAGCCTTCATAGCATCTAATAAACCCTGTAATGTAGCACTTGCACTAGCAACATACTGTGTGCCTTTGCCCTCACCCATCTGGTCATTAATGCTGTCTCCTAATGGTGGTAAATCTTCATTAAGTATTTCACCTAAGTCTTCTACCATACCCTGTAGTCTATCAGTAATGTCTTTAGCGGCTAGAAGTGCTTCTGCCGTTTGTACTTCACCTTCAACTACTACTTCTACTTTACCGTCTAACCATTCAGTTACACTTTCTTTTACCATTAAAAGTTCCATGTAACGTGGGTTCTTCTCAGCAGAGTGGAATGCACTGCTGTTGCGGATTTTAGTTAATCCTGTCTCAATGGTTTCTAGTAAGCCTTCTGCTTTTAGGACTGTCATCTTGTCAAAGTTGACAGCAAAGCCGAATCTGCTTTCCATAACCTTATTTGTGTTCTTTTTCTTTAGCTCGTTAAGTTGCATTTTAAGAATTCCTAAATTTAATTATATTTAGCTAGAATAATTGTTTTCTTACAATCTTGTTCCACACGTTTCTTAATTGGGAGCAAATTTGTATATCTTGCGTAGTTTAAGTGAAACTTTTCTTCGTTGTTTTCTTTAAGATATTTTGTAAGTCTTTGCTTGTATAGTGCTATATCAGTTGTATAATTCTTTAACTTTTCATCTAGTAACTTTATTTCAACACATCTGGTTAAGTTTGATGTTTGATAATGACTTGCGTAGCACACCGCATGTCTCTGCTTATAAAAACTGCAAATTTTGTTACCAGGTAGTTTTATATAGTATGATTCTTTGTTTTTGTATATGCGTATTCTACCCACCATTAAACTTGAATCTGGTGCTTGCCATATTAGGCTAGGGCTATTCTTTAGTATTACAGGTAGATGCTTGGATGTAAACTTCTTAAGTTTCTCTGCGTTTTGTTTTTTCACGGTTATACGGGTGTGTTTGTGATAACGTCGATTAATTTTAGGGTTAGTGCAATAACAGCAGTTGTCATTATGCCTAGAGTTGCACCTGCGATAGTGATTATTCGGCTATTGATTCGGCTAACAACTTTGTTCATGTCCTCTTTCATACCCAAGACATGTGAGGATAAGGAGTTTATTCTAGTCTCCATGTTTTTAATATTCTTGTTCAATTCATTATACCTTTCAGCACATAAATCTACATGAGCTTCGAGACTTTTCTTCTCGATTTGTTGTTGTTTTATCGCCACTTCTCTATCCTATGTAGTTAGAATTACAATAGTTGCCTGTAGTTTGAATGCCGAGTAGTGCCGTAAAGTGTGCCGTAATCAATGATATTTAGCACATTTACTGTCTTAGTTTATAATATATGTTAATGCCTACTTGCAACATGGCAATTTCTAATTTTATTGTCTCTTGTAATCCTAGTATTATAGGTATATTGTGTGTGTCCTGACTTAGAGCAAATACAGGATCGTCTCCTACTCTATAAACATCTGGCTGTTCTGGACTAAAACTAAAATGCCAGACATCTTGTACACTGTCTGAATCTGCAAACTCGTAAAGTGACATATTTTGATTACGCAGTCGTTTGGGATCTTCGAGGTAAACTGGTTGTGCTCTTAGACTAATTACCTGCACACAAGTTTCGTAGTTACGTTGTTGGTTTCGACTTCTAGACCAGGAAACTTCGTCATTGATAAATTGGTCTGCGTCATCAATAAACATAGGCATTCCATGTTTATAATACGCTACCACTCCCGTTCTAGTAATGTCAATTAATGTATAACAGTCAATTACACAACTACCCCTGCCTTCAGCACTGCTTGCACTATAACCGTGTATTTTACTCATATGTAAACTTGCCTTCGAAGGAGTCTGGGTTGCTGTTATGTAAAGGATCTATGTGTTTAAAATATCTTGCCCATTGAACACACTCATCTAAGTTGGCGTGTACGATACAATCTATCGTTGTGTAGTTAAGCATTTCAGCAGTAACGAATCTGTTACATCCCATTTTTACACCCCATATCATACCGTCTTCGTTTATAATAGGTTTACGATTTATTCCTGATATTGCCTGAGCAATCCAGAGTCTTTGATCGACTTTACACACATGTATAGGGTACCACATCCCTTGTTCTTTCATAGTTGGCAAAGTTTTCCATTGTTCCCTGCCGTCCTTGTGTAAGGTCATAGGGCTTAGTTTACCCAATGGGATAGTTTGTATTCTTGAATCTCTGTATATACTTTGACAGTTCATAAAAAAAGGCACACAAAATATGTATGCCTTTTTATTTATAGTGCTAAATTGCTATTATGCTAAATCTAAGCCAGGCTCTGTAACGTCTGAACCTGTAACATTGATTGAGTTCAATGTTGTAGTAGCACGAATAGATGCTTGCAACGCTGCCGCTGTCCAGCTAGAACCTTCAACTGCAACACTGATTTGTCCTGTGTTGTCGCCTTCTACCTGATATGCTAGGATAGTTGCACTTCCTTCGTTTGTGCCGTCTGTGTAGTTTTGCATAATTTGTAAAACTTTCTCAACACATTCGTTAGGTCCCATTTCTGTTCGCATGTCCTGGTTAGTGTCTGAACCGTTCTGGACAACGATTTTGAAAAATGCTAGTTTACGTCCTGCAACGTCTACTAGTTCGTCTGCTGAGATATCGCCAATGTTTGCTACTGATCTGTCGTATGACACGTTACCTGATGGTGAACCGTGTACTCTTGTTAAATCTGCCATCTTAAAAACTCCTTAATTAAGTATTTGTAGTATTTATACAATCATAAAAAAAGGCGTACATAAAATACGCCTTTAGTGTTACTGAGATATAAAATTATGATGTTGCTAATTTCATGCCTGTGTCTGTTACTGTGGAACCTGATATGTCAAGTGTGTTGTTACCAACTGTTGTACCAAGTGCCTGAATTGCTGTTTGCATATCAGATGCTGTCCAGTTAGAACCAGCTACCATAACGCTGATTTGACCTGTTGCGTCATCTTCAACTTGGTATGCTAAAATTTCACCACCGTACTGTGTGCTTGAAACTTCAGAAGCCTGAATTGCTTTAAGAATTGCTTCAACAGAATCACCTGTATCAACTTCTGCTTGTAGGTCTACTGCTTCTGCAGAACCATTCTTAACAATAATTGCCATCCATGCACATTGTCTACCAACGTTTGCAACTGTAAGTGTTGCGTCCAACACGCCGTCTGCGTCTGTATCGCCCCT
>ERZ1048068.3130-NODE-3130-length-11037-cov-4.534966_pt1 | contig 11037 bp, 7 predicted proteins | sample MGYA00383098_ERZ1048068 | MGnify/ENA primary metagenome ERZ1048068 (study PRJEB29581, sample SAMEA5548368) | metagenome | biome: marine; feature: coastal; material: water | depth 1 m | study: Short-term variability in the microbial, nano- and picoplankton... | reverse complement strand
CTGAAAGTTGATCCGCTCCCGTAAGCTTTACCTGCCCCTTGCCGTCATAGCCAAACGCCGCCGTCTTCAGCACGCCCACCGGCCCGACCTCTGCATAAGCCCTCTCCAGATCTTCCAGCGAATTCACCAGTGCAAATGGCGCGCAGGGAATCTCATGTTCCCGCAAAAAAGCCTTCTCCCGCGAACGATGCTGGCTCACGCCAATACTTTCAGCCGAGGGATAAAGTCCAACCTCTCCTTCCACCGCTCTCAAAGTCTTCAGTGGAATATTTTCAAACTCCACCGTCGCCACATCAACCTGTCCGCAAAACTCAGCACGGGCTACATCATCATCAAACCCCTTCTTGATGAGAACATCGGCCACTCCCTCGGTCGGCTCCGCAGTCGGGGTGCCACTCCAGACCACCGTGCGAAATCCCATCCGCCGGGCATCGAGACAAAGCATGCGGGCGAGTTGTCCGCCACCGAGAATTCCAAGCGTCATCAATCTTGAGGAGGAAGAACTTTTCCAAGAACCGTATCACGTTGATTGTCGCGAAACTCTTGCAACTTCTCCGCAAGTCCCACGTCCGAGGTTGCCAAAATCGATACCGCCGAAAGCCCGGCATTCCCCGCTCCGGCCTCACCGATGGCGAAAGTCGCCACCGGAATCCCTTTCGGCATCTGCACGATCGACAAAAGAGAATCCATCCCACTCAGCGCCCGGGACTTCACCGGAACTCCCAATACGGGTAAAATCGTCATCGAGGCCACCATTCCCGGCAAGTGCGCTGCCCCTCCGGCCCCGGCAATAATCACATTCAGTCCACGATCCTGCGCGGTCTTGGAATATTCCACTAACAAGTCCGGAGTCCGATGCGCACTCACAACCTTGGTTTCATAAGGAACTCCGAATTCCTCGAGAACCTCGACCGCTTTTTCCATCGTCGGCCAATCGGAATCACTTCCCATAACCACTCCCACCAGGGGTTGTTGTGTATCGCTCACGTCAGGAATATCACTCGATTACGCCCCTTTTGGCAAGACCCGCTTCACGAGGTAAGCGGATCAAGCAACCCTTTGAGCATTCCGTTACTTAACCCGTACATCCAGCTGTGGACATTCACATCCTGCCCGCCGGACCAGGCGTCCCTGATAATATTGGTTCGGCTCACATTTCTAGCTTGAGCCAAAACATTCAATTCCCAGAGCTGGTTGAGCCTTTCTTCACCCGACAAAGCACTCAATTGGTCCTCGTTGGCCTCCATTTTCTCAGCCCAACGTTTATTATTCTCAAAAAGAGTCGGCAATGTCTTCACGACGCGCCCTTGGCGAGAAATTTCCGTAGCCATAAGCGCCCCTTGCTCTTAAAAGAAGCCATGGACTCGCTCTTTCTCCCGGAAGAATCTCAGTCCGAACCGTCGTCGCCCGGAAACAACGAACCACTCGCCGCCCGAATGCGACCACGCGTCATTGAGGAAATCGCCGGACAGCAACATATCCTCGCCGAGGGGAAGCTTCTTCGCCGCGCCATCGAAGCCGACCGCTTCACCTCACTCATTTTCTATGGACCACCGGGTACGGGAAAGACCACTCTCGCCAACGTCATCGCCCGCTCCACGGGGTCTCGCTTCGAATCCCTCAACGGCGTCGAATCAAACGTCGCCGAAATCCGCGCCAAAATCGAAGCCGCTCGAACTTATTCACAGCTCCGCGACCAATCGACCGTCCTCTTTATCGACGAAATTCACCGCTTCAACAAAGCCCAGCAAGACACTCTCCTCCCCCACCTCGAACGCGGCACTGTTCGCTTCATTGGAGCCACCACGCACAATCCCTACTTCTACGTCAATTCCCCCCTCGTCTCCCGCTCCCAGGTTTTCCAACTCGAACCCGTCGCCACCGAGGACCTTCTCCCTCTTCTCCACCGAGCCATCACCGACGATGAACGCGGCTTCGGATCGCTCAAGATCGACGCCCATCCCGACGCCCTCGAACATCTCGCCATCAAGGCCGACGGCGACGCCCGCAAAGCCCTCACCGCCCTCGAACTAGCTATCCTCACGACACCGAAAACCGACGACACTATTGTCCTCGACCTCGCCATTGCCGAGGAATCAATCCAAGAAAAAGCCGTCCTCTATGATTCCGACGGCGACCAGCACTACGACACCATCTCCGCCTTCATCAAATCCATCCGCGGCTCCGACCCCGATGCCGCCCTCTACTGGCTCGCAAAAATGCTCCACGCTGGCGAAGACCCGCGCTTCATCGCCCGACGGCTCGTCATTTCAGCTTCCGAAGACATCGGCCTTGCTGACTCCACTGCCCTGCAAGTTGCCGTCTCCGCCCAACAGGCCCTCGACTTCATCGGCATGCCCGAAGGACGCATCACCCTGGCCCACGCCACTGTCCACCTCGCCACCGCTCCCAAATCCAACAGCGCCTACGCTGCCCTCGGTGCCGCCCAGGCCGACATTGCCAGCGGGGCAACCTTGAAAGTCCCCGAGCACCTTCGCACAAGATTCCGTAAAAAACTCGCCGAAGAATCCGGGGCCGACAAAGCCGCGATGCAGTACCTCTACTCACACGACTACGAAGGAAACTTCACCCCTCAATCCTACCTCCCCGAGGGCCGCTGTTACTATGAACCAACCGCCAACGGCATGGAAAAGCGCATCAAAGACCGCATCGACTTCTGGAAGAGCCAATTTGAGAGCGATTCGGAGTGACTCAAAGGAGCCGCGGCTCCCCCAGCGCTTCTCAACAAAGTTCATATTCGCGAGATTCGCATTCAAAGAACTCAAGCAGCTGCCACATCGAAAGTTGCCGTGACCCACTTGCCTTTTTTGGTATGGCCCAGTAGTTCAAAGCCACAATCCCCCGCCGTCTTTTCCACATCCGGCCACTGATCAGAAAGAATCCCCGAAAGAATCAATCGTCCGTCTTCCTTAATCCACTTCCGCATCAGCGGCAGCGCCTCGATCAACACCGCCGCGAAAAGGTTCGCCGCGATCACTTTAAACTTCTTCCGGTTCTTCCAGGAAAATACATCCTCCTCAAACATCGCGATGTCTGAGACCCCGTTTCGTTCGATATTGAGAGTCGCTACTTCGACAGCCTTCGCATCAAAGTCAAAAGCCTTCACTTCCCCCGCTCCCAAAAGTCGCGCCGCAATCGCCAACACGCCACTCCCAGTCCCAAGATCTAAAAAACTCCAGCCCTCCTTCTCCTGCTCCCGCGAACAATCGACCAACCGGCGCAAACAAGTCGCCGTCGTCGGGTGATCCCCCGTTCCGAAGGCCATTTCCGCCGGAATCACAATGACATCACGACCCGCATGCTTCGCCTTCAGTTTCTCAATCTCTTTCTCATCCTCGAGTTGCGAAATCACGAACCGGTCCCGAATTAATATCGCCTCCGCCTTCGGCGCGCTCATCGCCACCCAGTTGGCTTTTTTAAGCTCTCTAACAGATCCCCCGAATTGTTTCTGAATCTTAAGACCCTCCTCTTCACCCTCACAATAAACCTCAACCCGGATCGACTTCCCCCCTTTTATCTCCGAGATCACCGAATTTGGATTTCCATAAAACCGCTCTTCCCACGCATCGGTCCACTTCACCGCCGACAGTTTGGACCAAACCCACATGGAACTAGAATTATAATTAACCATTCCTCAAGCAAGCTCCAACAGATTAATGAATCCTAATCTTAAACCCCTCAAAAATAGCTCCTCTCAATTTACTCAATCAAATGCCCCGTATATCCGGCATCCACGAGCAAATGAAAAGCCTCACTCACTCGATCCGGGATTTCCTGCTCCGTCATAAACCCCATCGCAGGATATCTCATAATACGCTCCAAATCCCCCACCATGATGTGAATTAACATCTCCTTGGGAACGACCTCGTTACAGTATTCCTCCAGCGTTAACTTCGGCGAGGTTACTTTCACCTGAAGCTGCGGCCATTGTTTCGAAATCGTGGCTAAGGTGCGCCTTTCCATATTGGGCTTCTGCACCGCAATTACCCGGCTGATTTCAACCCCCCGGCTCTCTAACAGCTCCCGGGTGAACTTGACATTCTCTCCGGTGTTCGTTGAGCGATTCTCAATCAAGATCACTTCTTCCGGAACGCCCAACTCTATCGCTCTTTCGGCGAATAGATCCGCCTCGGGCCTCTCAAAAATTTCCGCCGTGAAATTCCCCAACCCGCCCGACATCACGATCAGAGGAGCCATCCCGGCATGCCATAGCTCAGCCACCCGATCAGCCACGCGGAGGTCCAAACTCCCAAGCGCCCAGATCAGCTCGCGGGGCTCCAACTCATGGTTCATGAGATGGTAGTCCCAAATTTGCCGGGCAGCCTCATCCAAAGTCATCGCTTCAGCTCAATTTCTACCGACACCAAAAGTTAACGCACTGAGATTTTCAACCGGAGGAAGTAGCGGGTCTCTCCGTCGATCGGAGTCGAAAGGCGATAAACGCCCGGAGACACTTCGACCCCATCTTCGTCCACCCAGCCCTCCAGTTCTGTTGATGACTGAATCTGAAAATCAACATCCGTGGCATCGACGTTTTTGTCAAATTGCAGGGTCAAATAATCCGCACCTTCGTAATCCACGCTTCCGGGAACGAGAGCATTGTAATTGGGTACATTCGGCGATGTTCCGAGGGCATACTCAACCAAAGCCGCAAGACCATCAAGATCGGCGTCTTCGTCATCGCCCGTCACCCCGTTCGCGACCTTCCAGATCGCTAATCCGGACTCAGCAATCGTATCGGCAACACCCGGCCCTCCACCAACTGTTGTGTGAGCACCCCAACTTTCTGGTAGTGAATGATCAGGGACACTCTCAGCATTTCGCAACACCAGGGATGCTCCATTATCATCAGCGGCAGCCGGCCAAGGCGAATTATCGCCGAAGTCCAACTCGTGCAAGACACCCACCCCCTCAAGATCGAGCGAAAGTCGCTCTCCACCGTTATTGAGTTTTCCGAAATACTCACCGGCAATCGCAACGCCTTCGCCATAACGCGCGGCGAAAGCCTCGACGTCCTGAACAAGAACCGCGCGTGCTCCGGGATCAAGCAGACTCTCGGAGCCAAAGGCAAATGACACTCCATCAGAAAAGTGAACCCCCTCGAGCTCAAGCGGCCGGGTTCCCACATTCAAAAGTTCGATAAATTCATAATCGTCCCGATTAGTGGACACCGCAATCTCCGCCGCACTTGTCGGTTCGGCCGGATGATAGTGGATCTCGGAGATGACCAACTTGTCAGCTGCCGCCGGAACCGAGTTGATACTGAAGAAAGTCGAGGTCAATGCACTCCACTCACTCGACCCCGGATTATAGGCCCGCGCCTTAAACTGCGAGGCCGCATTGAGAACGACCGGTAAAGTCCGGTTGGTGCCGTTGGCTGCTTCGATCTCACCCCGAAGGTGCAGGTCAAAACTGACATCCGAACTCGTGGCACTCTGATTGTGGACCTCAACCGCAATGACATTCTCTCCCGGGATGAAATTTGCGGTGGATAATTCGTAGCGGAAAAAAGCATTTTCATCTGGCGTGCTACTGGTCGCATAGACGTCGTAGGCCGCATTTTCCGGTAGATTCGTCGTGCGAACGACCTCTACTCCATTCACGTAGACCGCCGCTCCGTCGTCGTAGAGAAGGTCCAAATCGAATCGAGAGAAAGAACTCGGATTTGGGATGACAACTTTGTGTCGGAAATAGGACGTTGCATTTCGCTGAGGCCCGGGTGTTTCCAGATCGACATCTACGGAACCGATTAGCTGCCCCTCATCACCCTCGTTATAGCCAAGCTCCGATGGCCCTTCGGCCCAAGCGGCATCATTAAATCCGCTGGCATACCAGGCCGTTCCCTGATCAGAACCGTCATCAAGATACTTCCAGATAGCCCCTGTCAGAACGAAATCTTCCGGGCTTGGAACTCCGTCATCAAAAGGAGCAAGCACCGCATCAGGACTGATTGCTCCACCGGGAAGACGCGGATCACTCCCGTCGAGAGTGTAATAAATGGCAAAGGCATCCGTGGTCATGGTCATGCCGGCACCCGGAGCTACCGATCCCCCGTGCTGGGAAAGCACAGGTGCCACAATATCCGGATACATGTTGGCGGACTTCAGGAGACCCAGTCGACTCGACGAAAGATTCGGAAAGTGGTTATTGACCAAATTATTTTGATACGCCAGCCACTGCGATGGGGTCCGATTGGCGGTCCCATTGACAAATTTCCATCGCGCCGCTTCGGCGATGTAACTCAAACTACATTCATCAATACGATGCTGCAATCGAGCGATATTCCTCTCCGCAGTCAGAGCACCGTCATTGAAGAAGCGTTTGTGAATCTGATCTGCCAAAACGATCTTAAAATCAGGATCCCCCTCGCTGCGAAACTCCGTCAACGCACTCACCGGTCCATTGTGAGTCACGTTATGGTTTCCATTGGGAGTCCGCAAATAGCCATCCGCATCCTTGACGTAAAACTTGAAGCCCTCCCCATTTTCAAGAGAACCCGCTGCCCGAAATTCGCTCTCGGAATTTCCCATCGTCCACAACAACATGAAGTCGATGAGATTGGGAACATCAAGCATATCCTTGACCGAACCATAAGGAGTCGCACCACCCAGAAGATTTCGCATCGCCACCCAATCAGTCAGGTCACCATCTTGAAGTTGTTGCAGACCGGGGTTACCGAATTGCGACCCCGAATTATTGGTATTGATGGTATCATATTCCTCCTCTTTCCCCGGAAGATAATCCGCGGAAAATGCCGCATCCCATCGTTCGCGCAAATGATACTGCCCGCGATATTTCCCGTTAAAATACAAGTGCACGAAGCGCCCGTGGGTTGAAAGATTTCCCATATCAAGCATCGCGTCATCAGTATAGCGGTTTGAAAGGTAGGCTCCCCGGTTGATCATATCGTGATTCCCCGCTCGCAAATCAAGTGCATCGAAATCTTCAGTCGGAGGAATCTCGTAACTTGTCTCTTCGAACAAGGGATACTCCAGCCGACTGGGACCATACTCGGAGCGAAAATGCAGACGAATACTGCGTTTTTGAAAATTCGTAAAATAAGATCCATAACGCACTACACCCGCATCGACCTGTTTCGCGCCCGTTTCAAAATTGAGAAGTTCGACCGAAACGGGGAGCTCGGTTCGATCAATATCCGAGCCATCAAAGGTCAATGAAACCGTGGGGATGGAGCCAAGCGCATCAATCATCTGCGGTCCATAAACCGGATCCTGCGTGATCGAAGTCGCCATCTCCGGTTGCGTCACCACGTCAGCCCTGAAGATATAGGAGTGCGTATCGACATTTGTTGAGAGAAAGCCTTCCCGATAGGCCATCGCCCGAATCACCGTGGTCTCATTAACAGTAATCGGCCCGGCGTAAACCGTGCCCTCGGTCTCGCTCGGCGGCGTGCCATCAGTAGTATAACGAATAATGGCTTCAGGAGTCTCCGAGGTAATGGCCAGACTAAAGGGAGCATCGTGAAGCCCCCGGTCAACACTGAATTTGGTATCCTCGGTAATACCATCAACAAGCAAGCTATTTGCCTCACCTGCAGTGGGCACCGGAAAGAACCCCCATGAGGAACCATTGAGATCCACCCGCATTGCCGTCAATCGGGGTGAAAACAACAAGTCGGAACTCCCGGTTGATTGATTCAAGAGATGGATCGCCAAAATATTCTCGCCTTGAACCAAGCTACCAGCCGCAAGCGGATAACTGCTCAAGGCAATCGCGTCGGTCTCATTACGACCGCTTTGAGGCTCGGATCGGGAATTCCACAGAAGAGAACCGGGAGCACGTTCGCGGTGAATTTCCACTCCATTGAGATAGGCCACAAATCCATCCTCCCAGCGCGCGCTGAGAACGAGATCCTGCAGCCCCGCAGGTGATGGAACGTCAAAAGGAATCCTGACAAACGCAGTGGCGTTCGCTCCCGACATTTCAGCCTTCAACTCTGCAGCCCCCGTTCCTAAAAATTGCTCATAGCTTCCCCCGAAAGAATCAAATCCAATTCCGGTCGTCGCGGCAATCCAGCTGGAGTCATCATGTCCGACATTCTGCCAGCCGGGAATCTCATTGGTCGGCACATGAATACGCGCAGGCTCCCCCTCCTCCACGAGAACCTCGGCAGTCGGCACTCCAAATCCAACGCCATAGGAAATATCCTCAAACTGCTTGGGATAGTTTACAAATTCACTGCTGACCGTCACACCGTCCGGCTGCACAAGCGCCAAGTATCCGCCCTCCTCGGACTGCAATTGAAAATTCGTATGAAGCTCATTAGCAGGGTCGGAAAGATCGTCCCCTGAAGCGAAGACCAGAAGATACTCTCCCACCTCCAAATTCACCGCAGGAATCCGCCACTTGGTTAAATTTTCCGGATCATCGGTCAAATACCATCCATCAAGATCTCCCGCCCCATTCGTCGAATTCCAAAGCTCACTCCAATCCGAGCGCTTGCCATTCCTGTCTTCAATCCCCTCTCCATTACTGGCCAAAAACTCGGTAATTTTCGCCGATGAAAGCGTCTCTCCAAAAACCCATGTCGCGGGAATCAGTAAGAAAACCAAGCTGTATGCGAGACCTTTGAGAAGGGGCAAGTGGCTAACTTTCATCACATCCACGGAAATCTAGGACTTCCTTCACTCTTTTTCGATAAGTAATTTAAAATAATCATCCCAATCGTCGCTGCGGAATGGACTCACCGGCAACCCCTCCTTGTTCGTCAAATTCGCCTTGGGATCATTGGCCCAAGCGTAACGTAGCGCAACCACCTCTTTCACCGCCTCACTTTGGAGGGCCACTTTATTCCGCTGAACCGTCGCCATTGCCGGATGAAAAACCCGGTCTTTCCCAGCCACATCAAACCCAACAACTTGCTCTCCGCCCTGAGTCAACACAAGCTGATCAAACTCCACCCAGCCCAGATGCTGGTCAAACTTAACCCCCTTCACGACCGGGCTCTCACAAACAATCTCCTTCCCATAAGTCTTCCCCAGGGCCAACCCGGCCAACCTCTCTCCCACGGGTTTCTTCTTGTTCGGATGCACATTCGTCGAATGCCCCACGTCAATCGTCACCACCATTCCAACCCCCAGCACTTCCTCCGACACCTCCAATTGCATCTCTCGAAATAAGGGCCAATTCCGATTCATTCCCGGCAACTGCACATAGTAAACCGGCAGCTCTTCGTCTCTCCACGCCCGACGCCACGCCCCGATCAAGGCCTCAAACTTCCTCCGGTTCACCTCCTTCGATACCGGAGCTCCTCTCCCGCCATCAATCGTCGCATTCGACTCACCCTGATACCAAAGCACTCCCTTTACCGGAAAAGGCATCAAGGGCTGAACCCCCGCATTCCACAAAAAAGATGGAGCAAAAGGATGCGGAGGCGCCCTTCCCGCAATCGGGTCTTTGATCCACTCAGACAAATTCAAAGCCGCCCGCTGGCGACACCATTGCGGGTAATTCGGGTTCTTCCACCATTCCCGAAGCAAGCCTCTCAAGTGCTCATCTTTGCGAAAAGCACTCTTCGGGATATGCGCCTCCATCGGCGATCCTCCCACTGCCAAATGAATCACTCCAACAGGCACTCCCAACTCCTTCCGCAAGCGCTTCGCAAAGAAGTATCCCACTCCCGAAAACTCTCTCAAACTCTCCGCCGAGGCGCGCTGCCAGCCGTTCGATTCATAGTAATCCCCTTCATTCAGATCTGCTAAAAACTCTCTGGAGTATTTCTTCCCCCCCGGATGCAATCGACCCTGAAAATTCAGCACGCGTAATTCCGAATCCTCCCCCGAAGCCAGCGCTTCTTTTCCATTCGCACAATCCTTCAACATCCAACGCATGTTCGACTGCCCGGTCGCAATCCAGATTTCACCAAAAACCAAATCCTTTCGAAGTTCCCTCTCGTCACCCGCCTTCACGTGAAGTTCAACGCCTTCAGCCGACGCCATCGCCGGAGGAAATTCCACCTGCCAAAACCCCTCCGCCGAAGCCGAGGTCTGCGCCGTCCGATTGCCCAAAGTCACCCGAACTTCCGCACCCGGCGCAGCCTTACCCCACACCGGCAAGGCTTTGTCCGCCTGTAAAACTGCGTGATCACTAAACGGCAAACCCAGCTCCAGCGCAGCTCCCGCCCAAGAAACCAGAAACCCGTATATCAAACTACTCCGGCAAAACATCTTTCCAACCCTTTCCACGGTTCAACTTTGTCGACAACGATTCCACCACTTCCGAGCGATCTCCCTCCCTCACCAAATTCACCCTCTCTTCGGGATCTTCTATTTGATCATACAGCTCTCGCTCCACCACCTCATCACCCTTCACCCATTCCACATAGCGATAATTCTCCGTCCGCATGGCATACCCCAGCGCCTTCCCTCTTCCGAATTGTGAAAACGCCGCTCCCTTCCATTCCCGATCGGGGTTTTCCAACAAAGGAGCCACACTCGTCCCCTCCAACGGAGAGTCAGCCTTCATCCCACACAAATCCACCAAGGACGGATAAACATCCACCAACTCCACCAAAGCCTTCGTCCTCTTCCCCGCCGTCTTCATTCCCGGCTTCCTGCAAATCATCGCCACCCGCGTATCCAGTTCGTAATTCGTGGTCTTCCCCCAAAGCCCCTTTTCCCCAAGATGATACCCGTGATCACTCCACAAGATCACCACGGTATTCTCAACCAAACCATTTTTCTCCAGGGCATTCAATACCCGTCCAATCTGCGCGTCGATATAGCTGATACAGGCATAATAGGCATGCCGAGTTTTCTGCTGATTCGATTTCAAAAACTCACCCTTTTTCGGTTGGTCGGTATAACGCCGTTTCTCATGCGACCGATGCCCCGCCATCGACGGCACGCCCTTGGGCCATTCCTGATTTTTCGCCAAGGAAATTTCATCCCGTTCGTAGAGATCAAAATACTTTTTCGGAGCGATATACGGCGAGTGCGGTTTAATAAATCCCACCGCCAAAAAGAATGGCTCTTTCTTCTCACCAAACTCCCCTAA
>ERZ1048068.3129-NODE-3129-length-11037-cov-5.538518_pt1 | contig 11037 bp, 11 predicted proteins | sample MGYA00383098_ERZ1048068 | MGnify/ENA primary metagenome ERZ1048068 (study PRJEB29581, sample SAMEA5548368) | metagenome | biome: marine; feature: coastal; material: water | depth 1 m | study: Short-term variability in the microbial, nano- and picoplankton... | reverse complement strand
TCTGCATAATTGTAAGTAATGATCTTTTCATCACGATTCATTGCAAATAACATACTATCTATCAAACCATACACATAGCCATATGCCTTAACTACTGTTCCATCACATGGAATTACAAAAGTTCCTTGTTTGAGAGCTTTAATCATTCTATATACATTACCCGGATCTCTCGGACCATATATAACACTGGGTCTCACAACTATCAAACGTCTTTTCTTGTTTCCTTGTACACACCAATTTTTATGAATTAACTCTGCCATACCTTTAGAAATTCCGTAAGGAGTTTCTGGATAGAGTTCTGACTGCTCTGTTCTTTCGTAAAGTGACCTCCCATATGGAGCTATACTACTAGTAAATAATATATTTTCTATTCCCATAGATTCGGCAAAAGTATTTACATTTTTAGCACCATTTATATTGGTATCAAAATACTCGTGCTGTTCATGACCCGGTTCTCTATGTATGGCCGCAAAGTTAAATACCCAAGAACTCTCTCTATCTAAATCTAGATATATTCTTTTTATAGGGCCTCTTACATCAACATAGTCAAATATGATTTTTTGTTCTTTTAGCTCTTTATCAAAACCATCTAATTTCCTAATATCAAACACATAATATTTATCAAACCAGTCAACTTCGATAAATTTCTGCAACAAAAATTTGGCTATATAACCCGAACCCCCGAACAAAAATGCTGTTTTCATTTAAAATATATAATTGCAAAAATAGTCTTAATTTTGCTCTTGTGAAAAAAATTAAAATCCTTCATATTTCGGAAACATTTGTAGCTGGAGTATATACTTATATAAAAGACATCAATCTGTTTTTTAAAAATATTGATAATGTTGATTCTTACGTTATCTATAGTGGAAATCGTAAAGATACTGACAGAGAGAAATTTAAAACCGATTTTCCTAAATCCTCCACATTGATTGAGGTAAGTATGACCAGAGAAATAACCCCGATACAGGATTTTAAAAGTACCGTAGCGCTTTTTAAACAAATTAGAAAAATAAAACCGGATGTAATTCATTTACATTCCTCTAAAGCTGGAGTTATTGGTAGAGTAGCTTCAAAAGCATACCCAAAAGCTAAGTTGTATTATACACCAAATGGATATTCCTTTTTGAGAGAAGATGTTTCAAATTTCAAAAAATCTCTATTTAGAATTATTGAAAAGTGGATTAATAAAATGTTTGGAGGTGTTACCATAGCTTGCGGAGATACTGAGTTTGAATATGCACAAAAGATTGGTAAAGCTCTACTGGTTAGAAATGGTGTAGAAATAAATTCAGTGTATAAATTTAAGCAACAGAATAGTGATAAGAATAAAAATCAATTTGTAGTGGGAACTATGGGGCGTTTAAGCCCTCAGAAAAATCCTGATTTATTTAATAAAATTGCTCTTAAAATGCCAGAGGTCAAATTTATATGGATTGGTGATGGAGAACTATCTAATTTAATTACCGCTACAAATATAGAGGTAACTGGCTGGATGCCTAGAGAAAAGGCGCTCGAAACCGTTAACCAATTCGATGTGTATATACAAACTTCTCTTTGGGAGGGGTTACCTTTTACTATAATCGAAGCTATGATTCTTGAAAAACCAATTATAGCGAACAATGTAATTGGGAATAAAGATGCAGTAAAAAATAAATACAATGGTTTTTTGTGTAATTCTCTAGACCTGTTTGTTAATTCAATAGATATTTTACGAGAAAATAAAACACTTCTTAAGGAAATGGAAATCAACTCTAATAAAAGAGCAAAGGAGCTTTTTGATCGTGATAAGAATTTTGAAAAACTTTATAAAATATATTATAACTAATGATTTTTTTTGACTATCTGTTTTCACACCTACCTATGGGCCAGTTATGGCTGGAATCTAAAGAAAATGATGAACAAACTTAATAAACAATCTTTAAAAAATCCCCTCTCTTTTTAAAACTTACACAGTTTGTGGGATACTACCTTTTTTGATAAACCTCGAATAAATTTTAAAACACCTTCTTTGAATAATTCATTGTTAACTGTTATTTCTTTGTGTATATCTTCACACCTAACTATAGGACCCGCAATGAGCTGAGGAAAGAGTGAAATATACAATCCAAGGTCAAAAATTTTCTTCTGAGATGGAACAGTTTTCCTGTAAACATCTATTAGATAAGATAGGCTTTGGAATGTAAAAAATGAAATCCCAATAGGTAAGGTAATATCATCTATTTGAAGGTTTAGATTTGAAAAAACAGAATTTACATTGTCAAAAATAAAGTTAATATATTTATAATAAATTAACATACTTAAATTAAGTACAACTCCTAGAGTTAGCGCTAATTTTTTGAATCCTTTTTTAGTTTCAAAATAACTAATCACATTTCCAATAACATAATTAAAGAAAATAGAAGCTATCATAATTAAAACAAGTTCTCCTTCTCCCCAAGCATAAAAGAAAAGGCTTACTAAAAGTAAGAATACATTTCTAAACTCATTTCTTAAGATACGATATATGAGTAGAACTATCGGTAGAAATAAAAACAAAAATAAAAGAGAACTAAACAGCATAAATTAAGTGTTATTTTAATTGTTGTAATTCTTTTTTTGTTAAGTAACTCTCTAAAAAGACTAATGTAAAAACGACTGTAAAAATAGCAACCCCTTTTTGTCTTTCTAACATAGACTCTGTAGTAAAAGCAATTATTATAACTGTGGTTAGTAAAACAATCTGGGTTGATTTCATAGCCACCCCAAATCTAAGTCCTAGAAAAAATATTATGAATAATATTAGCACTCCTACAATTCCATTATTCAATAGAGTTGTTAAATATTGGTTATGAGAATTCATCCCCTTAATGCTATATTTATTCTTTTCATAAATATTATTTAAGACTTCTCTTGAGCCTTCTGGACCATATCCAAATATTTTATTAGGGCTATTATTATATGCTTCTTTGGCAGAACTCCACAGTTTTTTCCTTAAAGTAACCTTGTGATACTCTTCACCTATTTCAGACACATATTGTTCTGTGTTAAGTCCTATTTTGCTTAATGTATCGAAAAATTTGTCATTTACATATCGGCTATTATTAATTAATATAATACTAAAAATAATCATCCCAATAAAAAACGCAACTGCTTTAAAATTTTTAAATTGTTTAAAATTTTTGAAAAAATAAATCGCGGTTATAAAAACAAATGAGGCTAATCCTATTCGTGTTCCAGAAAGAAAAATAAAAATAAAAAATAAAATGCTAGCCTGTAATTTAAACGGCCTAAAATAAGAGTTAAACAATAGTATTACATAAGCAATATTTATATAAAGTACATCGTAAGGATAGTGGTAATGGTACATGGATGTTTGAACAAAATTGTAATCCAATCTATGTTCATAATTAATAATCAAATTATAGACTAAGGTAATTAATGCTAAAACACAAAAAATAATACATGAAATAATATATACTTCCTTAGCTTTATATATATGCCCCAACTTTAGATTTAAAGAAAGAAATATAAGTGGAATAAGTAGCAGTAAAAGTTGAGTGTTAATCCTACTAAAATCAAATCCTAATTCAATACTCAATAACAGCCCTAATATATGAAGCAAGTACAATCCTACAAGAATACAAATGGGTGTTTTGCCTTTAAATCGATGCATAAATTGTGTTTTTTCTCCAAAGACTAAAAACACTACAACAAGCAATCCCAATGCAATTGGAGTTAAAATAAGTGTAAAGGGAAGTATTGCAATAGATAAATAAAAACAAAAATCTACAAACTGCTTTTTATCTTTTAGCATCTATATTGGAAATTTCAATATTAGTTGCCTCTGCTTTTCTTACAACAGTTTCATTCCCTTTTAGTTTTACTTTAGATATTACTGAAGGAAACGCAGAATCTCCTTGATTAGGGAATATTCCATAACGTCTCACATCATCAAGCTTGAAACTATCGTTGAGTGTTAACTCGTTTATAAGGGCCTCTTGTTTGCTATTTATTTCAACTATTGGCTGTATTGTTTCTTCTTTGGTTGATTTAGGTTCGTTTGTACAGCTGAGTACAATCAAAATTGTTAAAATGGTAAATACCTGTTTTTTCATTTTTGAATCATTTTTACGTTTATTGAATTGTTTTTAATTTTATTATTTATAGCCATAAAAACTACATAACTAGTAAGAAATATAGCAGTGTATTTAAGTTTATAAAAATAGCCCATTGTAAAAGCATAAATAGTCCAATTAAATAATTGATATGTGATAACCGCCATAACGTAAGCTCTATGAATTACAAACTGCATCAAAAGCCAGCCCATAAATCCAAGAATAACAATTGTTAAGATAACGTGTGCAAGTATCGCTATTGGTATTGGATATATATAAAATAAAATGGACGGGTAAGCATTGGTAAAATTAAAACCTCTATTTATATCTTCATCAAATATCTTCTGCGATCTGATTTTAGCAAATTTATACATTAGATGTCGCATACCTTGGGATAAATCAGAAAAATTATAAGAGTGCTTACCGTTGTTATATACATACGTTTCTGTTGCTCCCCAAAAAAGATGTCCTTGAAGTCCAAATGCTCTGTAGAACATCGCTTCGTTGGGGTCATATATCTTAATAATAGCATAAGGACGTCGTTGCTCGTAGCGTTTGTATATAACATGGTATGCTAATCCAAAAATAATAACAAATGAAAAAATTATTTTTTTATTAAATAACCAATTAATTCTAATTTTTTGAGTAGACATAAGTACAATAGGTAAGAAAAAAGAAAATAACCCAGATACAATCGGGGAGAACTTTTGACCTATCATAAAATTATATGCAAAATAAACCCCCATTAAAAAGATGGATTTCTTTTTATTACTTCTATATAGAATACCTAATACAAAAGGAATAAATATGGATGTGTTACCAAATACTTTGTTTAAAAAAGGGAATTTAGAGTTTTCCCAATATGTAAACCTTGTAATTGAGGGGTCAAATAATGGTAATTTTGAAAGACCCGCATTCAGTAATAAAACAAACATCACAAATAAAATTATATAAAAAATTATTTTATGATCAATTATTTTGCCATTCCATCTAAAGACCTGTACAACTGGTTTAATTTTTTCTAATGTTTTAAACGTTGCAAACAATACAATAACGGTAATGATAAAGTATAGAGAATAAATAAATGTTGCCCAAACAAAATAACTTTCTCTTCCTTGTTCACTTATATAAATCCCTTCTTCAATATATATTAATGAAGGAATAATGGTTAAACCTTGAAAAACGAGAAGACCATAAATAAAAACCAATTTAAAATCTTTATTTATAAAATATAAAAGAAAGATAATTACAATTATAAAAATGAATATATTTAATGCTAAAGTCATTTTAAAATTCTTATTCTCAATTTTGTGTAAAGACTCAATATCGTCGAAACCTTCTTTTCAAATGGCAAAATTGCAAACATGACTTGATCTTTCATTGCTATTTTTAAATTTATTATTGCGCTAGATTCAAATGAATATATATATTTCGGTCTTATGCCTTTTATACATTCTTCAACAGGTGTTATACTCTGAAATAACTTATAATCTTCAAAATATTTGCATAGTAATTTTTCTGCTGTGTTGGTGTTACCATTTCTATGAGGTTTATATATTATTAACTTATCGCTATGGTCGTTTTGGATAATTTGAAATAATTTTCCTAATCTTTTCGTATAATACTCTTCCCCTTTATGGTAATTGTGCATTATATCCTGTCCTATAATCAAAACTGAATTAGGTTCAGGGTTATAAGAAATTGAGTCAAAAGGCAATTGAAGTGATTTAGCAGGGTTAATAGTATCACTCGGCAATCTTACAAATTGACCTTTTACACTTTTTGAATTAATATTTGTGGGATGGTTTGTAAACGGTGTAAATTTTAAACCAATTAGTTTACTTAACAGTTTTTTTTGCTGTATTTGTTTTTTTGATTCTTTTGGATAGTAATAATTCAATATTCCATCTTCAACTGCAAAATTAACTCTATTTTTCGTTTTATTTATTAAGCAGTATATATGATTCGAAAGGATATCATCTAAATTGCAATAATAATAATTTATGTTTTCATCAAAATTAATTTTCTTAATCGTTTTATATATAAACCTTTTGTACCCCATGAGTTTATTCAGCTGAAAAACCAATTTCTTCAACCTTGATGATACATTATACTGTAAATTCATGTTCCCATTAATAACCTCATTCCAAAGTGAATTATCATACTTAAAGTTGCCTGGATTAAGCAGAGTGGTTTTACCTTTATGTAAATTATTTTTTATTATACTTTCAAAAGTAGAAATATGATTTGGTGCAATTGCAATAAATATACTTTTTGTATGTGTTGTTTTGTTCAATTTAATAACATTTTGAATTTGCTCCAATAAAATCTTTTTAATATTAAAATTAATGTAACACTAACAAGTGTTGAAATAGCTGCGGCAATTATTCCAAATTTTGGGATTAAAACGATATTTAAAAAAATATTTGTGATTGAGGCGTATAATGTTGGTTTGAAAATTGCTTCATCGTTTTTATAGGCATATAACAGAAAATGATACAATAATGACAGATTAAAGATAACATTAGCTACTAGAATGATAAAATAAGTAGTCAATTCATTAGAAAATTCAGGTTTATTTAGCCATTTAAGTGTTGGAAATATTAAAACAATAACACAAATACTTATCAATATTGTGGTAAGGTATAATTCTTTAGAAAATTGTTGTGTTATTGTTTTAATCCTCATAACTTCGTTTGAGCTTACGGCTCTTAATAAATTTGGAACTATAAGGGTTATAGTTATAGTATTAACTATAATGTTTACAATGTTAGCAAAATTAGCATAGAACGAGTATATTCCAACTTGTTCTTTGTCTAAGAACCAATCAATCATATAACGATCAGAATATTCAATTATTTTATATGCAATGGTGCCGAAAAAAAAAGGCATGCTTACTTTAACCCCCTTTTTAATCCATTTATAATCAACTGAAAAGAAATTGATCTCTTGAGATTTAAATTCTCCTATTCCAATATAGATTAGGCTATATATAATAGCCAAAAAGGAACCTCCTATCCAATAATATAGTAAATGCATTATTGTTAACTCTCTTTTAAATATTAAACACTCTACAGTCAGCATTATACCAATCCATATAGCAGTTCTAATTAATAAAGTAAAATTGGCATGATTTGGTTTGTTAAATAAATTAAAGAGCCGGAATAACTCTTGTCCCATATGCTCTAAAATCATAAGCGCATAAAACGGAATAATATACTCTAGTGGAACAACATCGTTACTGAAAATAAAGTAGATGATGGGAATATATATAATATAACAAGAAAGATGAAACCAAAACTGATTGATTAAAAACTGAATCTTTTCTCCATTTTTCTCTATAATCTCACGATGAGAAAAATTATAAAAATCAAGCCCAAGAAAAAAGATCAAAAAAGTTAAAGTTGTCATAATCAAACTAAGCACTCCATATTCTGATGTAGTTAGTGTTTTAGATAGCCCTATGACTAACAAAAATTTAGAGCCCATTGAGGAACCCCTTAATAATAATGCTAAAAATTTCTTTTGCATGGTTAGTTAAAATGTTTCCAGTCCAATGGTTCTCCTTTTCTCAAATTGAAATTAAATGTTTTTCCCATAACTTCATCTAAATATTTGGGATGCATTCCAAAGCCAGGCCGAACGGATCTTACATTTTCTTTTGTGATAACATCGCCTTTATTTACGTTTTTTGAAACGTAAAGACTTCTTGTAAATTGTTTGCTAGATTTTTGCTTTTCGGTAAGCTCATAAGAAACACTTCCTATGGCTTTTTCTGCGCCTCTTACTGCTTTTACCATTTGTGTAAACTCATCTTCATCTATGGAAAAATCAGCGTCTGGTCCACCTATTGATTTTTCCAAAATAAAATGTTTTTCTATAACTGATGCTCCCATTACAGTAGCCACTACAGGCAACGTAATCCCTAGTGTATGATCTGAAAGCCCCGCCTTCACATCAAAATCTTTGGCAAATTGTTGCATCATAATCATATTTGATTCTTCAATAGGTGCAGGATAAGCTGAAGTGCATTTTAAAATCGTGATATCATTATTTCCCACACCCCTACAAGTATCAACGGCCAATTGAATGTCTTCATACGTCGCAATTCCTGTGGAAATAATCATAGGTTTGCCTTTTCTGGCGGTATATTCAATTAAGGGAATGTCTGTAATTTCAAAAGAGGCTATTTTATACGCAGGCACATCAAATTGTTCCAAAAAATCAACTGCTGTGTGATCAAAAGGTGAAGAAAAACAGACGAGCCCTTCATCTTTAGCTACTCTAAATAATTCCTCATGCCACTCCCACGGTGTATAGGCTTCTTTATACAAACTATACAACGTTTTCCCGTCCCATAATGTTCCACCTTTTATGATAAAATCTTCTTTGTCACAGTCTAAAGTAATGGTGTCAGCAGTGTAGGTTTGAAGCTTAATCGCATCAGCACCAGCACGTTTTGCGGCTCTGATTGTTTCTACAGCAACCTCGAGATTCCCATTATGATTTGCTGAAAGCTCTGCAATTATAAATACTTTGTTCTTCATTCTAACACGCTATTTATTAAAAAATAATATTGATTTTGATTTCTAATTTTTGATAATTTGACAACACCATTTGGTGTTTTAACAAAAGGAATGTTATCTATTACTTTTAAAATGGTGCCGTTTTTAAATGCATAATCAAATCCAATATCTGTGAAATCAATTTTATCAACTATAATTTTTTTTCCTTTGTAAAATGTAAATGCTCCTGGATAAGGGCCCGCTTGAGCTCTAATCCAGTTATTGATTCTGCTTTTTTGCCAAGACCAATTGATTTTTCCATCATTAGGAGTTCGCTTACCAAAAAATGTAGCTTTACTGTTGTCTTGTTCAAAAAACACTAACTTATTATCTCTAACTTTGCCTATAACTTGTTTAACAATGTTTGGATAAATTTGTTTGTATTTTTCCAAAATCATTTGCCCTGTATCTTCGGGAGATATTTCCACTTCATGCTGTAAGACAATCGGTCCTGTGTCGCAGCCCTCCTCTATCAAATGGGCTGTAATTCCGCAAGTTTTTTCTCCATTGATTATTGCCCAAATATGTGGTGTCCTTCCTCTATATTTTGGCAATAATGACCCATGAAAATTAATGGCATAGAATTTAGGAAAGCTTATAACATCTGAACCTATCAAAAATAAATAATTAATTGATAACAAAAGATCACAATTTTTGTCCTTTAAAAAATTTATAAACTGGATTCTTCTTGGATTACCCACATATAGGGATATATTTAACTCTTGAGCTAACTTTATAAGTTCTTCAGATGTTGAGTTGGTTGCTATAAATTGTATGTCGAAGTGGTCTTGTAAACTTTTTACCGTAAACGCTCCTAAAGCTCCACTAGAAAGAATCCCTAATTTCATAAATGATTCCATTTAGAATGAATAACGACAGACTTGTACTCAGAATTGTGTAAAAAATGCTCTTTGAGCTCAGCTTCTTTTTCAAAACCTACTGCTTCAACCGCTTTATACAATTGAGGTCTTAAATCAAACGCATAGGTATATATTTTTCTTAAATCTAAACCCTCAAAAGCAACACGCTCAATAAGAGGCAAATATGTAGTCCAATGGTAATGAAAATAATCTTTTTCTAATCTTGGATCTATAATAAATGAAATTTCCGCGTTTTTATCGTTCCAATTGATATGTACCAATCCACCATAGCCGATACAAACATCATCATGTAAGTAAGAAAACAACAATTGGTTTGGTTCATCAGCATCGAATAACTTCGAAACAACATTGTCAAAATAGTTGTTTTGATCTGCCTCTGTAAGTAGTTTTTGTTGACGCAAATGATACATTTGCTCGTTTCTCCAACGCATAATCAATAAACGATCTTCGTAACGGATGGGTACAATTTTTATATTGTCCAGTTCATATTGATTCGTTTTTAAAATTTTGTAGTGATTAGGACGTTTCATTAATTTAATCTTTTAAAACCTGAATGACATACTGGACCTTCTAATAAATCGTCGATATTCTTGACTCCTTTACTACAATCTGAAATAATTTTAAAAACTCCATCTAAGGCGTCAAAATAATCTGTAATATTTTGATCTTTATGTTCTGTACAAGCATAAAAGTTTGTGCTTGCTAGAAAGCCTTTTTTGAGCATTTCTTGAGTTACAAAAGTTTTATATTTTATGGCGTCATTTGTATTAAAACTATATGTACATAATGAAGGAATTCCACCTAAAGATATTGATAAATCATGCGTTTTTGCTAAGGTTGTCCACCCGTTTTGTATTTTCTTTCCTTGTGTTGTTATAATATCCCAAGAAGTCATCTTATTCATTACTTCAAGAGTTTTTAAGGCAGCAGTAGGACCTATGCGTTCTGTCCAAAATGTACTACTAATAAATGATGTTTGAGCAGCTTCCATGACAGATTTCTTGCCAACTACCGCCGTTAATGCATAGCCGTTACCAATTGTTTTTCCAAACATGGCAACATCTGGTTCTACACCAAATTTTTTATGGATTCCGCCGTAAGTTTCTCTAAACCCTGATGTACATTCATCAAAAATTAACACAATATTTCGAGCAGTTGCCAAATCTCTTACTTTTTGAAGAAAATCATCTTCGGGGGGAACATTTCGGATGACCTCCATTTTTATAACACCAATATCTTTGGTCTTAACAATTTCAAAGAGTTCTTCAAAATCGTTGTAATGAAAAGGAAATACGGAATTTTTTAAATTTTTAGGAACGCCATTTGGGCTCAATCCTGGTATTAAATGGCTTGATAAATCATCGCCGCCATTATGATTAGCAGATAAATACCAATCGTGCCAACCATGGTAGCCGCATATAGCAACATTATCTTTCCCTAGGTACATCTCGCAAATGCGGATTGAGGTTTCCCATCACATCAATAATGGCTTTT
>ERZ1048068.3127-NODE-3127-length-11042-cov-5.779285_pt1 | contig 11042 bp, 8 predicted proteins | sample MGYA00383098_ERZ1048068 | MGnify/ENA primary metagenome ERZ1048068 (study PRJEB29581, sample SAMEA5548368) | metagenome | biome: marine; feature: coastal; material: water | depth 1 m | study: Short-term variability in the microbial, nano- and picoplankton... | reverse complement strand
AAAAAAGGACACTTCTCGTTATTAAGATAGTAAGGAAACTTTTAAATCTTAAAAAATACGGATACTTTTTTACAAAGTATCCGTATTTTTACAACATGGAATTTAAAATGGTGTCAGAGTTTTCTCCTACTGGAGATCAACCCCAAGCAATAAAAGAACTTGCGGAAAGTATCATTGGAGGTGAAAAATTTCAAACTTTGTTGGGAGTTACGGGTTCAGGGAAAACTTTTACAGTTGCAAATGTTATAAAAGAAGTAAAAAAACCAACACTCGTTTTAGCGCACAATAAAACATTAGCAGCTCAATTGTATTCTGAATTTAAACAATTCTTTCCGGAGAATGCAGTAGAATATTTTGTTTCTTATTATGATTATTATCAACCAGAAGCCTACATTCCAGTAACAGGTACCTACATCGAAAAGGATTTATCTATTAATGATGACATAGAGCGCCTTCGTCTGAGCACCACTTCCTCGCTACTTTCTGGCAGAAGAGATGTATTGGTCGTTGCATCAGTTTCTTGTTTGTATGGAATTGGAAATCCAACTGAATTTAAAAAAAACGTAATACCTATCGAAGTTGATCAACAAATACCAAGAACAAAATTTTTACATCAATTGGTAACCAGTTTATATTCTAGAACTGAACATGAAATAAAAAGTGGAACTTTTAAAGTAAAAGGGGATGTTGTAACAATTTACCCATCTTATGGAGATAATGGCTTCAGAATTCATTTTTTTGGAGATGAAATCGAGGAAATAGAATCCTTTGATTTGGAGAGCAATGCCATCATAGAAAACTTTCAAGAACTCACCATATATCCTGCAAATTTATTTGTAACTTCTCCTGATGTTCTGCAAAATGCCATTCATCAAATTCAAGAAGACATGATGAAACAAGTGGACTATTTTAAGGAAATTGGCAAACATTTAGAAGCAAAACGTTTAAAAGAACGCACAGAATTTGATTTAGAAATGATTCGTGAATTAGGGTATTGTTCAGGAATTGAAAACTATTCCCGTTATTTAGATGGTCGTGAACCTGGTACGAGACCCTTCTGCCTGTTAGATTATTTTCCTGATGACTATTTAATGATTATTGACGAAAGTCATGTAACGGTTCCTCAAACCCATGCGATGTACGGAGGTGATAGAAGCAGAAAAGAAAATTTAGTAGAATACGGGTTTAGATTGCCTGCAGCGATGGACAATCGTCCTTTAAAATTTGATGAATTTGAAGCAATTCAAAATCAAACTATTTTTGTGAGTGCAACTCCTGCAGATTATGAACTGCAAAAAACGGAAGGTATTTTTATAGAACAAGTAATAAGGCCAACAGGATTATTAGATCCAATCATAGAAATAAGACCAAGTCTAAATCAAATTGATGATTTAATTGAAGAAATACAGATTCGAGTAGAAAAAGACGAACGGACCTTGGTTACAACGTTAACCAAAAGAATGGCGGAAGAACTTACAAAATATTTGACAAGAGTGGATATCCGTTGTAGGTATATTCATTCTGATGTTGATACGCTAGAACGTGTTGAGATCATGCAAGATTTACGTAAGGGATTGTTTGATGTTTTGATAGGTGTTAATCTTTTACGAGAAGGATTAGATTTACCCGAAGTTTCTCTAGTTGCTATTTTAGATGCTGATAAAGAAGGGTTCTTAAGAAGTCACAGGTCTATAACCCAAACTGTTGGAAGAGCAGCGAGAAATGTTAATGGTTTGGCAATTTTATATGCTGATAAAATAACCAATAGCATGCAGAAAACAATTCATGAAACCGAAAGAAGAAGAGAAAAACAAATAGCCTATAACAACAAGCATAAAATTACTCCTACTCAAATAAATAAAAAAATTGATGATACATTAACTAAATCTGCAGTTTCTAGTTATCATTATGACAATGCGATACAAAAAGCAGCAGAGCAAGATCTTCAGTATTTACCGAAAGAAGAGATTGAAAAGAGAATTCGAGAAAAACGCAAGCATATGGAAGCTGCTGCAAAAGGATTAGATTTTATAGTGGCTGCAAAATTACGAGATGAAATTGCTGTTCTAAAAGAAAAATTATAAAGTTACCCTAAAAAACTATATACTACCCATCATTAATTTTGTCAATTCAAAAAGAGTTTTTGTTGTACGAATTACCAATATATAAAGAGATCTAAAACTACTTAATCATTAAATACAATAAAAAAAGCACTTCAAAAATTGAGGTGCTTTTAACAAAAATATTTACTAATAACTATGCTTCTAATACTTCTTGAACTTTGTCAGCAGCTTCTTGAAATTCTGTAGCAGAAATAATTTCCATTCCAGAATTATCTATTAACTGCTTAGCTTCTTTTGCATTTGTACCTTGCAATCTACAAATAATTGGCACTGTAATTTTGTCACCCATATTCTTATATGCGTCTACAACACCTTGTGCAACTCTGTCGCAACGAACAATTCCTCCAAAAATATTCACTAAAATTGCTTTTACGTTTGCATCTTTTAAAATAATTCCAAAAGCAGTTTCAACTCTTTGCGCATCAGCTGTTCCTCCTACATCTAAAAAGTTAGCTGGTTCACCACCAGACTCTTTGATTAAATCCATTGTACCCATTGCCAAACCTGCTCCATTCACCATACAACCAACATTCCCGTCTAAATCTACATAATTTAAACCCGCAGCTTTTGCTTCAACTTCGATTGGGTTTTCTTCTCGCAAGTCACGCATTGCTGCATAATCTCTATGTCTGTATAGTGCATTTTCATCTAAGGAAACTTTAGCATCAACTGCCATAATTTTAGAATCAGATGTTTTTAAAACTGGATTGATCTCAAACATCGAAGAATCTGATTTTATGTAAGCAGTATATAAAGAAGAAACAAACTTTGTCATTTCTTTAAAAGCTACACCAGACAATCCTAAATTAAAAGCAATTTTACGAGCTTGAAAGGGCATGATTCCTAGCAAGGGGTCTATTTCTTCTGTAAAAATTAAATGCGGTGTTTCTTCTGCAACAGTTTCAATATCCATTCCCCCTTCAGTGGAATACATAATCATATTTTTACCAGTCGCTCTATTTAGTAAAACAGACATATAGTACTCTTCTGGCTCAGAATCTCCGGGATAATATACATCTTCACAAACTAAAACTTGATGCACTTTTTTTCCTTCAACAGAAGTTTGAGGTGTGATCAACATCATTCCGATAATTTCATTGGCAATCTTTTCTACTTGTTCTAAGTTTTTTGCCAACTTAACTCCACCACCTTTTCCACGCCCACCAGCATGAACTTGTGCTTTAATAACATGCCAACCTGTACCAGTTTCAGCGGTTAACTGTTTCGCAGCATCTATGGCCTCAACTTGGTTGCTCGCAACAATTCCACGTTGAATCCTTAAGCCAAAACTGCTTAAAATTTCTTTTCCTTGGTATTCGTGTAAATTCATTTGTTAATGTTTAGTACAAGGACAAAAATACAAATTCATAAACAAAACCTTGCATAGTTTTCATTAAAAAAATCAAATATTTATCCATAAATTTTATTCAAGAAATAAGTAATTATGACAGTCAAAAAAGAAGTAATATTTTATGATGAATTATCATAAATAGCCTCAGGATTTACTTACAAATTTCAACTAATTAACAAAATATATCATTTCTTTTTAAATGTAAATATGAAGTCAACTGACTGTTTTTCTAATTTCTTTTTTATACATTCGTTAGAAAGTATTTAGGTATGATCATAGGTAAAAACATTCACAAATATTACGGGGATGTAGAAGTATTAAAAGGTGTAAATTTACACATTAAAAAAGGTGAAATTGTTGCCATTGTTGGTCCTTCTGGAGCAGGAAAAACAACATTACTTCAAATATTAGGTACGTTAGACAAGCCTCTGAAGAAAGAAAACTTCGAATTAAAATTAAACAATATTTCAGTTAAAGAACTGGAAGACAAACACCTCTCTTCTTTCAGAAATAAACAGATTGGTTTTATTTTTCAATTCCATCAATTACTGCCTGAATTTACTGCAATTGAAAACGTTTATATACCTGCATTAATAGGTGAAAAACCAAAACAAGAGGCACAAAAAAAAGCAAAAGAAATACTAACTTTTTTGGGGTTATCTCACAGAATAAATCACAAACCAAATGAACTTTCTGGAGGAGAACAACAAAGAGTTGCAGTAGCAAGAGCACTCATAAATAATCCTTCTGTAATTTTAGCAGACGAACCTAGTGGAAACCTTGATAGTGAATCTGCTAAGAATTTACATGAACTTTTTTTTAAACTACGAGATGAATTCGGACAAACATTTGTAATCATTACACACAATAAAGAATTAGCAAACATGGCTGATAGAACACTAACAATGATTGATGGAAAAATAAAAGAGTAAAGATAATTTTGTATGAATCAAAAAGAGTTAAAAGAATTTTTAGACGAAAAAGTAATTCTCTATAACAATCAGAAATTTATTGATTCCGACCCCATACAGATACCACATCAATATTATAAAAAAGAAGACATTGAAATTGCCGCATTTTTAACCGCAACAATTTCTTGGGGAAACAGAAAAATGATTATCAAAAATGCGTCTAAATTGATGAGTTTACTTGATAATTCTCCTTATGATTTTGTTATAAATCATCAAGAAAGTGATTTAAAATCTTTAGATAATTTTGTTCATAGAACATTTAATTCAACGGATCTTCAGCAATTTATAAAATCATTACAACATATCTATCTAAATTACCAAGGCTTGGAAAAAGTTATGATAGTAAAGGGTAAAGAAACATCCTATAAAAATGCCATTCACTACTTAAAAAAAGTATTTTTTGAGATTTCTCATCAACAAAGAACACAAAAACACATTTCCGACCCGTTAAAAAATTCCGCAGCAAAAAGAATTAATATGTTTTTAAGATGGATGGTAAGAAATGATAAAGCTGGAGTAGATTTTGGTATTTGGAAAACACACAGTCCAGCAAACTTATCCTGTCCTTTAGATGTCCATTCTGGAAACGTCGCAAGAAAATTAAAACTACTTTTAAGAAAGCAAAACGACTGGAAAGCACTTGCAGAACTAGATCATAAATTAAGAAAACTCGACAAAAAGGACCCTGTAAAATACGATTTTGCATTGTTTGGCTTAGGTGTTTTTGAAAAGTTTTAATCAATAATTAAAAACCATGCTAAGCACTGTTATAGTAATGATAAATTAGTGTCAAAAAAATTAAAGTAAATGCAGTTTAAAATACCGGAAATTTTATACTTTTTAACACTACTAATTATTCCTCTTTTAGTACATTTATTTCAGTTACAAAAATATGTAAAAGTCCCTTTTACAAATGTTGCTTTTTTACAAAAAATATTACAGCAAAATCGTAAAAGTTCACGAATAAAAAAATGGCTATTATTAGTGACCAGATTACTTTTATTAACAGCAATAATCTTTGCATTTTCGCAACCCTATTTTAGCAATAAAAAAGCCGACTTAAAACAGCATCATTTTATTTATTTAGATAATTCTTTGAGCACAAATACAATGGGTGAAAGAGGAAATTTACTACAAATAGCAGCACAAGATATTATAGAAAATACTTCAGAAAAAGAAACCTATTCTCTCCAAACAAACTCAAATTTTTATGATAAGATAACTAAAGATGAGCTCAGAAAAATCCTATTAGAGATTAAAGAAACGTCAAAAAAAATAGATATATCTACAATTCTACTAAAATTTAAAACTAAAAAAAATAATTCAACTAAAGATTTAAATAAATTAACACTAATATCTGATTTTCAAAATATTGATTTAAAAAAGTTTACAAATGTAACCTCTTCTTTTTCAGCGATAAAATTAAAATCTTCAATAAAAAGTAATATTTCTATTGACAGTGTTTTTATTAGCAATACCAATACTGCTAATTTCACCCTTAATGTTCTCATAAGAAATCAAGGTATCGCAAAAAATGATATTCCAATAGCGGTTTACAACAACTCTAAATTGATAAACAAGCTATCTACCTCTTTCGAAAAAGGCAGCTATAAAACAGTTCAATTTAAAATTAAAAACCAAAGAGAATTTAGAGGGAAAATAGAAACTTCTTTTAGCGATGTTTTTACCTTTGATAACGTCTTTTATTTTACACTAAAAAATAATCAAAAAATTAATGTTTTGTCTATTGGAAATAAGACTGATTTTTTATCTAAAATATACACTGAAAAAGGGTTTAATTTTTCTCAGAAAACAGTCCGAAACACAAATTATAATTCAATCTTAAAACAACAATTAATTGTATTAAATGAGCTTGAAAATATTCCCGAAATTTTACTAAAAAAAATCAAAGAATATTCTGAGAAAGGAGGAGATTTAGTCATCATTCCAAATGAAAATTCAAACATTAGCTCCTATAATTATTTACTCAAAAAATTAAAAGTTGGTAAAATTATCACTAAAAAAGTTGGCACACTTAAAATTACGTCTATCAATTATGAACATCCTCTTTTTCAAAATGTATTTTCAAAAAAGATAACCAACTTTCAATACCCAAAGACCCAAAGCTACTTCCCTATTTCTTCAAAAAATCTAAGCAATATTATTTCTTTTGAAAACAACACCCCTTTTATTTCTCAAATTAAGAAAGGTAACCACAATATTTATTGGTTCTCAAGTCCCTTAAATATAAAAAATAGTAATTTCATTAATTCTCCTCTGATAGTTCCTGTTTTTTTTAATTTTGGTACATTAAGTTTTAAACAAAGTCAATTATTTTATAGAATTGGTACTGAAAATAAAATTGATATAGAAACAAGTCTAAAAAAAGAGAAGATTTTAAAAATAACAAATTCAGAAAGCACTTTTATCCCTCTCCAATTAAAGTTTCAAAACAGAGTTCAGATAACAACAGGAGACAAACCATTAAATCCAGGGTTTTATAATGTATTAAAAGACAATGAGACAATCCATAAATTAGCTTTCAATTACCCCAAGGATGAGGGCAATCTTAACTTCATGGACTTGAGTGATCTGAGAGAAATTAACAAAAATGGGTTAGTTTCAACATCTATTTCAGATGTTTTTGAAGAAATTAACAAAAAAAATGAAGTTCATTGGCTTTGGAAATGGTTTTTAACGTTGGCAATTGTATCTTTGTTTTTAGAAATTTTGATTTTAAAATTCTATAAACCATGACTACGCTTTTAAAATCGGCAACGATTATTGACACTTCTAGCCAATATCACAATCAACAAAAAGACATTTTAATTACCGACGGAATTATTCAAAAAATCTCAGATTCTATCGAAAAGAGAAGCAATTATCAAGTTGTTGAACTTGACAATCTTCACGTTTCTTGTGGTTGGTTTGATACAAGTGTGTCTTTTGGTGAACCTGGTTTTGAAGAAAGAGAAAATATCAAAAACGGATTGAATGTTGCTGCTAAAAGTGGCTTTACTTCGGTTGCTGTAAATGCCAATACAAATCCTGTAATTGACCATAAATCTGCTGTTGAATTTATACAAAACAAAGCAAATGGTTTTGCTACAACCCTCTATCCTATCGGAGCTTTAACCCAAAAAAGCAAAGGGATAGAATTGGCGGAACTACATGACATGTGTCAATCTGGAGCGATAGCCTTCGGTGATTATAACGTACCTACTTTAAATGACAATTTAATGAAAATTGCACTTTTGTATGCTCAAAATTTTAATGGCTTAATCTTAAGCTTCCCTAAAAATAACTCAATTGCTGGAGAAGGAATTGCAAATGAAGGAATTATCAGCACAAAACTTGGACTTAAAGGAAACCCAGCATTGGCTGAACACATTCAAATTGCAAGAGATTTATTTATATTAGAATATACAGGAGGCAAATTACACATACCCACAATTTCTACTTCAAAATCAATTGAATTAATTAAAGAAGCAAAAAAGAAAGGCTTGCAAGTAACTTGTAGTGTAGCTGTCCATCATTTAACTCTGACAGATGACGAACTTCATGGTTTTGACAGCAATTTTAAAGTGAATCCTCCTTTAAGAACTAAAAGTGACGTAAAAGGATTGCAAAAGGGTATTAAATCTGGGGTTATAGACATTATTACTTCAGACCATAACCCTATTGATATTGAACACAAAAAAGTAGAATTTAGTGAAGCTAAAAATGGAGTTATAGGTTTAGAAAGTGCTTTTGGAGCAATAAACTCGGTTTTAAATTTAGAAGACTTCATAGTGAATCTTACGAGCAAACCGAAGGCAATTTTCGGATTAGAAAACCACTCAATCGAAGAAAATAATACAGCAGAAATTACTTTATTTAATCCTCAAAAGACGTATACTTTTTCCAAAGAAAACATTTTATCGACCTCAAAAAACAGTCCTTTTTTAAACAAAAAACTTAAAGGGTATGCATATGGTATTTATGCCAATAAACAACTAATAATAAATTAAATATTGTGAAAGACCAAACAATAAATGAAGGAAAAACAATAGCTATTATAAGTCACATTACCATTATAGGAACGGTTGCGGCTTTGATAATGAATAGTAATAAGAAAAACTCTTTCGCTAACTTTCATATAAGACAAATGATTGGTTTGAGCCTTTTAGGTTTATTAAATCAATATGTTATTAGAGTTTATTTAGGAGCAAATGAAGGAATGATTATAGCGATTGCCCTTTTTATTTTTCGTGTTATTGGTTTTTTAGGGGCACTCAAAGGAGAAGAAAAAAAGATTCCTCTTTTAGGAAATCAATTTCAAGACTGGTTTAAAAATATATAATTTACAATTAAGCGCAGCACTACTAAATGAGCAATTTACATTACCTTTTAAGGCAATCAAAAACAAGTATAGAAAACCCACCTTTATTGGTTTTACTTCATGGTTACGGAAGCAATGAAGATGATTTGTTTTCATTTGCTCAAGAATTACCTGATACTTTTTTAATCGTTAGTCTTCAAGCTCCCCATGCAATGGGTTCTGGAAGTTTCGCATGGTATTCTATCAATTTTGATGATAAAAATGGAAAGTTTTCAGATTTAAAGCAAGCAAAAGAATCTATTGACCAAATAGCCATTTTTATTGATGAAATAAAAATAAAATACAATACAAAAACGAATCAAACTTTTTTACTCGGTTTTAGTCAAGGTGCAATTTTAAGCTATTCATTAAGTTTATTCTACCCAAACAAAGTACAACATGTAATTGCATTAAGTGGTTATATCAATACTGAATTAATACCAGCAACTATCTCTAAAGAAATTAAAACCGATTACTACTGTTCTCACGGCTCAGTAGACCAAGTTTTACCTGTAGAATGGGCAAGAAAAAGCAAACCTTTTTTAGATGACCTAGGTTTTCAAAATGTATATTTTGAATATCCTGTTGGTCATGGAGTTGCTCCTCAAAACTTTTACAGTTTTAAAACTTGGATTGAAGAACGACTTTAATTATAATGCTAGATATATATCCTTTTAAGGATTGCTACTTTGTTGCTATTGGTTATTTCATATAAAACAAAATGCGTGTCAATAAAGTAAATAAAAGCGAACTCTTTAAAATACAAAATTGATCAAAGACCATAGTTACATTTAAACTACCTTTGCATTAAAAATCTTCAATGCAGTTTTCAGAATTACCTCTACATACATCTATCTTAAAAGCAGTAGCTGAAGAGCGGTTTCACACACCAACTTTAGTTCAACAAAAAACAATTCCTTTCGTTTTAAAGAAAAAAAATGTAATTGTTTGTGCACAAACGGGAACGGGCAAAACAGCGGCTTTTGCATTACCAATCATTCAACTTTTGCTAGATAAAAGAGATACAGAAAAAAGAGAAAAAAAAATAAAATCTTTAATTCTTACTCCAACTCGAGAGTTGGCAATACAAATTCTAGAAAATTTTATCAGTTACACTAAATATACTGATTTATCAACTACAGCTGTTTTTGGTGGTGTTTCCTTGGAACCACAAAAAAAAATATTGGCCAATGGTGCAGATATCTTAATTGCAACTCCGGGAAGATTAATTGATCTACAAATACAAGGAAACATCGACTTGAGTTCTGTTGATATTTTTGTATTAGATGAAGCAGATCTTATGTTAGATATGGGATTTATAAACGATGTAAAAAAAATAGAAGCACTGTGTCCAAAGAAAAAACAAACCTTACTTTTTTCCGCAACTATTCCGGAAAAGATAAATGAATTGGCAAAAACTACATTTAAAGACCCAGTTAAAATTGAAATAAACCCTAATGAAACTACAGCAAAAAATATTGGACAATTATTATATTATCTTCCTAAGAAGAATAAAACAGATTTGTGCTTATATTTATTGAGGAATACCATAAATGGGAAAATTATTATTTTCAGACGCACCAAATTTGGCGTAGATAAATTAGAAGAAAGTTTATTGAAAAACGGGTATAAAGTTGCTAGTATACATGGAGATAAAACACAAAGTATTCGAAATAAAGCTATTGAAAATTTTAAAAATAAAAAATCGAATATTCTTATAGCAACTGACGTTGCTGCCCGTGGAATTGACATTGTAAATGTAGATGCAATTATTAACTTTGATCTTCCAAATGTACCAGAAACTTATATACACAGAATTGGACGAACAGGTAGGGCTGGAAAATCTGGTATTGCATTTTCTTTTTGTTCTCCTGACGAAAATGGATACATTAAAATGATTGAGAAATTAATTGAAAAAACAATTAAAGTTATTGATGACCATCCCTATCCAATTTCTAGACCAAAACACAAAAAAAAACAACCAAATACAATTAGTAGACATAAAAAGGGGAGAAAATCTGAAGCTTCAAAAAAGAAAAAGAAACGTTGGTACTAATTTTTTCTATATATTTTCAACACAACGTCAAAAAATTCCAAGTTTTCACCTGGAATTTTAAGAAATTAGAAAAATAAAGCTCAATTAATCATCTAATCATTTTAATAAATAGCCTTATATAAAGGCCTTTAATTCAGTTTCTAATTTTTCAGGTACTTTATATAAATCATCCCACATAAGA
>ERZ1048068.3125-NODE-3125-length-11047-cov-7.902929_pt1 | contig 11047 bp, 17 predicted proteins | sample MGYA00383098_ERZ1048068 | MGnify/ENA primary metagenome ERZ1048068 (study PRJEB29581, sample SAMEA5548368) | metagenome | biome: marine; feature: coastal; material: water | depth 1 m | study: Short-term variability in the microbial, nano- and picoplankton... | reverse complement strand
TCATATGAAGAAATCTATGTTAGAAAAAGAGCAGCTAACTTTTGGGTAACAGTTGATTCTGCTAGAACATTGTCAGCAACTGGTGGCGCTGAAGCATCTCAAGGTGCATACGATTATCATACATTTACATCAGGCAGCGGTACACTAACATTATCTTAAAGGAACAAAATTATGCCATATATTAACAGTATTAGAAAAGATTATTCCAGTGCAGAAAACAATCAAACATCTTACAGTGATCACTTTAAAGTTACTGGCGGTGACAAAGTTTTTACTGCTGGCGGATATACTATACACATGTTTTTACGTCCAGGAGACGCAAAACTTCACGTAGAGCCATTACATCAAAACTCTAGTAGAGCAGATGCAATGAATTTAACAGTTGGAACCTTACCAACTGAAACACTTATGGTTGGCGCAGGCGGTGCTGGAGGACAATATTCCGGCGGTGGCGGCGGAGGCGAAGTGTTATATATTTCCAGAGGACTTACTGGGGGTTCATACGGCATAGGTATAGCTGGTACAAATAATTCAGGTGCAGGTGGCTGGAACGCAGCTAAAAATGGCGCACAGACTACTGCTTTAGGCGAAACAGCAAAAGGTGGCGGCGGAGGTAAAAACTCAGATACACCAACTCCAACACAAAACGCTGTTTATTCACCTGTTGCAAATGGTGGCGGTGGATCATCTAGAACAGGCGGATATTTTGGACAGCAAGGAACATCAGTAGGTTCTGGTGTTACACGACACGGTGGATTCCGTGGCGGACAAGAACAAAGTGGTAATGATGGTGGCCGTTATCCAGGTGGAGGCGGCGGAGGCGCAGGTCAAAGTCGTTCAGGTAATACTGGTGGTAACGGTAACGGACAGCCAGGCGGTAATGGAATAGCATATTCAATGACATCAGACGGAAGTAGTTACTTCTGGGGCGGTGGCGGCGGTGGCCAAACTTACTATTCTGGACAAGGCGGCTCAGGCGGCTCAGGCGGCGGTGGCGCAGGATCAGGCGGTAACGGCGGAGCTCCAGGTGGTGCAGGTTTGAACCCTGGCGGTAGTACAAATACAGCATCGAGCGGCGGCTCAGGTGGAACTAATACCGGCGGTGGCGGCGGCAGTGGTAACGGACAAAATGGTAGTTCTGGCGGTGGCGGCGGATCAGGTATTGTTGTAGTTAGGTATCCTAACTAATATGCCACAGTATCGATCTACAAATGATATATTTAAAACTAATGGTGAAGAAGTAACTCAATCTTCCTGGTTAACAGGAGAAAATAAGATTCATACTCCTAAAACAGATAAATGGGATTATAAACGAGAACTAGTTGTAGAAGATATTGAAATTTGGGAGGCTCTATACGAAGATAGTTGGGGCTTAGGAATATATGCTGCATATCGACCTTATGCTGAATTTTATATGATTAAATATACTAATATTACTGGAGTAGATGTATTAGACACATTTTACGGAGCCGGTTCACAGGATAAAATTATAAAATTCATGGTAGAAAATAATATACCATTTCAGTTACAAAAAGTTTGGGTAGATGACGATGACGCTTGGTTATTCGAACCTCCAGAAACTAAAACAATTATTACCTAAGGAATATTATGGAAAATTTAGCATCATACGATAATGATAGTTTAATTAAAAAATTTAACGATCTTAAAAAAATATTTGATGAAAATCAAGATAATGAAAATGTAAGAAATACATTAAATGATCAGCTAGGCGATATGATGGTTGAAATACAAAGAAGAAACCTTAATGTCTAATATTTCTTTAGAAATATTTAAAGATTCAAAATACAATTCATCATTTTTAAAGTGTAATAGTTATATTATTAAAAAAAACATTGAGCAGTTTAAAGCACTAACATGTAATACTGATAAATTTTCTTTATTAGAAAATTTATGGAAAAATCAATTAAACATAGAACTTACGCCAACAGGATCTTGGCAAAAACTAGTCTTTAATTCTGAAAAAGATAAAACTTTTTTTTTACTTAAATGGCAACGCTAGGTAATTTAATTTTAGATATTTCAAAGTTAACTGATATCTCTTTCATTACAGCAGTAACATCATAACAAGCATCATTACCGTAATATATTATTATTCCGTCGCTACAATCTAAAAACGGATAATATACTAATATGTAACATTCAATATAAGGGCTCCAGGCAGCAAATAATCCTAAATTTCCTGGATCGTGGTATAGTTGTTCCCATAACTTTATTTTCTTAATATCTACATCTTGTAAATAATTCCATTCTTTAGAAGACGGTACTGGAGGACTAGAATTTGATATACAGTTACCGTCTAATGACTCTCCCCAGATATTGTCTATAATAGAATCTAATGTTCGTAAAATGTTCATAATTTGTATCACCTATAGTGTATTTACTTAAATATCAATATGCGTACACAAAAAGATATAATAAAGCATTGGTTTCCTACACCTATATATTCTACTCATCTAGGTCAAGAGCATAGAAACACAATGTTAGGAAAAAAAGCAATTGAATTAAAAAATAAATTTAGTGTATCTAATTCTGACTGGCGTTGCTCTACATTTAATACATTGAATTTATATGACTGGAATAACGATCAAGATACTAATGTTTTAAGTTTAATAGACGATTGTAAAGAAAAAGTTCACCAACAGTCAAAACATTACGGAGTAACTAAAGACATATCATCTTTGCATTGTACTGATTTCTGGTTTAATGTAAGCGAACCAAATCAATATCAAGAATATCATCAACATACAGATTCTCATTTTAGTGTTAGCTACTACATAAAAACCCCAATTAATTGTGGTAATCTTGTATTTCGAAGTTTTGAATCAATGTTTGATATGAAAGCATTGCCAATTCATCATGATAATTTAAATGAGTTATCATTTAAAACATGTTCTTATACTCCAAAAGAAACTATGTTAGTTATTTTTAGATCTAATTTATTACATATGGTTGAACAAAATTTAAGTAATGAATTACGTATTGGGGTGTCTATGAATTTTAGTTATAAGTGAGTGAAAAATTAAATGAAACTATTGTCCATATCATTACCAAGACATGATGCAAGTGCTGCGTATTTTGACGGAGAAGATCTGCATTACATTAAATTAGAAAGACTTAAAGAACAAAAAAGATTTGCTTGGTGGGATTACCAAACAGATACTGTAAATCACTATCAATGGAAATATGATATAGAAAATATATTTAATATTAATATTGATGATGTTGACGAGATAATTTTTGACTTTCATATGGATACTGTTTATGATAATTATCCTGACGAATTGACGAAAGTATTATCAGGAGAATACACTTATTGTAAAATGCCTGATAAACACAATGTGTTAAAAAAATGTTTAACGAACAAAAATATCTATTATATAAGTCATCATTATGCTCATGCATTAAGTTCTTGGATGCTGCATCCTAATCCAGATGTAAGTATTATTATTGACGGAGAGGGGGATGAGAGAACTTGGAGTGTTTATAAAGATGATACACTAATAGAGTATGGCGAAATTGATAACGGCTCTATTGGCGGAAGTATGATTGACATGGCAAGAGAATTAGGTATTCAAGGTGAAATTAATGATCTTGCAGGAAAATTAATGAGTTTAGTAAGTTACGGAAATATAGATAAATTATATTTAAATCATTTACAACAATATACTTACAAAGATATACATCATATTTTTTCTTTAGATAAATGGCTTAGACATATTGGCGATAATTTATTAGCAAAACATAGATTGTTAGATTGGGCTGCAACTGTTCATTATTATATGAATCAAGTGCTAATTAAAATGTTTCAAAAATATGCAAACTCAAATGATGTAATATCTTATTCAGGAGGTATTGCACAAAATATAGTATGGAATACTAGCTTAAAGAAAGAATTTCCAAATTTAATTATTCCTCCGCATTCTGGAGATGAAGGACTAAGCCTTGGTGCTATTGAATTATTAAGAAGAAAAAATAATCTTCCTAAGTTTAAATTTAACAAGTTTCCGTATATACAAGAAGATATTACACCTAATGAAATAGTTAATGATAAAACAATTTCACAAGTTGCTGATTATCTTTCTCAAGGAAAAATTGTTCTGTGGTATCAAGAAAACGGCGAAATAGGTCCTCGTGCTTTAGGAAATCGAAGTATTTTAATGGATCCAAGAACTGCTTATGGTAAAGAAAAAATTAACAAAGTAAAAAATAGAGAAAACTTTAGGCCTTTTGGTGCATCAGTATTAAAAGAATATATGTCTACAATATCAACAGCGCAATGGGATGACGAGTTTATGATATATACTACAACATTAACTGATAATAATTTAAGTAGTATTAAGCATATTGACGGAACGTGTAGACTACAAACTGTAGATTCAAAAAATAATAGTACACTAAGAAGACTATTAGAAAAGTTTTATAAAATTACAAATTGTCCATGTTTATTAAATACCAGTCTTAATATAGCAGGAAAACCTATTGCAGGATATCCTGAAGTTGCATTAACATTGTTTAACAACTCAAATTTTATAGATGTTGCTGTAGTAGGCAATACTATACATGAAAGAAGTAATTAAAAATGATGTATTTTCCAGCAATTTGTGTAGATGATTTTTATAGTGAACCAGATAAAGTTAGAGAATGGGCATTGTCATTAGACTATAAACCTGCGCCCGAAGGACAATGGCCTGGAAAGCGTAGCGAAAAATTGCACCTAGTTGATAATAACTTTTTTAATTCATTTTGTAAAAAAGTATTTTCTTTGTATTTTGATTTAAATATAACTGATGTTGATTACGTTGTGCATACGCAATTTCAGCTTATAGAACCATTTGACCAAGATCCTAATTCTATAAAAAATACAGGATGGGTACATTACGATGATGATGATATATTTGGAGGTATTATATATCTTACTCCTAATATTGATGTAAACTGTGGGACTTCTGTATTTAAGCAACTATGCCCGTCACCAGGAATAACTTCTAAAGAGGCAAAACAAAAATTTTATAAAACTGGAAATGCAGAGCAATATGACGAAATATTAAAAATGCATAATGAGTGTTTTGAAGAAACTATAGAATATAAAAATAAGTACAATAGAATGATTAGTTTTGATGCAAACACTGCACACAGAGCTAATAGTTTTTATACTAGCATTCCTAGACTTACACAAGTATTTTTTGTAGATAAGTGCGATACAACATCGACTTACCCAATACACAGACATAGGAGGTTTTTATAATGGATGTTATAATGGAATTTGCAACACCAATTGGAATGTTTTATACATCAGATGAAACATTAACAACAGATATATATTCTAAAATATTAGCATTATTAGAAAATAAAAATGAAGATGTTTTTGAGTTTGATCATTGGTCAAAAACCACTACAGATGATTTAAATACTAAAGAACAACTTCTACCACTAGTAGATTATATCGAAAAACACACAAAAAATTTTAGTGAAGAAGTTTTAGGTATTGATAAAAATAATCTTAGATTATCTAGTATGTGGGCTAATGCACATAATTCAGGATCTAAACATCATTTTCATGAACATCCTAATGCATTTGTAAGTGGAGTATATTATCCTTATATTCATGAATGTAAAGATCCAGGTAATATTGTATTCCTTGATCCAAGACATGCTAAAAATAATGTACATGCTGACTTTACAAAATCATCGTGTATATCAAATAGAAATATATGGGTCACTCCTGAATCAGGATTACTATTATTATTTCCAAGTTGGTTACAACACGGAACTGATCCTTTCTTAACAGACAATAAAGAAAATAAAAGAGTAGCAATTAGTTTTAATTATCAACTAATATCTTGCTCAGAAAAAACAATGAGGATTTAAAAAAAATGTTTGAATATTTAATTGATGCAGAAAAGTCATTTATTGGCGCCTACTTTTTAGAAGATATGTCATTATGTGACGATCTAATATTTCATTTTGAGCAAGATAAAAAAAAATTTGCCGGAGAAGTGCAAAGGGGTAAAGATACAAGAGTAGATAAAGAAGAAAAAGATTCTACAGATACAAATCTTCCTACTAATAGTGTTATAGGGTCAAGATATGTAAGAGGATTGCAGCAAGCTCTTACAATGTATAATATTAAATATCCATTTTCAGACCGTGTAGCTTCATACAATATCGAAGCTATAAATTTACAAAAATATGATCCAGGTGGAGGTTATAAACTTTGGCATTCTGAGAGGACCAGCGGCGCGGCACCTGGCGGACTTAGACATCTTGTTTTTATGACTTACTTAAACGATATAGAGGACAGTGGGGAGACTGAATTTCTTTATCAAAAGTTGAAAGTAAAACCTAAAAAAGGATTGACTTTAATATGGCCTGTAGATTGGACTCATACTCATCGAGGAATACCGTCACCTACTCAAACCAAATATATTGCAACAGGGTGGTATGCCTTTACTGAGACAACACAATAATTAAAAAGATAACTACTACTATAATGAAGGACATTGATAGATGACGAAAGTTAATGGATTTTTTGCTGGCAATATAAAACCTACAGAAGTAATCGGAGGTTGTATTGCTATCTATAGAGATTTATGGCCAAATACTGAAGAAACTATTCAAATGGCAGAATCGGTATCGACTAGTCAGAACATTTCTGCATATTGGGAAAAAGCAGAAACTGTTGGCGACGGTGTTAATCAAACACATAGAGTAAACCAAATAATGGCTGTAAGTAAACATGCCGAACATAGTGACGACCCGTTATTACAAAATATACACAATCAATTTTACACTATGTTACTTGCAACAACAATACCTTATGCAGAACAATTTGAAATTGCAGAACGTTTATTTTATGAAGATTACTGGATGTTAAAATATTCTGGAGGCGATCATTATAAATCACACTACGATGGAAGTACGTCTCTAGGTAGAGCGATTTCTGCTATTTGTTATCTTAACGACGATTACGAAGGCGGAGAGATTGAATTTACTAACTTTGGTATAACTATTAAGCCTGAAAAAGGAACACTAATACTTTTTCCATCTAATTATGCATATAAACATATTGCACATCCTGTTACTAAAGGAACAAAATATGCATTAGTTACTTGGATAAGAGATCAAGATAATTTTTGAGGAATTATAAATGAAACACGATTATGTATGCGCACAACTTTTTAATGAGGAAGAATGTGCAGAACTAGTAACAGCAATTGCAAATAATGTTGATGACAGGATCAAAGATGTACCTGCAGAAGATGTACATAAAAATGCTACAGTATTCATGGCTAGGTACAAACCGCTAAGAAAGTTAATGCATAAAGCAGAACAGTTTGTTTTAGATGTAAACAAATCTTATTTTGGATATGATCTGTTTAGCACTACTGATCACGATATAATCAGCCTAAATGGATACAATGTTGATCAAAACGGAGTTTATGGATGGCACAAAGATATAACTGATGACATTAATAATTTTGATTACAAATTAACAATGCTTATAAATGTATCAAGTGACTATTATGAAGGCGGCACGTTTTGTTATTTTACTACAGGCGCCGAACGAACAGTTGAAGAATTTTCTGTACCAGGATCAATTTGTGTAATACCGTCATTTGTACCACATACTGTTCGTAATGTTACACTAGGTCAACGAAAAAGTATTACACAATTTTATTCAGGGCCAAGATTTAGATGATAGACCATAAACCTATTTTTTGTAGTTTTGTTGATGAACAAAAATTAGACATTGATGTTAAACTTCTTGAAGACTTTTCGTATTATGTAAGAGAAAATGATGAAGGTAGACAAATAAGCAACTGCGGAGGATGGCAAAGTAATCCTCTTAATATTGAAATTCCTGAGTTAAGCGGCATCATGCATTATATATTTCTAAGTGCTGAACGCCTTATAATGAAATACAATTTACCAAAAAAAATTGCAATAGACCCGCTTTGGATTAATATTAACGGAAAGCGTGATTTTAATCAATACCACGAACACCCTAGAAGTATGTTTGGAGGAATATTCTATATTAAAGCACCAAAAGACTGCGGTGACCTTGTATTAATTAATCCTATAACTACACATCAACATTATATTGACCCAGCAACGATTGAAACTTTTAATGAATATAATTCTTATAGTTATAATGTTGCTCCTGTAGACAATAAGCTAGTAATGTTTCCAGCATGGGTTCCGCATTTTACTTTTCCTAATGAGTCAGATGAGGACAGAATATCTATTGCGTTTAATGTTATTTGTGAGTCATAAGTATGTTTCATTTTTTTAAAAAAAAGAAAATAGTTTTAGATTGCTTTACAAACATTCCGTCTGTATACGATAACGCTAAAATTGACTACGGTTCTAGGTATCATCCTGAGTGGTGGAAAAGCACACCTAGAGTAAATGAAAACTTCAATACTATTAAGACTTGTAGAGGTTTTATAGATTATTATAAACACGGAATTGTTATACCGTCTTGGTTTGAAGCAGATATAGAGCTATACGAAAAAAATAATATTGAAAATAAATGGTTTTCGATGAAGTATTCAAATGACTATGTTGATCTTAGCGATAGTCATGATAGTGTTCAATTTCCAAATTTTGCTCAAGATTACGGAAAAAATATAAAAATAAAATCACCTTGGGCGTTTCGAACTAATAAAGATATTAATTTTACCTGGACACAACCTACGTGGTCTATGAGAGATAGTTTTAGATATTTTTCATTACTACCTGCTGTTATAAATTTTAAATATCAACATCATACACACATTAATTATTTTATTCAATTAGAAGACTCTCCTAAGACAATTACTATTCCTCCATTAACTCCGTTAGTAATGTTACATCCGTTAACAGACGATAACGTAGAAATTAAAACGCATTTAGTTTCTGATAGAGAATATTCTAGAATTTTTTCTAAAGAAGATTTAATATTAAATCGAAACTTAGCAGACGAATCTAAAGAGTTTGAAAGGAAAAAAGCCTTGACAAAAAGATTGGACACTTTGAAATGTCCGTATAAGGAGTAACTATGATTGAAGTAAATTTTAAAGACGCAATAGGCATTTTTGATAATGCAATAGATCATAATTTGTGCGACAAGATTATAGACCATTTTCATGTGGTTAAAGATAACGAACTAACTTTAAATAGGCAACAAATAGAACCACAAATGCCAAAAATGCAAAAAGACACGCTTAATTATTTTTTAAAAGATGCTCGTCTTGATAACAGTTTTCAGGATACTATTACTAGTAAGACTGATAGTTGGATATTAGAAGAATTTAAGAAATCAGCTTGGAACTGTTATTCAATGTATTCAGAAAAATTTGGCGTTATTGATAGTTTAGCAAGACACTCTCTTTCTACATCTGTAAAAATACAACGATCAGTACCGGGAGAAGGATATCACGTATGGCATTGTGAAACTGATGGTATGTCTACTGGTCATAGACTAGCTTTGGTCTTACTTTATTTAAACGATGTAGAAGACGGTGGAGAGACTGAATTCTTATATCAATCATTAAGAGTAAAACCTAAAAAAGGAACAATGATAATTTGTCCTTCAGGATTTACACACACGCATAGAGGTAATCCTCCGTTAGTTAACGAAAAATATATTATAACAACTTGGATAGAGTTTATAGAATGAAAGATATTATTTTAATTAAAGATTCCTTACGTCAAAATTTATTTGAAGATATAAAAAAAGAAATAATGTCCGATGGGTTTTCTTGGTTTTATACGGGAACAACCTTAGGTGCTAACACTAATTCAAGTGACAAATTTAACTATAGTTTTTTTCATAATGCATATTATCACGACGACGGATACTCACCAATAGGCAAAAAAATAGAACATGCTATATTAGATTGCCTAAACTATATGAAACTGCCTATTACTAAAATGCTTCGGATAAGACTGGGATTAGTTACAATTACTGAAAATACAGTAGTACATACTCCCCATGTAGATTTTCCGTTTGAGCATAAAACAGGATTGCTCTATATTAATGATAGTGACGGTGATACTATTCTTTATCAAGATCACTACGATACAACTATTGATAAAACAGAAAGTGATAATAATGTTAGAAATAAAGAAAAAGAAATTATTACAACTATTACTCCTGAAGCAAATAAGCTAGTAATATTTGACGGATTAATATATCATAGTAGTTCTAGTCCTACAATGATTGACCGGCGAGTAGTAATAAATTTTAATTATTTGTGAGCTACAATAATGGTACATAATATCATAGAAGATACTGCAAATTTATCTAATAAACAAATTGAACATATTGATAACATTATTTTAAAAAATGAAATACCTTGGTTTTTTAGCCAAGATAGTGTTCATAAAGATAATCTAAGTTATTTCTCTCATGTACTAATACATAGAAAAGAACAAAATAAAAACTTTGAAAATAATTCTCCGCTAACTGACTTCTTTATTAATATTTTTAACGAGCAAACACACAAACATAATATTCAAGTTAATGAAATTTTAAGAGCCAGCCTTAATGCAACATTTTATGAAAATATGGAATACGGTACTACTCATGTAGATCACGATTTTGAACATAATAATTTTATTATGTATTTAGACACTATTCAAAATGCAGGAACTGGAATATTTGAAAATGACTTAACACCTGTTTATATCTCAGAATGTGTAAAATTTAATTATGTTATTTTTCCAGGATTATTACATGCACAGCAGTATCCTCCGCCTGGAAAGCGCAGGGTTGTATTCGTACTTACCTTTAGATAAATACTTGTACTAACGTAGGGATATAATATATGTCGTCATCACCAATTGTAGATAGAATTCGAATAATACCAAGGCCTAACGACTTCCTAGATAGAAATGTAGGAGCAAGTGGCGAAGTATTCTTCAACAGACTTACTAATAGCTTAAGAGTATATAGCGGTAAGGACCTATCTGGTTTTGAAATTGCAAGAGCAGATTTAAACAATGTTACTATTACAAATGACGATATAAGCTGGATAGCATA
>ERZ1048068.3123-NODE-3123-length-11050-cov-4.519782_pt1 | contig 11050 bp, 6 predicted proteins | sample MGYA00383098_ERZ1048068 | MGnify/ENA primary metagenome ERZ1048068 (study PRJEB29581, sample SAMEA5548368) | metagenome | biome: marine; feature: coastal; material: water | depth 1 m | study: Short-term variability in the microbial, nano- and picoplankton... | reverse complement strand
AGATGAATATTTAGAAATAATATTTGTATCATAATTTATCAAATTATCTGGCTCATCACTATTAAAATCAAAAGATAATTTAAAAGTATTCTTCCCTACAATTTCTATTTTTAAAAGTTTATTTAGTAATTGTGGTTTATCTGTTTGCTGCTTAACTGTAAAAGGTGTGTGCCCATATATATCCTCATTTCTGTACTCACCTTCTTTGAGATAGCTTACAAAAAAACTTGTTTTTTTAACTACTTTTTCATTGTGGAATCTAGAATTTAAAATTACCTTAATGCTTTCTATTTCATCGCTTACTCCTCCCCAATTAAAAGCAATATTAGTACCCGTAGAAAACTATGGGTTATTCTCTTCTTTTATAGAAATTATAGTGCTTAACGTATATTTTTTTTGTTTGTAGCCATTCAAGAAATTGGCTATAATTAAAGCAGTAAGGATCGTTATGGAAAAAAAGTTTCCAATATGATATTAATTTTAAAATATAAAATCTTAAATCTATGTGATCTTTAGCATTTGGTATCTTAAAATTTTTTTTATAATTCATAAAGACTATAAGTTTCTGGCTAAAATAAAAGTAGAAGTTAATAATGTAAAGATTGATATTACTGTTGAAAGAGTCTGTAAACCAGTAGTTCCAGTACCCCAAGATTTTTGTTTTAAGGGAATGACATTAATAATATCGTTAGATTTAATATAAGAAACATCTGAGTTAAAAGCATTTATATCTGTTAAATCAATAAGAAACTTTTCAGTACCCGAAATTGAATTTCTTATCACTTCTACTTTCTTTCTATTACCAACAATTGAAATATCACCGGAGTTTGCAATTGCATCAATAATAGAAACTTTGTTTTGAAAAACTACTTTTAACCCAGGTTCTGAAACTTCTCCAATAACAGTATATCGAATACCCGATAGTTTAACTGACACAAAAATATCTTCACTATTTTTTATAAACTTCTTTAATTTTTTTTCAATTTTTTTTCTAACTTCCGTGGTGGTGTATCCCAAAACATTTATTGTTCCTAAAATTGGCATTCTTATATTGCCATAAATATCAATACTATAATCTGAAAGGTAACCGTTTTCTATTGAATAATTTTGATTTCTAGAATTTTGCTTGTTAAAAATTGCAACTAACTTTTCCTCATTAGAAATAATATCAATATTCAATAAGTCATCAACTTGTAATTTGTATGGAATATCATTTATTCTTTTTAATTCTTTTTTCTGAATTGGATTTCCTTGTAAATAAATTAAGTCTTTACCAGTGACACATGAAAAAAGAATAAAGAATAATAAGAGTAGTAAAAAATACTTTTTCATTTTATTTTTATTTTTATCTTCAGTAATTACAAATACACTTTTTAAAAGTGGTGTGCTATAATTTTGTTTTATTTTCGTATTTTATAAAATATGAGCTTTAGAATCATCGAGTATATAAAATTTCTTTCAAAATCTTCAAATCAGCATGGGGTGCATTCTCCTTTTGTATATAATATAGTAACGCACTGTTTTTATAAAAAAATAAATCTCAATCAATTGGCGATTTTTTCAAACATTAAAAAACAAATATTAAATTCTAAAAAAACGATTATCGTTAATGATTTAGGCTCTGGTTCTAGAATTTTGAAAACAAATAAACGGGAGATATCTAAGATAGGAAAAATAGCTAGCATTTCAAAAAAAAAGGCAGCTATATTAATTCGCTTGGTTGACTATTTTAAGCCCTCAAATATTTTAGAAATAGGTACCTCTGTTGGTTTAAGTACTTCTGCTATTAAAATTGGTAATGATAAATCTAACATTACCACACTAGAGGGATGTCTGGAAACAAGTAAAATAGCCGATAATTTATTCAAAGAGCAAAAATTTAATAATATTCATATAATTACCGGTGATTTTAAAAACACCATCAAAAAAGCAATAAAAGAGAAGCAATTTGATTTTATTTATTTTGATGGAAATCATACAAAAAAAGACACCTTAAAATATTTTAAAGATTGTTTATTCACAATAAAAAATGAATCTATTTGGGTTTTTGATGATATTTATTTGAATCAAGAAATGAAACAAGCTTGGTCTGAAATTAAAAAACATCCAAAAGTTACGGTTACTGTTGATATTTTTCATTGGGGAATCGTATTTTTTAAAAAAGGACAAGCTAAAGAACATTTTAAGATCAGAGTTTAACAATTTTTTAGAAAATAATCGTTGTAACTTTGAACTCTTCAATCTTGAAACTCAAAAAAAATGAAAATATATACAAAAACAGGCGATACTGGTACCACTGCTCTTTTTGGAGGAACAAGGGTTAAAAAATACAATTTACGGATTGAAAGTTATGGAACCGTAGATGAACTTAATTCATATATTGGTTTGATAAAAGACCAAGATATTAGTGATATTAATAAAAGCTATTTACTACAAATTCAGAATGAATTGTTCACATTAGGAGCAATGCTTGCAACTCCTCCTGAAAAAGAAACACTGAAAAGTGGAAAACAAAGATTAAATATTCCGAAAATTGATAAAACTTCAATTCTATCTTTGGAAAAAAAAATAGATAAAATAGATGAAGAGCTTCCTCAAATGACACATTTTATTCTTCCTGGTGGTCATCAAGCTGTGTCATTCTGTCACATAGCAAGATGTGTTTGTAGGCGCGCTGAACGATTATCTGTAGAACTGAATGATCAAGAAAAAATTAATACCAATATAATTATATACTTAAACCGTCTTTCTGACTATCTTTTTATGTTGGCACGAAAATTGTCTAAAGACCTATTAGTAGAGGAAATTAAGTGGATTCCCGAAAAAAAATAATAAGTTCTTATTTTATCGATTTTGTTAATTTATAAATTTTATTTGACAATTAAAACATTGATTTTAAGCAGGTAATGAAATTTAAACGTTCAATAACAGTAAATTTCATAAAAAAGACTTGCATAATTGCGTAAAAAAATTATTTTTGCACAAAATAAACAACAAGAAATGTATTGGACGTTAGAATTAGCATCTTATTTAGCAGATGCACCTTGGCCAGCAACCAAAGATGAGTTAATAGATTATGCTATTAGAACTGGAGCTCCTCTAGAAGTAGTAGAAAATCTACAAGATATTGAAGATGAGGGAGATTCATATGACTCAATTGTTGAGATTTGGCCAGATTATCCAACTGAAGATGATTATCTTTGGAATGAGGATGAATATTAAATACAGCAAAAATATAAAGTCTCTAAAGAGGCTTTTTTTTTTTCATGTATTCGAGAACATTTCTTTTAGCAAAATAAAAATTGAATCTCAATTGAAATAACACAGTTACGTAAGTAACTGAAAAAACATATAAAATGAATATTTTAAATTCAGTTATTAAACTTTTTGTGGGTGATAAGCAACAAAAGGATTTAAAAGGATTACAACCAATAGTAACAGATGTAAAAAAATTCGAAATCGAATTTTCTAAACTCTCTAATGATGAACTTCGAGAGAAAACAATCGCGTTTAAAAATAAAATTAAATCTGCTACAAAAGAGTTTAATGATCAAATTACTGCTTTAGAAATCGAAGCAAAAACAGCAGAAATAGACCGTCAAGAAGACATTTATTCTGAAATAGACACTTTAAAAGATAAAGCGTATACGGTTTCTGAAGATACCCTAATTGAAATTATGCCAGAAGCTTTTGCCGTGGTAAAAGAAACGGCAAAACGTTTTGTTGAAAATGAAGAAATTAAAGTTACTGCAACTCCTTACGATAGAGAATTATCCGCAGAAAGAGAAAATATTACTTTAGAAAATGATAAAGCATTTTGGGCTAATTCTTGGGACGCAGCTGGAAAACCCGTTACTTGGGATATGGTTCATTACGATGTACAATTAATTGGTGGTTCTGTGCTCCATCAAGGAAAAGTTGCAGAAATGATGACTGGTGAAGGAAAAACATTGGTTTCTACTTTACCTGTTTATTTAAATGCATTGACAGGAAATGGGGTTCACTTAGTTACTGTAAATGATTATTTAGCAAAGCGTGATAAAGCATGGATGGGACCAATTTTTGAATTTCACGGTTTTACTACAGACTGTATCGATTACCATCAACCAAACTCTGATGCTCGAAGAAAAGCATACAACGCAGACATTACCTACGGAACAAATAATGAGTTTGGATTCGATTATTTACGTGATAACATGGCGAGTTCTAAAGATGATCTAGTTCAAAGAGCACCAAATTATGCCATTATTGATGAAGTAGATTCTGTTTTAATTGATGATGCTAGAACTCCGTTAATAATCTCAGGAGCAGTTCCACAAGGAGACAGACACGAATTCAACGAATTAAAACCTCTAGTCGCTGATCTAGTTACTTTACAAAAACAACATTTGGTGGGTGTTTTAGCAGAAGCTAAAAAATTAATTAAAGAAGGTGATGACAAAGAAGGTGGATTCTTATTGTTAAGAGTTTATAGAGGTTTGCCTAAAAACAAAGCTTTAATTAAGTTTTTATCTCAAGAAGGGATAAAACAAATCTTGCAAAAAACAGAAAATATCTATATGCAAGACAACAACAAGTTAATGCCAGAAGTTGATAAGGACTTATGGTTTGTTGTTGAAGAAAAAAATAATCAAATTGATTTAACAGATAAAGGAATTGCAGATTTATCTAAAAAAACAGCAAATGAAAACTTCTTTGTTCTACCAGATATTGGAGTTAAAATTGGTAAAATTGATGCTTCAGAAATTACTTCTGAAGAAAAGGCTTCTCAAAAAGAAGAACTGTACAAAGACTTCAGTATCAAAAGTGAACGAATTCATACAATGAATCAACTTTTAAAAGCATATACTGTTTTTGAAAAAGATGTTGAATATGTTGTAATGGAAAATAAAGTAATGATCGTTGACGAGCAAACTGGACGAATTATGGACGGTCGCCGATATTCGGATGGGTTACACCAAGCAATTGAAGCAAAGGAAAATGTTAAAATTGAAGATGCAACTCAAACTTTTGCTACAGTTACATTACAAAATTACTTTAGAATGTATAGAAAACTGTCTGGTATGACAGGAACTGCTATTACTGAAGCTGGTGAATTGTGGGAAATCTACAAATTAGATGTCGTAGAAATACCAACAAACAAGCCTATTCAAAGAGATGACCAAGAAGATTTAATCTATAAAACAGCCCGTGAAAAATACAATGCTGTTATTGACGACATTGTTAAGTTAGTAGCTGAAAAAAGACCTGTTTTAGTTGGTACTACTTCAGTAGAAATATCTGAATTATTAGGTAGAATGTTACAAATGCGTAAAATTCCTCACAATATTTTAAATGCTAAATTACACAAACGTGAAGCTGATGTTGTTGCTGAAGCTGGTAAACCTGGTATCGTGACAATTGCAACAAATATGGCAGGTCGTGGAACGGATATTAAATTATCTGAGGAAGTTAAAAATGCTGGAGGTTTGGCAATTATTGGTACTGAAAGACATGATTCTAGACGTGTAGATAGACAACTAAGAGGACGTGCAGGTAGACAAGGAGATGTTGGATCTTCTCAGTTTTATGTAGCTTTAGATGACAACTTAATGCGTTTGTTTGGTTCTGAAAGAATTGCCAAAATGATGGATCGAATGGGCTTAAAAGAAGGCGAAGTAATACAGCATTCTATGATTACCAAATCGATTGAAAGAGCGCAAAAGAAAGTTGAAGAAAATAATTTTGGAATAAGAAAGCGTTTATTAGAATATGACGATATCATGAACTCTCAACGTGAATTTGTGTACCAAAGAAGACGCCATGCGCTAGACGGTAAACGTCTACAAGTAGACATTGCAAATATGATTTATGATACATGTGAGTCTATTATTATTCAAAATAAAGCTGCAAAAGATTTTCAAAATTTCGAATTCGAATTGATTCGTTTTTCGTCTATAACTTCGCCTTTTACTGAGGAAGAATTTGAAAAATTATCTGAAAAAGAAATTACAAACAAATTATATGATTTTGTTGCTGAACACTATAAAAACAAAATTGAAAGAAATGCCGTCTTAGCTTACCCAGTTATAAAAGATGTATTTGAAAATGAAGGTGATAGATACGAACGCATAGTGGTACCTTTTACAGATGGCATTAAGTCTTTACAGGTAGTTACCAACTTAAAACAAGCCTATGAAAGTGAAGGGAAAAGTTTAATTACAGACTTTGAAAAAAACATTACTCTAGCCATTATTGATGAAAACTGGAAAGATCATTTACGTAAAATGGATGATTTAAAACAGTCTGTTCAAAATGCTTCTTATGAACAAAAAGATCCATTATTAATTTATAAATTTGAAGCTTTTGAATTGTTCAAAATCACTGTTGACCAAATAAATAGAGAAGTGCTATCTTTCTTGTTTAAAGGAGAATTACCTGCACAAAATAGAAATCAAATCTCTGAAGCACGAAAACAAAAAAGAGAACGTGTAAGCACAAGTAAAGCAACTGTTCAAAATACTTCAGAGCAAGCAATCCAAAACTCTAGACAGCAAGAACCGGTTGAAACTGTTGTGAGAGAGCAACCTAAAATTGGAAGAAATGAGCGAATTACAATTAAAAATGTAATGAGTGGTGAAGAAAAAGAAGTGAAATTTAAACAAGCAATTCCTTTGATTGAAAAAGGAGAATGGGTACTCGTTCATAAATAATATATTTTATGTAACTGAGTATACTACTTCATTAAATTCTTAATGAATAGAGCTCTCAATAGTCTACAAAGTAAAATTAAATACAAAAAACCCGTTTAGAATTTTCTAAACGGGTTTTTTAATAAAAATATCAATTATTTTATTCTTTTAAAAACTTTGTTGTAAAAGATCCATCTTTAGACGAAACTCTTACTAAATATAATCCACTAGATAATTCATCAACATATACATTTTCTAAATTTGAATTGAATACTTTTAGCTTTTTACCAACTAAAGAATAAATTTCAACCTTTTCAAGAGTTCTTAGTGGTGAATCTATGTATAAAATACTTTTAACAGGATTTGGAAAGAACCTAACCGACTGCATTAATATATGGTCTTCTACATTCAACGAACAGTTATCACCCACCGTATATGAAAAATATTTTGTTACGGCCAATCCACCAGCAAAAGCAAATTTACAGGCATAACGAATGGTTTCTCCATTAGTAAAACCACTAATTGTTTTGGTAAACTTTTTTCCACCTGCATTATTCATTCCAATTTCTGAAAAAGGAGTTTGTCTCCATAAGTAAGCAATAACACCTGATTTATCTGCGTCTAACAACTCAAAAGTAAACTTCACATCAGTTCCTATTGTTTGAAAATTATAGGAATATCCGGAAGTAAAAGCTCCTTGTTGAGCCTCTCCACTTTCACCTGAACAAGATGAATTTGTATCCTCATTTGTTGTAGCTTGAATACTAATTGGGTTATTAGAGGCCAGGTTACCAGTTAAATCTTTAGCGATTGCATTGAAAGTATATGAGGTTTCAGGATTTAAATTATTGATGATTAAAGAGGTTTCAGCACCAGAATCTCCTTTTATATCCTGTGAGTTCGAACCAATGGAAACAGTATACAATACAGAACCTGAATCATCAGTTGCATTTAGTAAAATTTCAACAGATCTAGAAGTTACATCTCCAATTGTAGCTGTAAAATTCTCAGGAGCGTCTGTATCTGAATTACTTCCAGAACAATTATCACCTACCACATAACTCACATATTTTGTAGCAGACAAACCTCCAGCAAAAGCAAACTTACATGCATAACTTATTGTATCACCAATTGTAAAACCACTGATAGTTTTAGAAAAAGTTAAACCTGAAACTTGTTCCATTTGAGTTTCTCCAAAAGGTGATTCTTTCCATAAATAAGCAACAACACCAGACTTATCTGTGTCCAATAATGTAAATGAAATTACTACACTGTTACCAATCGTCTCATAAATAACCTCGTAGCCTGTAGAAAAGCTTCCTTGTTGCGCATCAGAAGATGTTACTGTACAAGATCTTTTCTCAGAAACAGTAACATTGACAATTTCTGAAGTAGTTTTTGCACCGTTATTATCTGTTGCAACCGCGGTAAGTTGATGATTCCCAATACTTGCCCCACTCCAAGTAAATTCAAAAGAATCAGTAGTATCTTCTCCAATTTTTGTATCCCCGCTATAGAATTCTACCAACGCAACGCTACCATCTAAGTCACTAGTTATTGTTGAAATAGTAATGTCGTCATTTTCTCTAAAAGCAGCTCCATCTGATGGAGAAGTAATAGAAATTGATGGACTTGAATTCCCGGTTGAAGAAACAATAATCAAAACATCTGAAGAGTCTTCATAGGTGCCGTCACTAATTGTTAATTTACACTTATAAACCCCTTCAACAAGGTTAGAGACTGATGGAGAAACAGATTTGTTATCACTAAAAGTTATGGTAGACGGACCATAAATCTGTTCCCAACTATAAGTAATAGTCTCCCCTTCTGGGTCTTTACTTAAACTTCCATCTAAAACAGCGGTAGTATTTGGTAACGTAACCACTACATTTTGTCCTGCATCTGCAACAGGAGGCACATAACTTAAAGAACTATTGTAGGCGAATGTCATTCTACCTAAGTTAAATTCTCCATCTACAATAAATAACCTTAGTTTTTTTACTCCTTTGTTTAGCTCAATATTTGAAACTGTTTTTGTAGCCCAATTATCCCAATCGTTTGAGTTTGGGACAGAGATGTCTTGACTTATTTTTTTTCCATCAATTTCAAAATAAAAAGGACCTCCTCCACTTGAGTTCCCAGAAGCATATCTAAAACTCATATCGTACTTCCCGGCAGTTTGAACATCTATGGTATATTCCATCCATTCTCCTGCTCCTATCCAACCGATAACAGCTCCTTCTTGATTATTCGTAATTGCATCTACATACTCATTGGTTCTAAAATCTCCATCATTACCAACTGAAGTGTCTACATAAGTTATATTTTGACCCAATCCTCCTTCAAATGTATCATAAAATCCAGCTTCAATAACACCCGGAATTGAAATCGGACTTCCTGAATAAGGAACCTGTTCACCAACTTGAACATTCACAATATTGGTGACATTAAATTGATCATTTATATAAACTTTTGCGTAAAACCCATGACAACCTAGAGTTATATTTTCTGCTCTAAAATTATAGGGAGCTGAGGTAACCTCACCCATAGAGGTTGTTCCATTAAAAAACTCAACCTTGGTAACACCAGCACCAGTAATCGCTGCCGATAGCTCAACGCTTCCGCCAGAGTATGCTTGATTGAAATCTGATGATAAAATACCTGAAGCAACGATGTCTCTGTTAGTTGCCATTGTATTTGCAGGCACTGTTAATTGAAACCCATCAGAATAAGTTACTGTAATTTCTGAATCTGAATAATTATGAGCTACATAAGTAGTTTCATCATTTTGTTTAAAAACGGACGCAATAGGATAATCTGCCGTAATTGAAGCATCTACAACCCCCATAGCATTAACAGAATGTAACCAATGGTAGGTTTGTGCGTCAGAAATACCGAACTTTAAATTTCTTTCTGGATACGCATTGTATAAATTTACGGCTTCTTGTGGATTGGTAAAAGATAAATATTTCCAGTAGGTATCATGCCATAAATTATCATTATTTTCTTTACTTAATACCCCTGTATTTGTTGAAATTTCATTCCATAAATTTTTAGAATACTCTTGATTGTGGGCTAAATAAAAAGAGCCACCATGTATTGGGTACATTTCTATACCATATGAAGCTGCAATATCTGAAGTCCAAAATGTTCCATTATCATAAGAATTACCCCAGACTCTAGAAACCAAACTATATTGCTGATTCGATGAAAAATTACGATCATAAACATCAAACCAATATTCTTCGATAGCGGTTTGTTCTGTAGTATAAATATAAATTCCTAAATCTCTAATAGAAGTATTCTCTGTAATGGTTCCCCAATGAATTAATGAAGATGCGAATTGCATACTTTCTGAAGTAGATTCTTGATCATTTCCCTGAGGGAAACTTGCAAAACCGTTAGCCCAACTATGCCCTGCATAAGGGCTGAAATTTCTTAAAAATGGAAATTTTGTATCATTTCTATCAGTAGAAGCTGCATCTCTAATTAAAATATTAATCATCTCTCCCCATTTTGTAGACCATCCAGGCTCAAATTGCTCCATAAAAGCAGCTGCATGAATAAAATATCCCCAATGAAAATGGTGATCATTTATGTTGCTATCTTGACCATGACCTGCAGGATATCCTAGCATCGTAGACCAAGTACTATTGTAATAAAATAAAAAAGCAACTTCACCTGATTGATAGGTTAACCAATCCTCTAAACGTTCTTTTACAGTTGCAATCATTTTATCTCTTGCTTCTATATTACCCGTCTGATCTGCAATTCTAGCTGTTTGAACCAAACGATTCATTACCTGTCCTTCATTGTAAGAATCTGTCCAAGTTGCTAAACCATCATTTTCGATTTGAGAAATTTTTAGTTCCATTTCAGAAGGACTAAATCCGTCGCTATAATTAGCTAAGTAGGGTATTGTAGGTAGAATTCCTTTAAAGGTATTTTGAACCGTAAAACTATTCCCTTCTAGCATTTTTAATTCTCCTCTCACAGAACCATATGTATATGAACTTGGTACTGGAGAATTTGAAGTTAAATTGTACCATTGGTGGGGTAATAAACCCAATAGCATATTAGAATTTGAACCTTCTTTTACATCTGGTACTACATTAAAAGTTGTTTTTAAAATAGAATTGCTTTCGTTATAATTCCATGAAGTTGTTGTATTGGCAGGAAATACATACGCATATTTTTTTAATTCTTGTGCGACTCCATTTACATTGCTGGTATTTTGAGGTAACATAGCCATAGACCAGTAGTTTTGACCATTTAAAGAGGATCTATATAAATTACCTGATGAAGACCACGTACTTCCAGAAGGTGCATAAAAAATAAAATCTTGATTGTCGGAAGCATTTTCTATGATTAATACCTCA
>ERZ1048068.3116-NODE-3116-length-11073-cov-15.015339_pt1 | contig 11073 bp, 6 predicted proteins | sample MGYA00383098_ERZ1048068 | MGnify/ENA primary metagenome ERZ1048068 (study PRJEB29581, sample SAMEA5548368) | metagenome | biome: marine; feature: coastal; material: water | depth 1 m | study: Short-term variability in the microbial, nano- and picoplankton... | reverse complement strand
ACGCGTTTTCTAGTAACCTAAAGTTATAATCACTAGTATTAGAAACAAAGCTTTCACTGTAAGCAATAGCGTCACTTTCGTTAAACTGCTGCAAAAAAAGGTTTTTATTTAAGTTTTTTTCCATTTTTTATTTTTTAACTTCCACCACCTATTAAACTACCACCAATAGACGCTAGTGACCCAAACATACCAGTCATAGCACCTGTTTGATCTGCCTTAGCTTGAGCCTGTGCTTGAGCTGCACCCATCATCTCTGAGTAAGTTCTATCAATAACTCCTTGCTCTCTGCTTTCAGTAGCTCCAAAAACAAATTGTTTACCCATAGCTTCAGCTGATTGAATTCTTTGCTCTTCAGCCATTTTAGCTCGCTGCATTTGTTGTTCTCCAGCCGCCCTTTTATCTTCGTTAGACTTCTCTTGTTGTTCAATGCTAGCCGCAACGCCTTTTTTAGATTTTAAAGCTGCTTGAGCTAAAGCGGTTGCACCGCCAGCGCTTGCTCCAGTGGCTCTTATTGTGTCTAGCGTGTTCGCTAAAGATATATCAGCCTCTTCAATTTTAATTTCAGCAGCTCCAGTAGCGACGCCTAGATTTGCAAATGGGTTAGTTATCATACTGCTTAAGCTTTTTACATCTTCATAAGGGTTTATTACCTCTTGTCTATTCTCCTCTAAAGTGTTTAGTTTTTTTTGTAAACGAGCCTTTTCTCTCGCTGCTTCTCTAGCTGCTTTTTTAGCAGATGAAGATCCAAACACCCCACCTATCAAAGAGGCTCCAAGGCCTATAACTGCTCCTGGTCCCATATTTTTATGTTTTTATTTTTATTGTTCATTTTTATATTTTTTAATATCCATTATTAGAAGTGTAGGTTGTGCTTACGTTAAATAACTGCTTTTCACCACCAAGATTTGTAGTATTGTCAGTAGATAATGTAACAGTAGAATAAAAACCTTTTATACCACTAACGCTTTGTCCAAATATTATTTCTTTTTCATTTGCAGGGCTTGTGTTAATTAAGTTAGCAACATATTTATTTTCTTTTATTGTAAAACCAGAATAGTATTTTGGAAAAGCTGGATTTGTAGTTCCAAAAGCATCGTTGTAACCAGATCTATCGACTACTAAGTTAAAACTTAAAGTATCGGATTGAGCTACATTTAAGTCCTGGTCAACGGTTAAAATACCAGTACCGCCAACATAGCTAACGACCACTGTTCTATTTGCTACTCCATTTCCACTAACTATAGCACCAACCGCTGGTACATTTGTAAGGTTACCAATAGACACAGTGGTGCTTGTTGAAGCTTCTGTAGTTACAGCTGTTGAATTAACTATAACATATTCACCTTCATAATAACTTCTAACAGCTGCTCTTCTTGCGTTCGGTGATTGAGGAGTCGTAACATCATAAGTTGGAATCCAACCAGATCCATTAGGATCAATAATTTGCCCTGTAAAGTCAGAAGTAAACCTGTTAACTTGCCACCCGCTGCTGCCTTCATAACCAATAGCTTGAAAAGTTTTAGAGGAAGCTGGGCGATCGTTTACTACAAAAGTTATAGAACTAGGTTGTCGTATTCCATAAAAAGTATTTCTATTAACATTAGATCCGCTAGCTGTTTTAGCTACATAGTGTTGGTATAAACCTCCAGATTTAACCGTATAGAATTTATTTTGTATGCTGAACATTTGCTCTGGCTTATAAGTAAAGAACGAGGCCCAACCATTTAATCTAGTATCAAAAGATGTAGTGCTATAAAGTTCACTAGCTTGTGTTACAGGGTTTTTTTGTAATGAGACTGTATATTCTGAATTATGAACATTGTAACCCCCCAACACTATACCACTAGAGCTTGCTGTATCAATAGAATTTAATTCGTCTCTAAAAAAGTCTTTCATACCATACGCCGATATTTCTATAATACCGCTGTTAGTGAGTCTTAATATAGCATTGTTGTTTTTATCAGAAAAATACTTGTCATAACCATAGACAGCGAAACTTTCAGGGTTTTTACTTATACCATACTCTCCAGCGTAAGGCTGTATAACACCTATGACTAAGTTGCTAGAGGTTACACTTCCACCTCCTTCAGCACTATATATAGCATCTTTGTCTATTAGTGCTCTTGATACTTTTTCTTCTTGAAAAATAATTAAGTTAGAATCACTAGCATAAAGCTTCTGTATAGAGCCTTTAACAGGATTAGCGCTTTTAGTTATATCTTCTGCTACTGAAAAAATATTAGAATTATTAACACCTGTTCTAGAATTAAATATTCCAGAATATATTATAGAATTAAATCTGAATGAAGCGTTTTTATTTTCTTCAACTAGATAAGCTCTAGCTCCGTAATCTGTAGAAGTATTGTTGTAGCCTCCTCTAATTCTAGACTCTTCTACCACCCAGTTATTTAAGTCTTGAGTATTAGTTACAACAGGATAACCCCCTATATCAGCTGGCACACCTCTAGAACCGTTCCATATTGGTTCATCAGAAACATTCGTTTTGTTTAAAAAAAACGAGTTAAAGTATTTTACTTCTACTACTGCTGGCATAATTATTTATTATTACTTATTATTTACTTAAATTACGAAGGTATTGTCCATTTAAAATTACTTATACCATAGTTTTCATCAATATCTATATTTCTAACAAACTGACCTTCTACATGAGAGCCACTGTTAACCCAATTAGAATAACTATAATCATTTGAATACAAACCATCAGGTGGATATTGAACTTTTAGTATTTGCTGAGCACTTCTAGTAGTTTTCCACGTATTTATTATGGCTGTTTTACCAGCCTCTCCTGTAGTTGGTTCAAATAATAAAAAAGCTTCTCCACCTTGAAGAGTTGTTACTGTGGCAATACTAACAGGTTGATTAGCTCCAGACGCATCTATTGAAACTTGGTTGTTATTTGCAAAAGTTGTCGTGTTACTACCAATAAGTGGTATCATTGATGGGCCTGAAATGATAGACTCTTCAAACGAGTTTCCACTTTGATAGATTGGTATGTTGCTGGGCCAACTACCATTAAATTCGAAATTTTCTGGAGATCCAACCGCCGATCCATAGGAGGTTGCATAAAGAGTAAAGTTTTCAGGTGTAGTTTCACTACTCCAAGACCCGTTATATAAATACCAACCTCGTTGATTTGAACCTCCTCCAGCATAAACTTCAAAAACAACAATATTTTGAACCCAAATATCTGTTACTCTACTACCAACCCCACTAAAACTAGCAATTTTATTAGAGTATTGTTCTCTCCAGGTTAATTGAGATACATCTCTAACAGAAACACCGTAATCAATACTGAAACTAACAGACACAGAATCTTGAATACCACCTGCATCTTTTATTCTAGCCGTAACGTTGTAAGTGTCGATAGGTATAAGCGGTGATGAATTAGCAATATTATTTCTTAAAGCCCAAGATGCTGAAGCACCTGTTGTATCGGCTTGGGTTGGAACGCTAAAGTAATTTTGATCTAAAACAGAATTACCAACCGAGTTAGTAACAGATGTAATTTCACACGAACCATTTGCAAATTGCTTTTTAAAGTTAGAATTTGCAGAGCCATTTACAGCTTCAATGTCAATAATAACTTCATCTGTAGTGCTTCTAGAAAGTTGCTGATTAGGAGTTGGAGAGCTTATGCTAGGGTTTATATTTGCTAAGTTTAAGTCAATACTAAAGTTCGACTCTAAATCATTTATAAAAGCTCTTAAATTTAACTTAAAATTTCTTCTATTTATATTGCTAGATGTATCATTTTCTCCAAAATATATATTGTTAAAAAATGCTTGTGTTACCTCTATATTATAAGAATTAACGTTTACACCATTTGGAACTAAATTAAAATAACTTGTAACAGACTCAGGTGGAGCTAAAGTATTAAAAGCACTTACTAACTCTAGATCACTACTTATTTCTAAAAACGAAACAGGAGATCCAAAGTTATCTAATATGGAAAAAGGAGTTGTTGACACATTATCACCAACTTGTATACCTTCATCAAACACATTGGTGTTTATTTCACTGAGACTAGCCCCGCCAGATGAATCATTTAAAACAGCATTATTTAAGTCTGATATAAGACCTGAAGAAGAAGTTTCCCAGAATATATCTAACAAGCTTTCTACTGGTTCTGTTTCGTAAACAGCTAGATATTGAAGACCAGGATTCGCTTGAGGTTGTACAACTATATTTTCGTTTAAACCAACAGATACCGCAGCAGTTAATTCAAGAGTGTCAGCTTCAAAAAATTCAACTTGAGCACTTCCACCTAAGTTAACAACGTTTGACAAAGTGACATTATTCCCCGAAACCCCAACAACAGATGTTCCGCCTGGTATACCTGTTGCTATAGCAATATTGCCAGGGACAACACCAACTATGCTAGCTACGGTTATAACATCTGACTGGGAAGAGGTTGTTGCAGTAGTTGATGTAACCAACCCTCCTTGCGTGTAGCCATTTGGTCCAACTAGTATTTCACTTGAAAAACTACCTAAAACAGAATCACCAGGAGCTATAGATGTAGCATTACCAGATATATCTTTTATTTTCAATAAATTAGTTGTAGCCGATTCAGCTGTTAAAGCGCTAATTGTATTATAGTTTGTTGTGGCTATTTGTCCTATCTTAGACTCTGTACTTATCCTTGCTATCAATGGGTTTGATTCATAAGAATAAAATTGAGGAAAATAGTTAGGCGAAGGAATTTTGTCTAGTGTAGCGCCGTAGTCAAACATATCTGTTATAGTAGATATAGTTGAAACAGTATTAGATTCTCTACCCGGATAATAAGGTTTATTTGCTGCTCCTAAATTACTAGAGCCAGCAGGATCAATAGTGGTATTAGTGTTTTCAACCCTACCAAACAACTGCACAGAACTTCTAAACTGTTTCTGTTGTGGCCCAACCTCACTCAAATCTCTTGGCACTTTATTTATGTTGTCATTTATTAAAACAACGTGAGATGTACTGCCTATTTCTAAAGTAGTATTTTCAGGATAAGACGCCATGATTCCAGGCGCATACACGTTGTAATATTCTTGCTCTGTCTGCTTTACAACTATCTTATAAGAATACCACCCAAGAGGGTTGTATTCAGGGCTTTCAGGATCACCGTTATAAAGCCCAGGCGTTCCAGTTACAGGGTTTTTTACAGAATTTATAGTTTCATTAAACAGTAACTTTAAAGAGTTACCAGGCCAAGAAGACATATTAGTAGATTCATCTAAATATGCGGAATATATAGTAGAGCCTGAAAAAGCCTGAGGTCCCACATTAACAACAGATTTGTTACTAGAAAGTATAACACCTGAAGTTCTACTGTATCTATCAGAAAGAACAACTCCCACTTGATAATTTCTATTTTGCTTTAAAGTGCTGTTTGGGTATTCTACAACGCTAGTAGTATTAGTTACATCTGATTCTGGTTCAAAATCTAAATCAACTACTCCAGATGGAAGAGTTACTTCTTTATTTAATGATATTACTGCCTCTGTTTTAGAGCTTAAAGTAAAAGTAAATATGTCACCTGCAGCAAAAAAAGTGGAGTTACTTAAAGTTAAACTAACCTCAAATTGAGTTTGGAATTGAATAGAAGCAACCGTAATCCCTAAAGCAACTCCATTTTTAAAAACATCAGCGCCAACAGGTATAAACCCGCTGGTGTTATTTAACAAAATAGTTGAACTAGAAGGAGTGCCAAAAGTTGAAATACCAGAGACATTAACACCTTCACCATTATTGTTTGTTGAAGATACCAGGGTGTCAGGAGGTATTACAACTCCAGGTGTATTTGAAGATAGTAAATTTCCAGGATAAAAACTACTTCCAGATGCTAAATCTATATCTAAAGGCTGTCCAGCGTCTATAGTTCTAGACCCGCTGTTGTAAGTTGCTTCGTTTTTGTTTAAGTTAAACTCAGATTTACTAGAAACAGACACATTATAATTTAAAAACTCTGGAGGCGTGTGCTTATCTTGATAGTTAGCATATATAACTCTATTTCCAGATATTTCTTGAGCAAAAGCTTTAACTGGTGTTTTATCATAAACCCTAGTTAAACTGTCTGATGGTAATGTTTTAAAAGGTTTTTTTGATTGATAATTATAATCAAAATAAGTTACATCGTTTACTTGTAATACCGTGCCGGAAGATACACTTGCTTCATTCAAGTCTATTTTAACAGTTCCACCTTCAGATGGATTATTAGGGTTTGTTGGTATAAATTCTGTAACTTTAGGTTTCCCTGTTACACCAGAACCAGTTACAAAGCCTCCAACTGGAACACCACCTTGTATATTACTTGCAATAAATTCAGAAACTCCTCCAACTGTACTATTGCTTGTAACTGTGAAAAACCCAGCGGAATTACTCACATCAACAATTGGTATAGTGTCAACTACTTTAACCGCTAGACCCTGAGCTTCTTTGTATAATATGTCTACTTCTGTTATTTTTAAATTATTTTGAATATCAAAATTATTAAATGGAAGCGGTATTTTAAGAGTAATGTCATCTACTTTATTTTCAACAAAGTAAACAACGGTACTTCTATAAGCATCTGCTTGATCATCATATGTTTTCACGCCTAAAGAATCTGAGCTTTCTTTAACATACATAAAATAACCATCTTGCTTTGGTATAAAAGCTATTTGAGTAAATGGAGCAAATACAGAATATTCGTTATCTTCAAATTTAAACCTATAACTAAACCTAACAAATTTATCTTCTAAGTAATCATCATCACCTGGAAAGTTAGGATTATAATATGGATTTGGGTTTAAAACAATCTCTTGATTAACCTGCAGGGCTGGAAAGGTTCCACCTGTTATATCTATAGTCCATTCGTTGTTAGTTAACGAAGCTGTGTTTACAGTAGCTCCAACTAAAGATGCTGGTGTCTCCAACGCGCCGGTGATGCTGTCTACCACGCTTAATGTAGATCCAGTCGTATATAGAGAACTAGATGTTTGTATATCACCTACAAACGAAGCAAAAGTAGTTGTCGCAAGACCAGCTGCTTGAGCAACAGCAACATGTCCTTTTCCACCGTTTGGTAGAAATAAAGAGCTAACATCTTTCATCGTTGACTCATGTTCTCCGTCTACAGACGACAAATAGCTTTCTTGAAAAAGCTCCATGCATCTATAAGGGTTATACTTAGCTACAGATATTTGATCTTCTGTTGTGTAATACGTAGCTGTGTTCGTAGCGCCTTCAGGATTAGCTAGATTTATGTTTATTTTTCTTGGTTGGTTTCTGTCGTCAGTCCAAAATAATAAATTCTCTAGCAAATTAATACCATATATAGGATTTAACTGAGACAGATTTAAAAAAGGTCCGGTTAATAAAAGAACTGGATCAAACGCGCTTGGATTACAAGCGAAAACAAAATGATTTGATCCCACGCCTGTTTCTTTGTACGACGCTGTTGTATTGTCGGTTAAAAACACAAAAGCCGTGTTAGAAACGTCGTCAGATAAATATCCAATACAATATAAGTTAGGAACACCTGTTATTGATTCAAAGTCAAATATAAGAGTGTTACCTAATACGTTTTCAACAGTACCTACACCATCTCCTTCAGACTTACTTATTTGAACGTTTACTGCATTTCTATATTCTCCATTTGGTATCAAACGGGCGTCTAAGTCTTTATTCATCTTAGACTTTAAAAAAGTATTTATAGCTTTAGCCATTTAATTTTAGTGTTTAATCCATTTAGATTTACCTCTCATGACTTGAGTAATTTCACTAGTCTTGATATTTGATAATCTTATTTTTGCATTTCTTAACTTAGCAGATCTTTCTTTTTTCAATCTTTGAACTACATACTCTGGTTGATTAGCACGCGTAGATATTATAGCGTGCAATATATGTGCATATAACGCGTCTTCTGCTAACTTTGGTATCTTAGTATCTGTATCATACGCTAAACCATCAGAGATGTACTCTAGTAATATAAGCTCACCAACTAATCCACTAGAAAAAGACATTTTACCCTCTCTTTCATTTAAGTTAAAATAACCATTTGTTTGAGCGTATTGAGGATCTAAACCATACTGACTTCTATTATTTGAGTATATAAAATCTCCATTGCCTCTAAAATTAAACCCTAAAGTATCTGGGCTTTCTGCTAAGTAGTCGTTAAGTTCTTGATTATTATTACTATGCCATCTCTCTTGTATAAGAGAAGTACCCTCTATGTTTTCACCAAAATTATCTTGAGTTGGTACACCTTTAGAGTCTTGTATATTGGTATAATAAGGACTGTTAGTTAAGTTGTTAGTAGGGTATATAATATGTTTAACACCGCTTCTGTCTGTCCAAGATGTTCTAACGTAATTAACATAATCTTGAGGTATAGGTAAAGTTAAACTTTGAGGTATAGTTAACTCTGAAGTTTTAACGCTTTTAAGAGTGTCGTAACTAAATTCTTGTAAACCTCTTTTAGCAAAAAACAATATATCAGATTTTTTAGCTGTTTGTATTAGCTTTCCATCACCTACATAACCAACCATAAAGTTGTCTATAGCATCGTTTAAAGTAATATAAGAATAACTACCGTAATTATCTTCAACAACTTGCCCATATGCTTTGTCAATTTCATCATTACCATAAAGTCCTCCGTCTAGTTTTTTTAACTGAACAACTATGTATAAATTAGCAACTGGAGCTGTAGGAAAGACTATAGCGTTATCTATAACAGAAAAATCTGTAATATACTCTTCGTAATTACCTGGTAATCCAGAAGCGCTAGTGTATAATTTAAAATTATTTAAAGAATAGTTTATGTTATCAGGGTCAAAACTACCTAATATTAAATCTGTATCAAATGTAGTTTCAAAAGCTAGCTTAGTTCCGTCTCCTCTAAAGCCTTGAGCACCTTGATAATATTGTTGGTTTGTTTCAGTTATTAAACTCATTTATTAGCTTTTTTCGTTAATTGTAGTTTGTTGAATATCTTGAGAAGCTGACTGTATAACTGTAGGGTCATTTATTATAACTCCGCAATATTTTAATATTCTCATCACTATATTAGACTGTTCAGAACTATCTAATTCAAAATCTCGAGAAGTACCAGCGTTGTAAATGTATTGATTCAATGAACCTGGAACAAAGCCCCAGTTCGGGTTTGAAGGTTTCAGTAAAACGTTAGCGGTAACAGAGTTTGGCATGGGACTAATTTTTAAAAGATTACTGCCGTTACCAGAGCTTCTTTGATAGTAATAAATAGGGTGTTGCTTTGTTGGTTTTGTAAGTTTAGATCTTTCTATTTTACTATATTCAGCTTTAGAAACAAGCTGAGTTATTGAAGAATACTTAGGTTGTCCTATGTATGTAGATATAACCTCACCTATTTTAGACAATTGACTTGAAGGGTAATAAAAATATTGATCATCTTGGTTTATGGTAATAATAGAAAATTGAACTTCTTGAATGAATGAAGCTAATTTATAATGAATATCTTTAAACGTATTAAAAAATTCTGTGTTATTTTGTGTGTTATTTTGGTTTTGTCTATTTAATTGATTGCCATCAGGAAGATAGGATTCAAATATTTCGTTCTGTACTTGCGCTGCTAAACTGTTGAATTCAGCTGGCGTAACATAACCTCTTTGCTCTTTGTTTATAATATACAAGACTGTTTGATACACAGTGTTTACATTTACCGCCATTTGTTGTTTTTTTAATTATAGCAGTTAGGCCACTATTAAAGTGACCTAGCTACTATATTATTACTTGTTTTTATAGTTTTTTATCTATAGACTTATAGATTTCTACACCTTCGTCAGTTTTTAAGAAAGCCGCAAATGCAGAATAAGGGTTTTCGTCAAATGGTACGTTCATTAATTTTCTACCGTTTGATCCCCATGTAAATGTTCTTTGATCTTGAGATAAATTGATTATACCCGCCTCAGATGCTCTAATAGCAAAATTACGTAACATAACATTTTCGTCATTAGCTAAGTTTATAAACAATACAGGGTTTTGTCTAGCAAATAAAAGTAAATCTCTTCTAAGCTCTTTAGAACTCATAGAGTTAACTTTAGAACCTAGTTCAACTCTTAATATTGCTTCTGCTTGATCTACATCCATTGATCTCGCTGCGTTTAAAGCATCGATTTGAAGATCTAAAATATCTAACTGATCTTCTGCTTCTTCAACAGCACTAAACTCTTCATATATTTTACCTTTTAAAGGGTGATATATTGAGAGTAATTTTTGTAAGTTTTGTTTTTCTTTTGGCACTTTTAAGTCCCCATCTTTAAATATTACATGCCCCAGAGTGCATTCTCCCTTTTGTTCATCTACAAGTGGAGAGCTTTGGTTTGTTGCGTATCTAATCTCCCTTTGTGTACCTTTTTCCGTGTCAAAGTATAAAAGCGAATGCTTTCGTGTATGTTTACTAGGTATGGTTAAAGTTAAAGGGTTTTTATTGCCTTTAAGATAGTATATTCTATCTTTAATTTCCCACGTTGGTTTTGTGGGTTTTTGTGGTGCAGTTTTAACTGCTACCTCTTGAGTTGCAACCTCAATTGTTTCTTCTGCTTTTGTAGCTTTTTTAGCCATGATATAATAAAATTAAATAGTTTAAAATTGTGACAATAGCCATAGTATATAAATAGTAAGGGGCTAATGTCATATAAAAAACCCCCGCCCGAAGGCAGGGATTATTATTGATAAATTACTATGCTCCTTTGAAAAGAACGAAGTTGTTAGCAGCTTGAGTTACTAAACATCTTTCAGATAGGAAGTTTACTTCCATAGCATCAAGAGTTGAAGTAAACGCGCCACCAGCAGAACCAGTTAACCAAGACTTCATACGACGATCATCAGCTTGTGAAGCTCTGTATCGTACGTGTAAGAATGGTCGACGAATGTTAGTTCCTAAGATCTGATCGTAAACTGTAGAAGTTCCAGCAGGAATTAATACACCTTCGATAGAGTTACTACCACCTGCTCCACCACGAGTAGAAGCATCGTTAAGATATTTCCAGTCAGTCTTATAGAAATCGTAAGATCCTCTACGGAATCCGCTAAATCCTAAGTTTA
>ERZ1048068.3112-NODE-3112-length-11089-cov-60.412090_pt1 | contig 11089 bp, 7 predicted proteins | sample MGYA00383098_ERZ1048068 | MGnify/ENA primary metagenome ERZ1048068 (study PRJEB29581, sample SAMEA5548368) | metagenome | biome: marine; feature: coastal; material: water | depth 1 m | study: Short-term variability in the microbial, nano- and picoplankton... | reverse complement strand
ATATTAGTATGTTTACCAAAGAACAAGAAGATATGATAGCAAGAAGTTTATTCAACGAATCAAAGAAACTAAGAGTATTTGATTTTGATGATACACTTGTTTTCACTAATTCTTTTATATACGTTAAAACGATAGATGGTAAGGAAAAGAAATTAACACCAGGTGAATTTGCTGTATATAGTGAAAAGCCAGGTGAAGAATATGATTTCAGAGATTTCTACTCAGTTCAAGAACCAAAAGAACTAAAACGAATTACCAAAATACTCAAAAGAATAATTAATAAGAATAAAGGTGAGGGTGTATTCATTCTTACGGCAAGACCTCAAGCAGTAGATAAGCATGTTCAGAGATATCTTAAAGATATCGGAATTAATCAAAAGATTCCAGTGATTGGTTTACAATCTAATAATCCTAAAGATAAATCAAATTGGATTGAAGATAAGATTGATAATGAAGGTTACGATGATGTTTACTTCGCTGATGATTCCATTAAAAATGTGAACACTATGAAGAAGATGTTAAGGGGTAAGGATGTGAAGTGGAGAGTTCAACACATTAAACATTAAAAAACTTATATTTATAGTATATGATTAAGTTAACTGATATATTAAACGAAGATTGCTGGAAAGGATACAAGCAAGTTGGAGGTAAAATGAAGAACGGAAAGATGGTTCCTAATTGTGTTCCTGAATCTGTTGTTAAAGAAGAATTATCTTCTCAAGATAGAACTCTGATATATAAGTTGACAACTATGGCATTAAAGGCAATGCCAAAATCTCAAAAACAAAAAGAGATTATAAAGAAATTAAATTTCGTTAGAACTAAAAATGGCATGAAAGCATTGTCAGAAGATAGTACTATAACTGAAATTGGTGTATTTCCTATAAAAAATTATTTGAAGGGAATGATACCATCTAAAATGTGGAATACAACAACACCACAAAACAAAGAAAAACTAAAATCAACCATTAATGATTTAATAAGAACATTAAATCAATTTTGGAAACAACATAATATACCATTCAGAGTTAGAGAAGGTGTAACACAAAACGAAGATTTACGAAAGTGGTTCGGTAAAGGAAAGACTGGTTCTACCAAAGGTGGTGGATGGGATAGATACAGTTCTACTGGTAAGAAGTTAGGTAAATGTGGAGATGGAGAAAAGGGAGATGCTTATGCAGCTTGTTTATCAAAAGAGAAAGCAGCTAAGTTAGGACCTAAAGGTAGAGCATCATTTGTTAATAGAAAACGTGCTGACCAAAAGAAAGCTGGTGATTCTAAAAAGGGTGGTAATAGAACAAAAGGAAAGACTCCAACTTTTTCAAAAACAGGAGCATAACGTTATATAAATGAGTAAACCCATAGTTACGGTAAAAGTTAGGAAAGGTGATATAAATAGAGCCCTTAAAATATTTAAAAGGGCAGTTATGAATTCTGGTCATATCTTCGAATATAAAGATAGACAAGAGTACACCAAACCTACAACTGTTAGGAGAAGAGAAAAACAAGTAGCTATCAGAAAGCAAGAAATTGAATTAATGAAGCAAAATGAAATAGAAATTCCTAGTAAAAAGAAAAAGAAAAAAAGATAAAAGATATTTATTAAGGTATGGCAGATAATATTAAAATATCGGAATTAGTAGAATTAACATCGGGCTCACTTAGTGATTCAACGATTGTTCCTGTTCTGGATGGTGGAACTACTAAAAAAGCAAGTTTATCATCTTTACAATCATACCTTACAGATGATTTGGCAACGGATAGTGAATTAGCTACTCAAATAGGAAACGTTAACTCTACAATTAGTGCATTATCAACAACAGATATTTCAGAAGGAACTAATGAATACTTTACAAATGCTAAAGTTGATGCTAGATTATCAACTGCTGGTGTTTTTACAGATTCATCAGATGTTAATTTAACAGATACTACTGGTTATGTTATTGGAATTAAAGAAAGATTAGATATAGAAAATGTGATTTCATCATCACAACAAATATCAGCATCAGCTGCATCAAGTGGATTTGGTGCCGGAGGTGGTGGTGGTGTTAGTATTCCAAATGGAACTGTTTCTTCATCTGCACAAACAATAAGTAATTTACGTGGTAGTACAATATTATCTGGTTCCATAGCATCTACCGATATTAGTGATTTCGATGATGCAGTTTCATCTTCTGCAGCTTCAGCCGGCTTTGGTGCTGGTGGTGAAGGTGGTGGTGGAGGTAGTAATGATTATGTATCTAACGTAACTTTCGCTGGTTCAACTTTAACATTTACAGGTGTAGGTAGTGCATTTTCAAACACAATAGATTTATCTGGAGAAAGTTTAGCATCACAAACTGATGTAGATGGTAAATTATCAGTTCCTACCTATAATATTGATTCTGCTTCATTCGCATCTAGAATAGGTGGTGGCGGTGGAGGTGGAAGTGTTCCATCTGGAACTGTTTCCTCATCTGCACAAACGATAGAAAATATTAACACAGTTGGTGCATTTTCATCATCAAATCAAGTTCAACTTTCTGCAGCTAATTTCGCTGGATTTGACACGGATGGTATAACTGAAGGTACTATTAACAAATTTGCAACTGTCAATAGTGTAACATCAATTATCAATACACTTGGAGTAAATTCTGGTTCTGGTGGTGGAGGTGGAAGTGTTCCATCTGGAACTGTTTCTTCATCGGTACAAATAGAAAACTTAGGATTCCCTAGTAATGCAGTATTTGGTAATGCAACTTCATCTCTACAATCTCAAATAGATGGTATAGATAGTGGAGTAAATTTAAATGATATAAATACATTTTTAGCAAAACAAAAATTTACACAAGATATTGAAGTAACGGGAAGTATTTTACTTAACCAAGGTTCATTTAGTGGTAGTGGTGCTCAATTAAGTAACATACCTGCCACAGCAGTTGTAGGACTTAGTTCAACAACCCAACTTATAGATGGGGATAATGATATAACAGTAGATAATATTGCAGGTATTACATCAACAGTTGGAGCTGGAAACTTTAATGTAAACTTAACCGAAGGTACTAATCTAATTGTAAGTGGTGGTTATGCAATCATTGCAAGTGGAAGTTGGTTTAGTGGTAGTGGTGCTGGATTAACTGATATACCTGCATCTTCAATTGATGGAGGTGTGGATGGACAAAAAATAAATTCAGGTTCTTTCTCAGCATCTATTGAAGATGGAACTGGTAACTTCTTAGTAGGACCACCTGCTATATTTGATAGTACAATATCTGCTTCTGGGGCAATAACCGCAGAATCTATTTCAGTTGGTACTTCTGGTACACCAACATTATACTCATCAACTAATATTAACTTATCAGCATCAAACGCAGTAGTAGTAACGGATTCTCCTATGAGATTGAATCCTTTCGCAGCTGCTGATACTGCATCATTCACATTAGCTGAAGGTGATATGGTTTTTAGTTCTGATGATAATGATTTCTTTGGATATAGAATCGTAAACCAAACAGGTAGTTGGTATTCACTAACTGCTGGTACTGTTACTTCAGTAGAATGGGACACTATAATAGGTGCACCGAGTGGATTAGTATCTGCTTCTGAACAAATTGTAGGAGTAGGTAATGAACTAATTTCATCATCAGCACAATTTTTACCATCAGCATCCGTAGGAAGTGTTTACTTTCATGATTCACTTGCTGAAATGAGTAGTTCAAATGATTTTACATATACCGCTGGAGATGTTAAAACATTAAATGTTAATAAGATAATAGCAAATGAAATAGTTTACAATACTTCTTTAACTGGAGCAGGTAATGATACTGGTTCATATGGAAGAGTTGAAACTGATGCACTAAATATTAACTCAGCAATAGAATTCCCACAATCAGATGGTACAATAAATCAGGTACTGAAAACTGATGGTGCTGGTAATTTAGATTTTGCTTCATTTGCAGATGTAATTGGAGTAGCAGATAATATAACAACTACTGGTACTATAACAATGGGAACTGGTTCGGTAACTAATGATATGACCGTAAATGGTACATTAAATTTAGGAAATCCTGTTTATACAACACTTAATAATTTAAATTCAACTATTGAATCTAATAATATTAATTTACTTTCATCTGGTTCAATGTTGTTAAGTTCGAGTATTGATGTAACTATTTCAGATGTATTGGTATTACCTCAAAGAACAACTAACCCATCTAACCCGCAAGATGGTTCAATGATTGTAAGTGAAAGTGCTGGACAATTAAGACCTTACTTTTGGGATGGTAGTGTATGGAAGGGAATTTCATTCACATCTTAATAAATATAGATAAATGGAAACGTATAACGTTATATTACATAAGGGTGTTGACTACCAATCCTTTTGGGATGATATGGAACTATCAGATGATGGTGGTACTTTACACATTCCCAATCGTAGAGTTGATTCTCCAAATCTAAGACCAAATTCCCCAAGACAAGCATGGTACACTTTATCAGCTGAAGAGGTAACAACTCTGAGAAATGATAGCAGAGTTAAAGGAGTAGAGATACCGCCTGAATTCAGAGATGATATCATTATAGAACACAGAGCAACTCAAACTGGAAATTTTACTAAAACCACTTCCGATAGTGGTGATTTTTTAAATTGGGGATTAATAAGACATAAATCAAAAACTAACAATTATGGTGGTAGTTCATCAACTTCAGAAGATTACACATATACATTAGATGGTTCTAATGTTGATATCGTAATTCAAGATAGTGGTGTTGAATTTGCACATTCAGAATTTAAAGGTACTGATGGTGTTGAGAGAACTGTAACTATTGATTGGTATTCCCTAAGTGGTGTAACTGGAACACAAAATACAAATCACAATAGAGATTTAGATGGACATGGTACTCATTGTGCAGGGATAGCAGCTGGATTAAATTATGGTGTTGCAAAAAACGCCAATGTTTACTTTGTAAAAGTAAATGGTTTAGAAGGTTCTACTGATGGTAGTACTGGTATTGCAACAACTGATTGTTTTGATGTAATTAAAGGATGGCATAATAATAAAGTAGATAACCCAGAAACTGGTGTACCTAATCCAACTGTGGTTAATATGAGTTGGGGATATCTTACAACTTATACTAATGCATCTCTAACAGCTATAAATTATAGAGGAACATCATATACTGGAACTGATATAGATTCATCAACCAAAAGAGAAGATGATTTCGGATTAAACTATAACATATATGATGTATCAACATATGCAGCCAATTTAAGAATATTATCAGTTGATACTGATGTAGAGGAAATGATAGATGCTGGTATTCATGTAACTATTGCAGCTGGAAATAGAGGTAATAAATGTGATGTACCTGGTGGGCCTGATTACGATAACTATTACACATCAAATGGAACTCCTCAATATTATCATAGAGGTTCATCTCCAAATGCAGATGGAGCTATTTTAGTAGGTAACTTAGATTCATCTTTAAACTCAGCAACAAATGGTGATGGTTCTAATAAAGACCAGAAAGCATTTTCATCAGAATGTGGTCCTGCAGTTGATATTTATGCAGCAGGTACTAATATTATGAGTTGTACATCCAATACAAACAAATTTAGTGATTCAGCATATTACTTTGATAACAATTATCGTCAATGTAATATAAGTGGAACATCAATGGCAGCACCTCAAGTAGCAGGAATGGCTGCATTATTATTACAAGCAAATCCGTTAGCAACACCATATTCTATAAAACAATCATTAACCAATGGTAGTGGTGATACTACCTTATATACATCTGGTACTAACAATGATTGGACGGATAGAAGAAGTTTATTAGGAGGGGTTACTAAGATATTACATAATAAGCATAATGCCGATACACCAACTATTTTAAAAAACGTTCCATCGGGATTTTTACAAAATGGTATTAAACTAACAACAAAATAACAATTTTTTAAGTTTTTTATATATATTTATAGAGTAAATGGGTTGGAGTAAGAAGTATAAGAAATCAATAGATTGTAATAACCCAAAGGGTTTCAGTCAAAAGGCTCATTGTGCTGGTAAAAAGAAAAACGAAGATATGGTATTTGAAGAAATAACAGAAGATATTCTAAACGAAAAGTTAATCACATATGGTAATAGAAAACCATATGGTCAAATCGTTTTTATTGCTGGTGGAGCTGGTAGTGGAAAAGGATTTGCTATTAGTAACTTTTTAGATTCGGCATCTTTCAAAATTAGAGATGTGGATGAAATGAAGAAACAACTTCAAATCTTAAATAGATTAGGTAAATTGGATATTAGAGGTATCCTAAAAAAGTATGGTAGAAATATCAAACTTAAAGATTTAGATTTAATCAGAAAAATTGAAAAGGATGGGTATAAATTACAAAACTTTAATCTAAAGAACCCAGACCATGTATATGCATTACATATCTTAGTAAAGGCAATTGGTATTAAAGATGCTAGTTTAGAAAAACTTCTATTAGGTAAAAATAATCCTGAAACTCTTCCAAATATATTATTTGATATTACTGCAAAAGATATAACTGATATCACTTCAATACTTCCTAAATTAAAACAAGTAGGATACAAATCAGAAAACGTTCATTTAACTTGGGTACTTACAAACTATGTAACTGCTATGTATAATAATAAGAACAGAGCAAGAATGGTGCCTGAAGATATCCTTTTAAAAACGCATGAAGGTGCTTCTAACACTATTTGGGGTATCGTAACTAAAGCATTACCAAAGGGAATGAATGGTAGAGTAGATGTTATACTTAACAATCCAGAACATACTGTATTTTTTAAAGATAAAGATGGGAAGGTAATAAATGGTAATGTAAAGGGATTCCTTTCACTACCTCTTAAAAAAGAAAAAGGTGGTATTTACGCAGAAAAGGTTTGGAAAAACAAACTATTTAATTGGGTAAAGGGTAATGCACCAGAATCAATCACATCAAATATGAAAGAATCGGTAGTAAACGAAGCTAAAGAACCTGAGGTAATTACTCAATTAAGAAAAATTGTAAAAGATAAACAAAACTCTTTAGTAGTTGATACTAAATCAAAGAGAAAGGTAAGAGTTGATATGAATTCAGCAAACCTAATGGTTCAAGTATATGATGCACTTAAACAACAATCTAATAAAGATAAGTTTGTTAAGGGTGGTGTTGTTAGTATGGCTCATATGGCACATAAACTTATGAAGAATGAATCAGTAAACGAAGCTTATGTTGTATTACATTCACCAAAGAAAGGTGTAAAGCCAGTAGCAACTGCTGCATATGCAGATAAGAAAGATGCTGAAAAATGGGCTAAAGATTTAGGTGGTATCACAATGATTGTGAAAAAGAAAATCAAAGGTATGGATGAATCAGTAAACGAAGGTAAATACTACATTACTCGTCATCAAGGTAGAGGAAATTTGCTTGGAAAAGGTAAATCTTTAGTTGGTGGATATGATTTGAAAAAAGATAAAAAATTACCACCAAAACAATTCAGAACATTTAAAGATGCTGAAAAAGAAGTAAAGAGATTAAAAAATACACAAAAAGGAATTCCAGGTGGTGGTTCTACATATATCATTACTGATAAAAATATGAACCCATTGAAAGAATCAACAAACGAAACTATGAACGAAGGAAAGAAAAGATTTTACCAACAAGATAGAGTTGGTTCAGCAAAATACACAATATCGTATCACGATGGAAAATCAAAACACAAAGATGGTAGTGATTTCTATGGTATCCAAATTCTTAAAAATAAAAAAGAATTGGAGAAGTTTAGAAGTGAACTTTTGAAAAAAGGATATAGAGAAGATAGTGGATTCAAAAAAGAATCAGTAAACGAAGGTAAATTTAAAGTTGATGATTTAGTATATAACAAACGAACTAAGACAGTTGGTATCGTAAGAATTGGTGATGATAAATCAGGTGAAGTTAAAACTGATGCAGATGGTAATGTAAATGTAGATGAGTTAGAAAAATACAATCCAATTAAATTTAAACACCAATCAAAAGCTAAAGCAGCACCATCTACTCAAAAAGAAGTAAGTAAGAGGGGATTGTTTAATCCATTTAAAAACGAATCAGTAGTAAACGAAAGATATAGTGATTTTATAAAAGCTAAAAACCTTACTGATATTGTTGCATTATCTAAGAAAAAGAAAAACGCAGTATTCTATGTAACTGATGATAACAATTCTCGTATCGGTACATTCTACTTAAAGAATGGTAAGTTTGCTAAAGCAACTTCTGCAAACCCTAACTATGATTTACAAAATAGTAAAACTAAGTTAAAAGATAGAAGTGATGTAATCTACAAATACAAAATAGATGAATCAGTAAATGAAGGAATATCTATATCTGATGAAAGACACTTTGGTAAAAAGGGTATAATCATTATGATTGATGATAATGGTAAAAAGGTATCTGCAATCTTCAAAGATAAAAAGAACGCTGATAAGTTCAATAGAAACAACCCATCGGATATTAAAAAACTTTTACAATTAGCAAATAAAACTAAATATCCAAAAGCAATAGATGAAGGAATGATGTCATTAATAGATGCAATCAGACAAGATTCTAAAGATGTTAAAGATTTTGTAAAGAACGTATTTAAGGATAGTGAATTTAAAAAGATGAGTAATGATAAAGATTTCATTAAGTATCTTAAATCAATATATGAGGGAATCAATGAGATGGGTATTAATGACCCAATTATGATTAAACTTAGAGCAGCTCAAATGAAAAGAAATAAAGATGCTGCTAAGAAGGTTGAAAAAGAAAAGAAAATTAATCCTGATTATAAAGCACTTAAAAACGCTCCAAAGATTAAAGCACTCAAAAAGAAGAGAGCTCAAGTAATGAGAGATATGGAGCAAGAAGCTGAACCTGAAGGTGGTAAGATTGCTGATAGATATGGTAAGGAGTTAAATAAGATTGATAATGATATCATCAAATTAGGTGGTAATCCAATGACTGAAGCAACAAGAGGTGTAATTCATAAGGCAGCTAAGAAAGGAAGTTATCCTGTATCTTTAGTTGTTGTTAAAGATGGAAAGGTAATAAAACAAGTATTAAACATTAAAACACCAGCAGAAGTTCCTGCTGCATTTAATGTAGTAAAAAATTATCACAAACATAAAGATGCAGTTGTTCATATAGAAGATAGAACAGGTAAAAGATTATTTTCAGAATCAGTATCAATTGATGAAAAAATAAATCTATTCGTAGAAGAAAATGTACCAACAGACCCATCAAAATGGTCTTATTATAAAGCACAAGCTAAAAAGAAATTCGATGTTTATCCATCGGCATACGCTAATGGTTGGGCAGCAAAGAAATATAAGGCAGCCGGTGGTGGTTGGAAAAAGAAAAAATAAGTTTGGTAAATCCAAATTAATTTCGTATATTAGTAACAATTAAAATCAAGTTATGGCAAAAGGTAATATCTATTGGCTTACAGGTCAACCAGCACATGGAAAAACTGTACTCGGAAAAATGTTAGTAGAACTTCTTCAAACCGAGAAGAGAAATTGGAGAAAGGATGTATTTCACGTAGATGGTGATGACTTAAGAGCATTAACCATTAATAAAGATTACACCGAACAAGGAAGAATCAACAACATCAGAAGGGCTCAATTATTAGCTGAATATCTATCCAGCAAAGGTTGTGATGTAGTTGTATCATTAGTAGCACCCTATGAGTGGTTAAGACAAGAATTCAAAGAAAGAATCGGTTTAGATAATTTCGAAGAGTTTTATGTACATTGCTCTGAAGCAAGAGAAAGAGACCACTTTCATTCAAAGGATTATGTAGCACCACAAAAAGATTTCTTCGATGTGGATACAACTAAAGATAATCCAAAACAATCATTCACAAAAATAGTATCTTATTTAAGAGACAAACAAAAGTTATAAACCGCTAAATCAAATCAATGGCAAATGTAAAAGCGAGGGCAGATAAAGAATCTTCCTCATCAGAAGTAAAGTATTCATTTTTTGCAGGTAGATGGCAACCACTTCATAAGGGGCATCTATGGTTAATTAATGAAAGATTAAAAGAAGGATATAAAGTATGGTTAGGTATCAGAGATGTTGAACCAGACGAAAAGAATCCTTGGACAGCAGAAGAAATTCTAAAAATGGTTCATGAAGGTGAGTTAAAAGACCTCATCTTAGAGGGTAAAGTAATTGCAACCATTATACCTGATATCGAATCTATCAACTATGGTAGAGGAGTAGGATATGATATCATAGAGCACGTACCACCAAAAGAGATTGGGGATATTTCAGCAACATCTATTCGTAATCAAATGAAAAAAGATGGTAAGCTATAAGAGACACATTGCAAAAACAATAAGTTGGAGAGTAATAGGTACGATAGATACAATGGTATTATCAGCGCTAGTTACTGGAAGTTGGGAGATGGGATTAACTATTGGAGGTATTGAAGTAGTTACTAAAATGGTACTTTATTTTCTTCACGAAAGGTTATGGTATCGTTTCTCTAGGTTTGGTGTAGAAAAAAAGGATTAGTCTATATTTATATACATAGAAGGAATATTTTAAATAGTATATAAAAATGGAAGATGTTACAGATGGGGAATCACTATTCCCTAATTTTGACCCAACAAAAGATTTATCACAAGCTCCAAAACAAAGGACAAAGAGAGGTTTAGGTGCTAAACCACTTTTAGAATCTGAGATAAAAGATATACAACAAAAAGCACGTTCTGCTGCAGAGGCAGCTAGAATGTTAGGTGTATCTTATAACACTTATAAGAAATACGCTAAGGAGTATGGGGTATTTGAAGATTTGAAAAATCCACATGGAATTGGTATAAGAAAGGGAACAAATCCTGGAACATTGGCACATTCTTTAGATGATATTTTAAAAGGAATGTTTCCTGACTATCCAGTTTGGAAGTTAAAGAAGAGATTACTCAATAATGGGTATATGTTGGAGAAGTGTAATAGCTGTGGATTTGAAGAAAGAAGGGTAACTGATTTCAGAGTTCCATTGGTATTAGATTTCTTAGATGGGGATAGATGTAATCATAAGCATGAGAACCTTAGAATGTTATGTTTTAATTGTTCTTT
>ERZ1048068.3110-NODE-3110-length-11093-cov-8.007701_pt1 | contig 11093 bp, 14 predicted proteins | sample MGYA00383098_ERZ1048068 | MGnify/ENA primary metagenome ERZ1048068 (study PRJEB29581, sample SAMEA5548368) | metagenome | biome: marine; feature: coastal; material: water | depth 1 m | study: Short-term variability in the microbial, nano- and picoplankton... | reverse complement strand
TTTGCAAAACAACGCTGCATTGATGTGTTTAGCTGAAACACGTTTGGGATCTGAATTGGCTTGTTCTTATGGTCTAAGACCGGCAGATGAGCCTTGTGAGATACGCCGCCAACAGTGACAGTGCAAAACACCATAACCTCACCGCTAGGCGTTGTGATCCAATCATGATGCTCGTACGTCGCGTCAGGGCAATGCTCACATAGTTTCTGCCAAGCCGACGCCCAGCTAATGTAAGACAGATTTCCTTTCTTCTCGATAAACTCACCGCAATCTACTTGCGACAACACTTTAAAAACATTCTCCATAACTAAGCTCCCTTTGCCATTTCTTCGTAGGTCACGTCTTCGTAACCCTGTTGTGGAGCCGCACTAAGTGCATACTCCTGTCGCGCCAGATCTTCACCTGCCGCATAGCCTTGCGAGTAAGCGTCACTCATTCGTGGCTTTACCTCCATGTAACGACCGTAATACCCACACTCAAAACCGTGGCGATACTCCCTAGCCAGAACTGAAGAGATCTCTTTCCACCCCTTCGACATAATTGCTTCGTAATTAGCTGACATAATTAGCCTCCGTAAGCGCGTGCGTTAATGATAATGTCAAACTGACGCTCAAGGTTTTGCTCAACAAGAGGACGCGCGTAGTACCACAGCGCCTCACGCATGTTGTCGATAAAAGGGTCGGAAGCGCGCTCTGGCGCATAGAGGTTTATAATGAACTCTTCTGGGTTGTTAGCACGTAACATTGCCTCAGAAAGTATTTCACCAGTTTGATCTTCCATCTCAAGAATTAAGTAGCCGCGATCTTGAAGGCTAAACTCTTCGATTCGATCCAGGTCGCCATCTATTTGGTCATAGAGGTCAACCGCGTCATACATTACATCCACTGTTCTTAGCATTGTAAGTCTCCCTTGTGTGCGACATTGCACAAGAGAAACAATAACAGTCTATGTTATATATAACAACCCTTGTTATTAGTTATATGGGTTTCAGCTACTATAAGTCCACAAAACGGGCGTGGTTGTTCTGGCGTCAACGTGCACAAAACTTTTAGCAATACCTATAGAAAAGCCCATCTTTAATGCTTCGTGAACGATGTTCATACGCTCTACGCCGTTACTGACGGCTATGTCGGCAGCAATGCCCTGACAGTGCGTTCCTGTACCTGGGGCGGCCTTGACGATCTCATTGGGGTGCGAAGCATCGCGATAACCCGACGTTATCTTAAACGGAAAGCCACACTTTTCTCGCAACTCATCTAACTTATGCAAAAACGCCTCATCCATCTTATTGGCATTTGTGTGTGTGCAATTAAATTCTTCTGGCCTAAAGTGAATCAGCATTATTTTTTCCGTAAGTTCATCAGTTTGTCAGCCCCGCGTATACCAAACGACGCGCTAACGGCTAAGAATAACAGGTATTGATACCACTCAGGTAGGGTGTCGAGTGCGGCGAACGCCATGTCTACACGTTCTATTACGGCGACATCGTTCATGGCTATGGCATAGCCAATCATAAAGATTGGAGCGGCCAGACAAAGGGTCCAGAATTCGTCTTTCCAGCTATTGCTGCTTGCATCGGCCATCTTGTTTTCCCAAGAGGCGTCGTTTTGGATGACCTGTAGTTTTCGCTCATGTGTGGCTTGCTGTTCTTCAGACTTGCGCTTGAAATGATCGCCGACGAGTCCAGTAAGTGGTCCTATAAGGGCTTGTAGTATCAACGGATAAACCCTAACAAAGTAATAAGAAGGCCGATAGCCGTAAGTAAGAAAGTGCCGCCGTACATCAACAAATTTTCAATGCGCTTAAACCCAGACTCAGCTTTGTTTTCTAGCTTGTCAAAGCGATCATGATGATCATCAAGCGTCTTTTGAATATTTGTATATCTCACTAAGCACTCTTTTTCGTGTGCCTCTAGCTTAATTAATGCTTCGCTTCCAACGTCCATAACCTCACCTACTGAATGGCAACGAATCGAGAGCCTGCCACAAGTTCTCGATCTCCGTATCAACCCGCTTTAAAACGCGCTCTGTTTTATCTAATGACTGGACCCGGTTGTTTACCGTAAGTACAGCCTCTGCATTTGACTTCTCTACAGCGGCTATCCGATCACGCAAATCTAACAGATCTTGCTGTGCCTTCATTATAGCCTCTAAATTAGTTCCAAGCTCTGCTAACTTGCCCTGCAACTCTGATATGTTGTTATCAGCTAATTGCTGCTCCATGTTTGATATGGCTACTTGATATCCCTGTAAGCGCTCAGACTGCGATTCACGCAAATCCTCGAACCTACCCTGTACAACTGCCGTCTCAGAGCTTGCGTCGATTACAGAGGATTCTAGGGCTTCTAATCGGCTAAAGAATTCTGAGGCTGTCCAGATGCCGCCACCAATGGTCGAGCTAAACGCCACCAGAATGCCAATCCAGACCCCCTTAATCTGCGTCCCGGCAACGCTTAATTCTAAGTCTTCAAGGGCCATTAACACCTAACTCCGACAAACAAGCCTCTTGATCTGCTGAAAACCAACAACCACCCTGGGGGCTTGTATAGTAAAAAACCGATTCTGCGCCTACAGACATAATTTCAGCGTCTTGCACAAAGTAAGAATTTACATCAAGCATTACACTCATGTTGTACGACTCAAAATCAACACTAACAATTCCGGTTGCGTTATTAAAAAATGCGTCACCGGCATCGCTGTAGCTGGCGGTATATTCTGCTGCGGCACTATTGGCTTCGGCTATTAAATTCTCATCATTAGCGACTGCAAAGAAACTAGCTGCCTGCTGTGCAATTGATGCAACATCATCCATTGATTGGTTATATGACTCCACTTCCTCATCGGTTAAGACTACGGATTCTTGGTTGTCATTAATGTAATTCTGTACCTCAAGCGCGCCAGAGTCGTCTGGGCTGTCTTGGTTTTGCTCTGCAAGGTTTGACAGCGTTGCAACCTCGATTAAAGCGGTGGCGGCATCTACGTAGTTATCTACGGCGTCGTTTAACTGATCCATCTGGTCTGAGGCTTGCTGCTCAAAAAAATCTTGCGCGCCCATGTTGGTAAACGATCCGGCCTGCATGGCTTGAACGGCTGAGTTGTAAGCAAGTTGTTTTTGTGCGGTTATGTAAGCGTCTTTGTTAGCAAGAATGTCATTGCCAGGAATCCCTCCGTTAGGAGCTGACTCCATCATTCCGCCTACCGCAATAATTCCGTTTGCAAAAGTTTGACGTAACGCAGTGCTTGCATCGACGAGTGAACTTAGCTCATTCGATTTCGCTTGCGCGGAAGCGATCAGACAGATTGCCAGTATCCACTTCTTCGACATCAACCTCCTCCCCTACGCCCAAAATGGCATCGTAATATGCCTTGTTTTCTGCATACATCGGAATATGTAGCTCTGGGTTTTCTTTAAGCTTTAAATAACTCCGACGTCCAACCACAATTTTACCACGTTCTACTAGTGGACATGGACTACCCGATACCATCATGGCCTTATAAACATCTGGGTCTTGGCACATCAAACTTACGGCACTAATCTTTAGTCCTAATTGGCTCAAAACTAATGCGTTTGCTCGCCGATTACAAAACGGGTCTTGCTGATAAGTGCCGCGAGATAGTCCGAAGCTAAACCCTTGCACGCCATTAGACGTGCTTTTCAAGCATGATTGGACGCCAGTGCTTATAAGGCTAGGAGCTACAGCAGTGCTGGTCGGCATAGACCTTGGGGCGTTGCCGTTATAAGTGGTTGTTGAATTGTTATTATTGGAGTTTTGCTGAGAAAGATCACCTTCCAGGTTGTTGTCAGGAGACTCTGGAAGATTGTCTGGACCGTCTTGATCAATGCGTATTTCTTGCGCGCCTACAGGTAATGCCAGTAGCAATAGCAATAAGGCGCAACGCATTAGATCTTTCCTTCAACAATCCGCAGCTTTTTAAAATCAGGATCATTTAGTTTGCGCATGATTAGCTTGCGCCGACCGTCTATATCGTTCCACGCTACCTTTTCTTCTTTCATCCATTGCGCCAGTAAGTGCATGGGAATCGAGCCAACACACCAAGACTCAGGCAACTTGCCTGCACCCATAGAGCGAAGCATCTGCGTGCGCTCAAGATATGGCGTGTTATCAAACTGCTTTTCGACAGTAAATGTTCCGTCGTTGTTGTTGTGAAACTTTTCTTTAGTCTTCACTGGTCTCTACCTTTTTCTTGCGCGGTGCGCGCTTTTGTTTTGGTGGTGCTGGCACAAACTCTAAATTTGTTCCATGTGGAACAGCCTGGCTATCTGTTAAATCAACCATGTCACCCCGGACGTGTCTTTTGCCGTCAATAAACAAAGTGCCGATTACTACCTTATACATAGTGCCTCCAAAAAAAAGGGGGCCGAAGCCCCCAGCCACTCAATTAAGAAGTAGTGTTGTCAGCAATGATACCTGATGCCTTCTCGTTCTTACAAACAAGAGTAAGCTCAGTTGTTACCTGACGTGTAGTAGCGTCTCCAGTCTTAGCGAGAGCGATGTTCTTGGTTGGACGCAATACGCCAACACACCACATATCAGACTGCATAACGAACACATCACGCGAACGGTTCTCACGCGAAGGAACAAACTCTACTGTACCCCAAGGAGTAACGTAGACGTCCATGTGCTTGATGACGCGCTCGTCTTCTGCCTTTACGGTAGAACGCTGGTTGTTGTTACCAGCAAAGCCGAGGGCTACGTTCATCTGGAAAGCTGACAAGTAACAAGTGTCAGGGTTTCCGCCCTGCTCCCAGATAGACTGCATGACATCGTCAAACTTAGCCTGTGAGAAAGCAGTTGGAGTGCCGTCATCTGTACGTGCGTCAGATCCGTCGCCAGTTGGGTTAGCACCAGAGTTACCTGACTGTGAGTTTACGTTAGTGATCATCCACGCAGGAGCGCCAGCAAGCTCACGAGCGGTAGTGCTGTTACCAGCTACTCGTGCGTTGTTGTCAAAAAGCGCCTTCTCAATGTCAAGCTTTTGCTCTTTGGCCGTGCGGAGCATTTGGTACGCGATTTCCGCTGCACGACCTGCCTTCTTCAGACCCTCGTCTGTGTCAGGAATTACTACTGCGTTCTTAAAAATTTGAGAATAATTCCCTAATCTAGAAGTCGCAGTGCGTGCTGAAGCAGTAGTTGCATCGCCTTCAATGTGAGCGTTAGCCGCTGAAGAACGAAGTGCATCTGTCTGCCACTCGTGCAAAGTGTTAGCTGCTTTTACTTTCGCGCAAGCAGTGTAAAAAGGAGTCTCTTCTGGCGATACGTCATAGATGACGTCAGAAAGATCTTCCCGGATGCCGACAGCATCATAGCTGTCAAAAGTGTTGGATGGCTGTGCCATGATAAATACCTCTATTCAAGAATTAAGCTCATAGCATCGTTGATGCTTCCTGAGCGTTTAAGTTTAGATCGAGCTTGCCTGCCTTGATTGCGATTAGAGGACGTCTTCTTTGCTCCAGCTTTAACGACCTTTGACGGCTTTGGCTTGGCTTTTTGTACAGCCCTTTCCTTGCCATCTTTAATCTCTTGATACCGCATGGCGTCTCGCAATACTCGAATTGCTCGGTGGTCCATGACAGATGAGATTTCTTCGGCTGAATAGCCATATACCTCTGACCCCATGCGAAGCATAGTGTCTCGGACTGTGGTCGCCTTTTCTGGGTCGGCAAAATCAGGATCAACCTGACGTAACGTCTCCATCTCGCGCTCTAGATAGGCTTGTTGTGCTTGCTGTTGAGCTTGTTGCTGGTAAGCAAACGTCTGTTTCATTTGCATCATATCTTTCTGATATTTTTCCATTGCAAGCTCATATCGATCCCTATCTTGCCTGTATCCAATAGGATCAGATTCAATTAGAGATTCGTCTGGTGCCACTGGTGCTTTTGCAAAGCCGGGGTTTTGCATCTGTTGATACAAAGACAGTACGGCCTCACCAGCATTCGCCAGTGTCGCATTAGCGGTTTCAGCTTTCTTTCGCAGGTCAGCGACTTCCTGCATACCCTTCTGAATGTATTGTTGACCACTATAGCCGCGCTGTAACTCATCTAGCGTGACCTCGACTTCCGTTCCGTCTACCTTGACGGTGAAAACTTGAGGCTGCTCTTCTTCTGCTACTTCCGGCTCTTCTTCATCAACGTCAGGATCGGGTTGCTCCTCAGTCTCCTCGTCTAAGTCCTCTTCAGGTTCCTCGACTTCTGCTACCTCGGGCGCTTCTTCCTGCTCTGGCTCCTCGTTTTGAACGAGAAGGTCTACTGCTGATTCGATGCTGCCATCGAATGTTACTTCATCAGTCGTTTCCACGGTACTGATCTCCTTTGTTGTTTATCGAAGATAGCTTCATCCGTGAGGATGACTGCCATGCGATCTTCAATCTTCGCTAATGCCCTTACAATTTGATGGGCGTCTTCCCGGTCTTCCGAAGAAGAGTGCGGGTTTAGGAAGACATTGGCTGTGTCTTCTCTAATTTCGTCTAACAGCATATTGAACGATTCATCACCTTGAAGGCGCTTAACGTGCGCCGCCCGATCTTTGATGTTCAAATCACATACCCATAGGGTTTCTAGGTGCGTTTTGTAGCTGTTTAATTCGTTCTACATCTACGGCTGTGCCGTACTTTCCAATAATTTCTGCCGCGCTAATTAATAGATTTTGATCTAACTCATCGCGCTTTAAGTCGTCATTAGCCATAGCCTGCTGTGCATCCAGCATCATCTTCTGCTGATCTAGCTGAGACTTGGCCATAACCTTCATTTGGTCTGACTGCATCTTAGCCTGGGCCTTCATTTGCTCAGCTTGTAAGTAAGCGGCGTTAGGATCGCCTTGTTGCTGCTGACCCTGCTGCTGCTGTTGCATCATCATCTGCTGTTCCATAGCAGGATTCAGAGGCATAAAGTATCGCTCAGAGTTACGGACTCCGTTAATAGCCAATATGTCAGACAACGTGTTTCTTATGTTTGACAGTGAAACCATGCCATTGCCAGGGCCATACGACTGGAAGATTTGAATTTGCATCTGTAACGCCTGGTTGAGAACAGCGACCTTCTGGTCTTCTCTGCCCGTACCAAGACCTACGTTAATAGATACGTCCATGCCGGTATTCCATGAGCGAGGATCGACAGGAATGTAGCTTTGGCCCTGTAACCGCATCATCTGCTCTTCATCGACGTTCTCTACCATGACCTTCAGCATCAGCCTAAACATCTGACGCATGCCGCCTTCAGCAAGGTTTCGAGCCATCACTTCAATCTGCGCCGCTTGAGCCTGCATAGTAGCCGCTACAGCAGTAGCCGTTGTGCTTTGCAGTGCATCAGGTGACAAGCCAGTAGAAGCTTTTGTAACGCCAGTCTTATCTTCTACCTGCTGATCAAAATATTGTAAGGCAGAAAGGGTCTGGCCTGCGACGAACGGGACGGCCTGTGGCTGAATAGCGCCTGACTGCTTGACACGGATGATCCCACCAATCTCATTGTTTAATAGGTCATCGACGTTTACTGCGCCGTCTACAATCTCTACGCGAGGGTTGTTAGTCAGTGCGACGTTGTCCAGTACACCGCGAAGCATTGCTGTAGCCGCGTCTTGGTCATTTAAGATAAGGTCAGCAACCGACCGGCCATAGAATGTGTGCGGCTCAGGGTCCACCTCAAATACAGCAAACGGGATTTGACCGCATGGCTCATAGTCCAATAACTTGTATTGATTTCCGCCTAATGTAACCTTATGTAACTGCGCTACCCCAGTGCCGTTTACGTCAATCTTAATGTATGCCTCTGTAACGGCCACTAGGCGCATTGAGGGGTCTTGTACGTCCTCGTCAGAGTAATCCTCTTCGTACCCCCTACGTTGGTACTCTTCTACCTCAGAGAACGTGTCAGAGTGCTGTAGACCGCTTAGATCGTAGACTTCTTCGTAGTCGTAACCCATAGCCACCAGATCGCCCACACGCATCTCTGTACGGTGAGCAACAACGTAATAATCATCGATAGAACGCGAGTTACGATCAATGAAAAACTCTTCTGGAGGTACGCTTTCAACGCACATCTTTCCTTTCTCGACCGTGCGAGCAATCTTAAGATCATGGCGCGGAGCTTCCATCTCCATACCCATTTGGTCCATTTCCATGACCATTTGAGTTGTGTGCTCAAGTACCTCAACGTCGTCTTCATTAACGAGCACAGAAAACTCCATGTCGTTAAGACCTTGGAAATCGTATATTTCTTGCTCTTGGTAAGTATCCCAGTAAACCTTGACGACACCGACCTTCTTAATAAGCGCATCGTGTATTGCATCGTTAAGCACCCTGTAGCCGTTTAACTCATTGAACTGGTAGTGCATATACTTAGTGGCCTGCTCGGCCATCTGTACGTCTTCTTGGTTACGTGGCACAAACTCTACCGGCTTATCAGTAGACAGGAATACGCGCATTAAAGAGGGCTTAATAGCCCGTACGGTATCCCGTACCTTTGTAGAGACAACCTTAGACCGTCCATCTTCTTCACCGATGTCAGTCTCTCCATCAAAATACCGCTGTGCCTTTATGCGGTCTTCAGCAATCTCAGATTCACAGAAATCGACGGCGTCTTGTATTGCCTCGCGTGCAATGCCCTCAATGTCCTGTTCTGTCATTGGTTTTAAATCCATAATTATAAGCCTTGCGCTCTTCCTGCTTGGAACAGGATATTGCGTGTAAGAGGGTCAGTAATCATATCTAAAAGGCCGGGAGGTAGTCGCTGCCCTGCTGCGCTTGCTCCGCTTAAAATATCTTGCCCAGCTCCCGCAACTTGGCCAGCGCGATATGCAGTTTCGCCAACCAATCGCGGAGAAGAACCGGCAGCCATCGTTGCTGCCGCCGGCAGGTTGCCTGATGCCGCCTGCTGAAGGGTAAGCGGACCCATGCCAAATCTAGCAGCGCCTCTAGGCGCATATGGTGCGAGTGCCTGCCCAGCTAAACCAGCGCGGAATGGGACGCCACCAGAGGCTTGTAGTTGATCTGCTAGTCGTGTGCGTTGCCCGTAGTTTGTTTGCACGTTATCACGCATCACAGACTGCAATTTGCGCAACTGCGTATCTAAGCTTGCTTTAGGATTGAGGCTAAGTGTTCGCTCTATTTCAGTAATTAGCTCTGCGGCTTGACTGTAATCCTTCATGGCTTCGGAGTAAACAGGAGCTTGCGCGCTGATCTCAGATCTAATTTGATCATAGATACCCTGCACTGCCGCACGAGCATTACGCTGCTCCATTGGGATGCTATCTATAATAGCGCCAACAGAACGTTTTAAAGCATCGACGCCTTCTGCTGTATGGTAAAGCGCAGGTTCTAATTGAGCCCAATCCATAATTTTGTCTTGTGCTGCGGCAATAGCTTTTGCGGCGTTTTCATCAGTGATTTGCCGCCCAAAAGTCGCACGCTCCATTGCTTGCTCGGCAATGTCATAAATACGGCGCATCTGTATAGGCTCGCGCGCCTTGCCGACTTCTTGCATTTGTGAGCGGTATCTTTGCATCATGCGCTGACGCATCTGCGTTAATCCTTGCTTAGCGGCGTCTACAACAACGAGAGGGTCACCTTGACCTCTCATCTGCGTTGTAAGCATTTCACCTCGCTCTCCGCCCTCCCGGCCTGCCTCAAACGCCTCTCGTATAGGCGCATCACCAACTCCAGTCGTAACGCCCAGCGCGCTGGCTGTGACAGGCCCAACCTTGCTTGCAATCTTAGACGCTCCTTTAACTGCCAATGCAGTCGGCTCAGTTGCCGCAGCAGCCTTTGATAGCGACGCCCCTACTCGGCCTGGCACTGTCGCGCCGCCAACACCAAATAGCGTAGATACATCGCCTAAAAAACCAGCGGGGTCACTAGCAAAAGTGCGTTTCGCTTGCTCTACACTTCCGTAGCGATCAACGTACATTTGACCGACTTGACGCGCCAACTCCCTGCTCTCTGGATCTTCACCTATCGCCTGTACCATACTCTCAGGCAATGCTTCTTGTAGAGCGCCTGCGCCTAAATCTAAAACCGTTTTTGCCGTTTCTATTGGGCTCAGTGCAGCGCCAACAACATCAGCGCCAAGTTGGTACAACGACCCCGGCAAGTTCATAAGCGCACTGCCAGCAACCTGCGTGGCAGTCATTCTAGCTGGCTCTTCAGCTGCTAACCCTGGGGGTTCTGTTATCGAATCTTCCGTAAGTAAGTCAGCGCTATATTTTTTAATTAACTCTTCTTCTGTCACTTGCTTGCCCCTCTGTTAAATTCATCCGCCATCGTAATCGCTGTTTGAACATCTTTTGCGACAACAGAGCGGCCAGAAGGGAACACTACCGTATTGCCAACAACACTCGCTGAGATACCCAATCTATTTGCCCCAACTCCCGAAGCTACACGTAACGCATTGATAACCGTTTCTCGGTTTCGTCGTTTTTGCGCTATAACCGCAGGAGAATCACCAGGTACTGGGAAATATTGCTTCTCCGCGCTATCAAACTCACTGTCTGCAATTGCAGCTCCTGATTCTCGTCTTAAATTTGCGTTGATAAAGTCTCGCTTTGCTTGCTCGTATCTTTTGTACTCATCAGCCATTGCATAGCGCGCTAACCCTGTGGGGTCTTTTTCAAGCATTGCATTGCTAAAGCTAGTGCCTTGCTCTTCTAACAAACCTTGCTCTGTAGGTTGCAGTAAGATTCTGTGCGACTCTAACACGCGACTGTAAAATCCAGTGGCATTTGACTCTCCTTGACTCAGGGGCTTGCTTTCTGGGTCAGACGCCGGATAACGAATCTTCATAAAGTCTTCAAAACTTCCCACAAAACTTTCATTTGTTTTTGCGTATTTATATTCTTTAATCAATGAAGTGTCTGCCGGCTTGTCAGGAGCACCTTCAATACCAGTCACTTCTCCAGTAGCCGCATTGACTTTGTAAAGACGACCTTCAGGTAGATCAGAATCAAACATTTCATTGATTTCTCTACCTGACTTGATGTCAAAGTTTTGTATTCCAGACGCAAGCTGTGCAATCTCTTGTGGCGTCTTCTCAGGATACGCTGCCTGCAAGGTGGCTATTTTTTGTTGCAAGGTTGTAGGTTGCCG
>ERZ1048068.3107-NODE-3107-length-11094-cov-7.163602_pt1 | contig 11094 bp, 9 predicted proteins | sample MGYA00383098_ERZ1048068 | MGnify/ENA primary metagenome ERZ1048068 (study PRJEB29581, sample SAMEA5548368) | metagenome | biome: marine; feature: coastal; material: water | depth 1 m | study: Short-term variability in the microbial, nano- and picoplankton... | reverse complement strand
TCTCAAATGAGTGATGCAAAACTGGAGCGTACCAATGTTAAAATTACAACACCCCAACACGATAAGGGCTTTATAGCCAATGGTGAGGTTATTACTTTTGATGGGTTTTTAAAAGTATATTTGGAAGGAACAGACGATGAAAGCACGGATCAAGATGGGATGCTGCCTGCCATGCAAATGCATGAACCTTTAACAAACAATTCAATTGTAGCTACTGAACGATTTTCAAGACCCCCTTACCGCTTTACAGAAGCATCTTTGGTTAAGAAATTAGAAGAATTGGGCATCGGACGTCCTTCTACCTATGCCCCTACAATTTCAACGATTCAAAACAGAAATTATGTCGAGAAAGGAACTGTTGAAGGGCAGGAACGTTCATATAATGTGTTGACATTAAGCGCCAACAATTTAACAGAAACAAAACAAACCGAAAAATTTGGGTCAGACAAAGGGAAGTTGGTACCTACAGACATCGGAATGATTGTAACAGACTTTTTAGTCAATCATTTTGAAGTGATTTTAGATTACAACTTTACGGCAAAAGTCGAAGCCGACTTTGATGCGATTGCTACTGGTAAGGCTGACTGGACTAAAATGATGAAACGCTTCTACGAATCTTTTCACCCAAGGGTGGAAGATGTACGTCAAAATGCCAATAGAGAATCTGGAGAACGTATTTTAGGGAAGGATCCATCTACAGGACGTCAGATTAGCGTGCGTTTGGGGAAATTTGGCCCTATGGCTCAAATTGGAACCATGGACGACGAAAAAAAACAAGTTTTTGCCAGTGTCCCATCCAATCTACAATTGAGTTCCATAACCTTTGAACAAGTCTTAGACTTATTCAAATTACCCAAAGATTTGGGAGTTTATGAGGGGGAAGATGTTTTGGTTAACAACGGACGTTTTGGACCCTATGTAAAATACGGCAATAAATTTATTTCACTCCCTAAAGGCTTAGACCCTTTGAGTGTAGAGATGGATCAAGCCATTGAAATTATCAAAGATAAAGCCAAAGCAGATGCTCCTATATATGAATATGAAGGCTTGCCTGTTCAGAAGGGTAAAGGTCGTTTTGGTCCCTTTATAAAGTGGAACAATATGTTTATAAATGTCAACAGGAAATACGACTGGGACAATCTATCCTCAGAGGATATTGAAACATTGATTAAAGATAAAATTCAAAAAGAAATTGATAAAATTGTTCACGACTGGGCTGAAGAAGGAATTCGTGTTGAAAAAGCCCGTTGGGGAAGACACAACATCATTAAGGGTAAAATGAAAGTTGAACTTCCAAAAACAGTGGATGCTACAAAACTTACTTTGGAAGAAGTCAAATCAATTATTGAAACAAAGGCGCCAAAAAAAGCCGTTAAGAAGCGTTCAAAAAAGAAAAAATAAAATGAATTACAGTTTGCTTTCACCAGTTTCCGACCGTTTAGTTGAAGCTGTAAAGGTATCTCATTTTCAGACTTTAGGCAGAAAGTTAAAGCTTCATACCTCTGAAATCACCCCTGACTTAAAAGGCGTTGATATTGCAATTGTGGGCGTCTTAGAAGCTAGAAATTCTAATAACAATGTTGAGCAATCTTTTAATCTAACAGAAATTCGCCAATCATTATACGGCTTATTTCCTGGAAATTGGACGGCTCAAATTGCAGACTTAGGCGATATTTTGATGGGTGCAGACACTGAAGATACTTATTTTGCCCTTAACGATACTGTTGCGGCCCTACTCAAACAAAATATCATTCCAGTAATTATTGGGGGCAGCCAAGACCTTACTTACGCGCACTACCGTGCTTATGATAATGTGAAACCGATGATTAATGTTGTTAATGTTGATAAGAGTTTTGATTTAGGCGATTCTTCAAATCCAATTTCTAATAACAATTACGTTGGAAAAGTCATTTTAGAAAAGCCTTATAATTTGTTTAATTATACGGTACTGGGGTTTCAAACCTATTTCAATTCGCAAGAAGAGATCGATTTGATGGAAAAATTATTTTTTGAATACCATCGCCTTGGCGCATTAAATAAAGATATAAAAACAGTTGAACCTGCTATGCGAGATGCAGACTTGGTATCTGTTGATCTTAATGCTGTTAAATCTTCAGAGGTAAGTATTAAACAAAAATACTCCCCAAATGGTTTTGATGGCCGAGAAATTTGTGCGATTTCAAGGTATGCTGGCATTAGCAATAAAGTATCTTCTTTTGGGATTTATGAATACAAGCCTTCTTCAGATGACGAAGCCACTACGATGTTGATTTCTCAAATGATTTGGTATTTCATAGAAGGCTTTAATTGCAGAGTCAAGGATGACAATTTTCAGAATCCAGATGAATTTAACAAGTATACTGTTTTAGTACAAGATCAAGAGTTGGTTTTTTACAAGAGCCTTAAGACGGGTCGTTGGTGGGTGGAAACACCATTTTTATCAGTTTCACACACTACAAGATATAAACATACGTTATTAGCGTGTATGCAAAGTGACTATGACACAGCTATACAAGGTCATATACCTGAAAGTTGGTACAAAGCATATAAAAAACATTAAATCAATCAGTTTAAAGTTTTTTTAAGAATATTAAACCAAAAAAAGTTGTAATTCTAAAATTATATAAATAAGTTTACGAACTTTAAAATACAAGGTATAAAGTGCCTCTAAATATAAACTATGAAGAAAATCGTATTTTTAGCATTATCGTTGGCTCTTGTTGTTGGTTGCGGAAGCAAGGACAAAGGTGAGCTTACAGGCGTTAAAGGAAAGCGATGGCATCCAGAAAAACCTTATGGAATGAGTCTTATTCCAGGGGGTGCTTTTATTATGGGAAAATCCGATGATGACATTGTAGACCTTCAAGACGCGCCAACGCGTACTGTAACAGTTCGCTCTTTTTATATGGATGAGACGGAAATTACTAACAGCGAATACAGACAATTTGTAGAATGGGTTAGAGATTCTATTCTCAGAAGTAATTTGGCTGAAATGGCAGACCTTGAAGGAAAAACCAACGAGGACGAAGGTATTGGTGAATACGCATATGCGGACCCAGGAGATCCTGAAGACCTTTCCCCTTATGAGCGTTACATGCTAGACACCTACGGTGATGAGCAACGCAAAATTAACAGAGATATAGACCTTATATTTGACACAGAAGATTATCCAGACGAACTCTACGCTGAAGTTATGGACGGTATGTATCTACCCACCGATGAATGGTATAATGGACAACGAACATGGGACGTAAGTTTGTTCAAATTCAAATATACGGATCTCGACATCGAACTTGCGGCAGAATATTCGGATTTTATTATCACTGGGGACATGAAAAGAAGTGATTTCATCACACAATATGATGTCAACGTTTATCCTGATACAACGGTTTGGATTAAGGATTTTAAATATGCATACAATGTGCCAATGCACAATGATTATTTTTGGCATGAAGCCTACGGTAATTATCCTGTTGTCGGTGTCACATGGGAACAAGCAAAAGCTTTCTGCCAGTGGAGGACAATTTATAAAAATGGTTACCAAAAATCAAAGAAGAAACAAAACGTAAATGGATTTAGATTACCATCTGAAGCAGAGTGGGAATATGCTGCCCGTGGTGGCCTTCAAAGTGCCACTTTTCCATGGGGAGGACCCTATGCCAAAAACGATCGTGGCTGCTTTTTAGCAAATTTTAAACCATTGAGAGGCAATTATGCAGCGGATCAAGCACTTTACACTGTTGAGGCGGATGCTTATGAGCCCAACGACTACAATTTATTCAATATGGCTGGCAATGTATCTGAATGGGTGAATTCGTCATACGATATAGCGTCTTATTCATATTCAGCATCTTTTAATCCAAACGTGAATAAAAAAGACGATCCGAGAAAGGTCATTCGCGGTGGTTCCTGGAAAGATGTCGCTTATTTTCTGCAGGTTAGTACAAGAGATTATGAGCATGCAGATTCTGCCAGGAGTTTTATTGGCTTTAGAACTGTTCAGGATTATCTGGGTACTGATGCGACTGCAAATGCAGCAACAAATTAGAAATTAACTTAAATTATACTTTAAAAAACTATTATCATGGCAAAAGAGGGTAACATTACTATCACAAATATGGTCTACGGACTCGGTGCAGCAATTGTAATTGTAGGGGCACTTTTTAAAATTCAACACTGGCCTTTTGGTTCAGAAATCCTTACAATTGGAATGATTGTTGAAGCAGGCGTATTTACATATTCCGCTTTTGAAAGAGTGAAAGGAGACTTGGATTGGTCTTTGGTTTATCCAGAGCTCTCAGGCGGATCTTCATCTAAGGGGGGTAAAAAAGAATCTCCAGAAGGGATTTTAACTAAAAAGTTAGATGCACTTTTAAAAGAGGCAAATATTGATGGGGCTCTTGTAAAAAGTTTGGGAGAAAATATAAAGAATTTAAATGCAACAGCAGCTTCCATGGATGGATCTGCAGGGACTGCTGATAAATACAATGATGAAATGGCAAAAGCTACTTCACAAATGGCATCCATTAACAATCTTTACAAAGCGCAATTGGACAGCGCGGCCAAACAAGCTGAGATCAATGCTGAATCTATTGAAAATGCAACCAAGCTCAAAGAACAAATGGAATCACTAGCTTCCAATTTGTCATCTTTGAATGGCGTTTATGGTGGTATGTTATCAGCAATGAACAAAAAAAGCTAATTAGTTTTTAAGCTAATCGTTATAAACTTTAAAAACTAAAAATTATGGCAGGAGGAAAAGTATCTGCAAGACAGAAAATGATTAACCTTATGTATTTGGTCTTCATCGCAATGATGGCCATGAATATGTCAAAAGAAGTATTGTCCGCATTTGGACTTATGGAGGCAAAATTTGCAGAATCCAACACCACTACTTCAGAATCTAATGAAGCGCTTTTAGCGGATCTTATCACAAAAGGAGATGAAAAACCTGAGGAGTTTAGAGTTGCATCTAATAATGCACAACAAATCAGTACTATATCTGAAGAATTTTACAGATACATTGAGACCTTAAAAATAGATCTTTTAAAAGCTGGAAATTACAGTGTTGATCCTAAAACAGGGAAATTACCATTTGAAAAAATGGATAAAACAGACATTTTGGATGAAATGTGGTTTACGGGCGACCGACTTACAAAAGCCGGCGCAAAGGTCATGGAAAAGATTGAAAAATATAAATCTGAAGTAAGGGATGTTTTAGGAGAAGATGTCAAATATAAAAAGGCATTAGAAAGTTTCAATAATAGGTTCAATACAAAAAAGGTAAAAAGAGGTAAAGACGGTGTTAAAGTTGATTGGTTGGATTATAACTATAAAGGTTTTCCAGCTATTGCTTCCTATACCAAGTTAACAGCCATGCAAAACGATGTAAAAGTTACTGAGGCGAGTATGTTTAACCTATTTCTAGGAAATACGTTGACAGAGGCTGTTACTCTAAAGAATTATCAAGCTATTGTATTGGCTGATAAATCTGCTTTTTTTGCTGGTGAAAAGTTTCAGGGTAAAGTTGTCCTTGGTAAATATGCTAATGTGACGCCGACCAAATTAGTAGTTCAAGGTCAGGAGATTAACATTGCCAATTCCATTGATTCCACTGGTGCAGCAACCTTAGATTTTAATGTTGGTAATGTTGGGGAGAAGTTAATTAATGGTCAGTTTACATTTTTAGAGGATGGTAAGCCCCTTGAAATTCCTATTCTTGGAAATTACGTGGTTGTTCCCAGACCCAAAGAAGCTTCTGTAGCAGCTGATAAGATGAATGTTCTCTACAGAGGGCTTCCAAACCCTATGACGATTTCTTTTGCGGGTGTATCCGACAACAATGTTTCTGTAAAAGCCAATGGTATTTCTAAGGCTCCCGGTCAAGGAAAGTATTTTATTGAACCGCCTAGTGGTAATATTTTAATTGTGGATGTTGTCGCTACACTAGATGATGGTACAAAAGTGAATTCTAAAAAATCATTTAGGGTGAAAAATATTCCTCCACCAACTGGAAAAGTTGCAGGTAAAAGTGGATCAATTAAATTAAATAAACGAGATTTAACAACTCAACCTGTAAGAGCTGATTTTGGAGATTTTGTATATGATTTAGACGCCACCGTCTATTCATACGATGTTACTGTTCTAGGAGAGACAGTGGCAGTTGCTGGAAGTCGCTTAAGTCCAGAGGCTAAGACCCTTATCAATACTGCTCCAAGGCGTTCAATGGTAATCATTGATAATATTAAAGTCAGAGCTAGAGGCGTTAATATCCAAATACAAGACGCGTCTCCAATAACTATCAGATTAACAAATTAAAATTATGAAACATATAACACTGTTCTTATTTATTTTGCCTTTGGTTGTTTTTAGCCAGACCAATATTTTGAATGCTAAGTCACCTACTGAAATAGGAAAATCATCTGTTGATGACGAAGTGTACGCACCTCAAAACCCATTAGATTATGGTTTTATTGATGAAAAAGATGTTTTGTTTTCAAAAACAATTTGGGAAGAAATCAATTTGGATGAGCGTGTCAATTTCCCCTTGTATTACCCTGTAGATACACTAGTAGTGGGCAATGAGAGAAGACCAATGTTTCATTATCTACTTAAATCTGCAATAAATGGAGAATACACAGTTTATAAAAAAGGTAATTTAAAAGATACACTTCATGTAGATGCACTGAAAGACAAGCTTAAATTTAGGCGAATTAGACCTGGTGTTGGTGAAAATATTGGAATAGATAGAATTCAAAATGAAGCAGGTACAAAAGAAAAATTTCTGATTCAATATGGTGTTGATGTAGGAGAGTATGCTAATATAGACGAAAGCAGTTTTGTTAATGATGAAGACTTTAAACTCTATGAAAAACGTATGGATTCATTAATATTTAAAAACAACTTACTTGCCGAGGAAGAATTTTCTGAAGAAGAAGTTGGATATGCAGACGTTCTTAAATACAAAATTAAAGGTGTTTGGTACTTTGATAAGAGGCAATCTGATTTGCGATATAGACCTATTGCAATTGCCCCAATTGTTGCCTCACCAAAATCGAAAGATCAAATTAAAGAGGGATTAGCGGATAATCCAGAACCTATTGCTTTATTTTGGGTTTTTTATCCAGACGCAAGACAATATCTACACAAAGCTTTAGCTTTCAATAACAAAAATACGTCAAAACCTGTAACATTTGATCATCTGATTAATTCTAGGCGTTTTTCTGCCTTTATATACAAAGAGGATAATGTTTATGAAGATCGAGATATAAATGACTATATTACAGACAATGCCTTAATGCAATTGTTAGAATCTCAACGCATCAAAGAGAAAATTAGAAATCTTGAACAAGACATGTGGAGTTATTAAATTTCACTTAAAATCATCAGAACGCTTCCCTTACCGAGAAGCGTTTTTTTTATCATAAATTTGTCAAATGAAATTCGATTACCTCATTGTGGGTTCAGGCCTTGCAGGGCTAATGCTCTGTGAAACTTTGCGCAAAAGAGGCAAATCCTTTAAGGTTGTTAGCAATACCTCCCAACAAGCCTCAGTTGTTGCCAGTGGCCTTTACAACCCAGTCGTCCTTAAACGATTTAACAAAGCTTGGAATGCCAATACGCAACTACCACTGGCACTATCGGCCTATAAAGATTTAGAAAAATTTCTACGGATAAAAGTCGATCATCAGCTTCCGATTTATAGGGTTTTTCATGCAGTCGAGGAACAGAACAATTGGTTTTTGGCATGTGATAAGCCAGATTTACAACCCTTCTTAATTCCTAAAGTCATAAACAATGACAATACCAACATTAACGCCCCATATGGATATGGTGAAGTAAGGCAGACAGGTCGGGTCGATACAAAGTTACTTTTAGAATCCTACGTCTTTAGCTTAAAATCGAAGGGTTTGTATTTAGAAGAAATATTTAATTACAAAGCTTTAGACCTTCAAATGGGCGTTAATTATAAAGGCCTTATTGCAAAACAGCTTATTTTTGCAGAAGGGTTTGGATTGAAGCAGAATCCCTTTTTTAACAAACTTCCACTTGAAGGCACCAAAGGAGAACTACTCCTAATCCATGCCCCTGATTTAAATTCTGAAGTTATATTAAAATCTAGTGTTTTTGTCATCCCGATCGGATCGGATAAATACCTTGTTGGCTCTACCTATGCTTGGAAAGATTATTCCAATACGCCTACTGAATCCGCTAGAACTTCACTTATAAATAAACTTCAAAAGCTGCTCAACTGTTCTTTTGAAATTCTGCAACAGCGGGCTGGGATTCGCCCAACGGTTATAGACCGCCGCCCTTTGGTTGGCCAACACAGAGTCCATAAAAATCTATACATCCTAAATGGCCTGGGAAGCCGTGGTGTTCTTGTGGCCCCAACTGTTGCTAAAAATCTTATTGATTTTATAGAAAAGGGATTGTCTCTACCAAAAGATATCGACATCAATCGCTTTACGACTTAGATTTCTCTGCCATCTTAGGATTGTAATTCATAAATAAATTAATCCAAATATTTCTTGAGAGGCGCATGATGACTGGCATAAAACATACCAATGTAATTACAATGGCTGCAAAGCTCATTTTTAAAGAATGCTCCAAAAAAAGATGGGTTATGATAAAAGCAGCGACCGAAAACGCGATTCCAACTCCATAACTGACATACATAGAGCCATAAAAAAAAGAGGGTTCAATTTTATATTTTGTAGCACAATTTCTACAGCGTTCATGCATTTTTAAGGTGTCATAAAGGCGGTAAGGGTTTTTAATTACATACATGGACTCCTTATGGCACTTAGGGCATACTCCAAATAATATAGAATAGATTTTTGAACCTTTTTTTAACATATATAATTGGTTACTTTTGCAGTGATTCAAAATTACGAAATTGCCTTTAAATCAGTTCTCAAAATAATCAAATGTTAAACGTTCATCAACTCAGTATTGCATTTCAAGGGGAAGACCTCTTTGACAATGTGTCTTTCCGTTTACAGTCTGGAAATCGGATCGGATTAATTGGTAAAAATGGCGCTGGTAAATCGACTTTACTCAAAATCATTGCTGGTGAACTGGAATATAGTTCTGGTCAGATTAGTTTTGAAAAAAAAGGTTTGAACATTGGGTTCTTAAAACAGGACATCGACTTTGCTTACGGGCGTACAATTCTAGAGGAAGCTTATGAAGCTTTTTCAGAAATTAAAGAGATGGAGCGTCAATTAGAGGAGATTAACGTTCAACTTGCCGAGCGCACCGATTATGACAGTCAAGCCTACCACGACCTTATGGTAGATTTAAACGAAGTCCAGCAGCAGTATGAGATCTTAGGTGGCTATAATTATCAGGGAGAAACAGAAAAAATCTTGATAGGCTTAGGGTTTAATAGAGAAGACTTTGGTAAACTTACCGACACTTTTTCTGGGGGGTGGCGCATGCGCATTGAATTGGCTAAACTCTTATTGCAGCAAAACGATATTTTACTCTTGGATGAACCCACCAACCACTTGGATATTGAATCCATCATTTGGTTGGAACAATTCTTAAAAAATTACAGTGGGGCTGTTGTTATCGTTTCACACGATAAAATGTTTTTAAATCATGTGACCAATCGTACCATTGAAATTGTTTTGGGCCAAATTTATGACATGCCCAAGCCCTATTCGCAATATTTAAAGCTCCGTGCCGAACAAAAAGCATTGCAAATATCGGCACAAAAAAATCAACAAAAGCAAATTGAGCACACTGAAAAGTTGATTGAAAAATTTAGGGCTAAAGCCTCCAAAGCCACTATGGCGCAGTCCCTAATAAAAAAATTAGATAAAATTGAGCGTATTCGCGTCGATGAAGATGACAATACTGTGATGAGTGTGCGTTTTCCTATCTCTGTCAATCCAGGAAAAGTTGTTTTGGAAACTCAAAGCGTATCAAAGTCGTATGGAGATTTAGAGGTTTTAAAAAATATTGATTTTACATTAGAGAGGGGTCAAAAAATTGCCTTTGTTGGTCAAAATGGTCAAGGTAAGTCAACCTTGGCAAAAATATTAGTTGGAGAATTATCTGCTGGTGGCAGCGTCAAATTAGGCCATAATGTGCAGTTGGGGTATTTTGCACAAAACCAAGCCGAGTATCTGGATGGTAAAAAAACAGTTCTCAATACCATGATTGATGCGGCTAATGAAACTAACCGCTCTAAAGTACGTGATATTCTTGGTTCTTTTTTGTTTAGGGGGGAAGCGGTCGATAAGTACGTAAGTGTATTATCTGGAGGCGAACGCAACCGTTTGGCCTTGGCCAAGCTGTTACTCCAGCCCCTTAACGTTTTGGTCATGGATGAGCCCACCAACCATTTAGACATTCAATCTAAAAATGTACTAAAATCAGCCTTGCAAAACTTCGAAGGTACCTTGATTTTAGTTTCTCACGACCGAGAATTTTTACAAGGACTTAACGATGTGGTTTACGAATTTAAAGACCGCAAAATCAAACCCTATTTAGGAGGTATTGATTTCTATTTAGAGCAGCGTCAATTACAAAATTTAAGAGATGCTGAACGGCGCACGCCTGAAAAAATAACTCAAAAAACGAGTGATAATAAATGCTCTTATGAGTCTCAAAAAAAATTAAAATCCCTTCAAAACCGCTTGAGTAAGCATGAGGCCGCTATCTCGGCTTTAGAAAGGGAAATTAAAGCCATTGATTTAGAATTAGAGATCAACTATGAGGCTACCGTGGCGACGTCTAACTTTTTTGACACTTATCAAGCCAAAAAAGCGGAACTAGAAGGCTTGATGCAGCAGTGGGAAATCCTTACTGAAACCATAGAAAACCACAATTAATGGAAGAATATTTTTACCAATGTCCCTATTGTTGGGAATCTGTTTCTATTTTAGTGGATATCTCACAATCCCATCAAAATTACATTGAAGATTGTGAAGTTTGTTGTAATCCCATTGAATTTAAAATCCAGTGTTCCGCACAAACCATCCTACATTTTGAAGCCCAAAACATCGAACAATAATACGGTAATTAAATAATTTTTCTTTTTAAATAGGAAAAAGGTTGTATATTAGTGGTCCTATATCGCGG
>ERZ1048068.3106-NODE-3106-length-11096-cov-5.109773_pt1 | contig 11096 bp, 7 predicted proteins | sample MGYA00383098_ERZ1048068 | MGnify/ENA primary metagenome ERZ1048068 (study PRJEB29581, sample SAMEA5548368) | metagenome | biome: marine; feature: coastal; material: water | depth 1 m | study: Short-term variability in the microbial, nano- and picoplankton... | reverse complement strand
CCGCCGGTGTCCCGTTGAAAAAGTAAAATCGCCTCGATATTCTGCCCAAAAACACTCCCGCTCAAGAGGATCGTCATTATCAATATCATTTTCATTTCACTAAAAACCATTTCATCAATTCTCCCACCACCAGATCATGCCCTTTCCGGTTGGGATGATTTATCTGCGACATCAGATCATTCATTTCACCCTCGTAGCTCGCGAAATATTTCATCGAGTCAACCAAGCCCACCTCGTGCTCCTTAGCCAATTCGCGAATCTGTTGCGCATGTTGGTTAAGGGGATCATTCAGATCATTCATCGTTGCTCTCAAATCTCCCGTCGGGGTAAGCAGGAGAACCTTTACCCCATTCGCTTTTGCCGCCTCGATCATTTTCACCCACGACTCGCGGGCTTTCTTCAATCCAATCCGGCGATCATTTAGCCCATAATCAATCGTGACCACTTCAGGATTCAGTGAGAGAACATCGCGCTCAAACCGCTCCGCGCCGCGGTCCGATGACTCACCTCCGATGGCTGTTACAATCACATTCATCACCGCAAAAGGGGCCCGAGACTTGAGTTCTTTGTGCAAGAGATGTGGATAAGCATTAAAACTATCGACCACCGGTGTTTTGAAATACCCCGCCGGCACACTATGCCCGTGACAGACAATATTGATCACACGATTCCGCGGCCATTTGACCTGCATCTCTTGAGAAAGCCCCGCAAGGTAGGTCTTCCGGTCAGCCGGCTTCTCGGCCCAAAGCATGCCCGCACACAGAAACACCGCAAAACAACCGACAATCGCATTCATCGAGTTTAACTACCCAACCAAATCTCCGATGCTTCCAAACCCGGGCTCAAAAAGTCGACGAAAAGTCCGCGCGGCATAGCCATCGGTCATCCCCGCGAGATGATCACAAACCAAGCGAGCCCGTTGAGCCGGAGTCTCACACTCATCAATCTCCTGTGAGTCCGCTTCATTAAGAAGTTGGAAATCCTGTCCATCGATCGCTTCACCAAAAACGTAGCGTTTCTCTAACAATTCCCAAAGACGCCGTAACATGTAGCTTCCCTTGTGCTCCAATTGCTTGAGCTGTGGAGAGAGGAACACTACCTCATACGCCAGGCTCTTGAAGAGTTCACTTTCTGCCCTCGTCTCCTCATCCACGACCACTTTAAAGGCGTAGCGATGACTGGTCGCACTCAGGAAATTGGTGTCTCGCTCCAGACGCGCCGACTGAATATACTTACCGATTCGCTTCCCGATGAAGGGCTCGATTCGCTGCCCCCGAAGCGCCTTGATCAGCTCAGCCAGGGGACTTCCTTCCTCCACTGATTCCTCTCGCTGCTCCGCCCATCGCTCGATGCGTTCAATCGTCAAAAACCCCGCCCGCACACTGTCCGCAAGATCATTCAACGAGTAGGCCGTATCATCGGCCCAATCCATGACCTGGCATTCGATTGATTTGAATCCATCGCGCACATCCCCCGGAACCAACTCCACCGGAAAATCCTGTTCCCCCATCGCCCAGCTCAAATGGTTCACCTGCGAATCATAAAGAAAATGGTTTTTTGGCAGCTTCCCCTTCGCTGTCTTCAACTCCGTCCAAAGCGACTTATACTTGAGCACCCCGTCGAGAAAAGCACGCGATGGATCCATCCCTTTCCGGCTTTGCGAAAAGATCCGCTCGTTAAGCAAGCGCAGCGTCTGCGCATTTCCCTCGAAACCGCCATACTCCGCCATGAAGTGATTCAGCGATCGCTCACCCGCATGTCCAAATGGCGGATGCCCCAGATCATGAGACAAACAAATCGCCTCCACCAAATCCTCATCAAGGTGAAAGCTCTCATCGAGGTCATCGCTTGAGTGCAACAACCAACGACAAATCGACTTACCGATCTGCGCCACCTCAAGCGAATGCGTCAAACGCGTGCGATAAAAATCATACTCTCCGCTCCAAAAAACCTGGGTCTTGCTCTGAAGCCGGCGAAAGGCCGGCGTATGCAGAACACGATCCCGGTCGATTTGAAAAGGGCTGCGAAAATCTCCCTCCGCACGATATCCCGACGCCCTCTCGGTATCGAAGGCCTGATAGAAACTGTTCTGCACCCCGAAGAGGTAGCAAGATTGAGACATTCTTCAAGAACACCATCGCGTTCATTCAAAGCAGCCCGCTCCCTATATCAGCTATCTCGCCCCGCCGAGGTGATCCAAAGAAACTTCCTTCACCGCGCGAACTGTCTTCCCGGCACAGGCCATGACAAGCTCACGGCCGCTTCGAAGACTTTCAGCATTCGGAAAATCCAGCCCCAGCAAGGCCCGCCCCACTCGCTCCCCCGAATAGGTGTAATTGAAATAACAAAGGCTCACTAAAGGACTCACCTCCCGCATAAAGGCCCGCAAAGCTCCCGCCCGCTCCGGAAATTCCACCTCTACAAAAAGAGGAGCCCGGAACAAAGAAGGAGAATAACGAATCACCCGGTAGGAAACTTCGGCCTCTCCCGTGACATCCACTGCCTGGGCCTGCTGCTCTGACAACCACTCCCCAAATTCCACTTCCTCATCTTCCGGCACCGCCAAGGTCAAGACAGGGAGCTGCGGGTCCCGGGCACTTCGCCCGTATTGGAGATCGGTGATAGAGACGCCACCCGGGAGATCTGTAAGAAGTTTTACCAAAGAACCATTCTCCTCCGGAATCGTGAATCGCCAGCTTCGATCCCGCCGGGGGTTGACTCCCGCCTGCCGGGAAATATCACCCAGCTTGGCAAAATCCATATTCGCACCACAGAGAATAGTAAGAACTTTCTCTTCTGCGGCCACCAAACCCTCTCTTTGTTGTTGAAGATAACCAGCCAGGCTCATCGCGCCGCTGGGTTCCGGAATCACCCTCAAGCCATCCCAATGCAATTTTATCGCCGCCGAGACTTCCTGATTAGTCACCGTGATGATCTCGTCAAGCTGACGACGGCAAATCTCGTACGTCAACTTCCCGACTTTGGTCACCGCCGTCCCATCACAAAAAATATCGACATACTCGAGGGCGGTGGGCCCACCATTTTCAAAAGCCGCCGACATCGAGGCCTGATCCACCCCCTCAACCCCGATGACTTTCACTTCCGGCCAATAACTCTTCAGCCAAGTCGCCACTGATGCTGCAAGCCCACCTCCTCCGATCGCAACATACACCCGGTCAAACGGTCCCTCACCCGATGAAAAAATTTCGTCCGCCAAGGTCCCCTGTCCTGCCATCACCTCAATGGAGTCATAAGGAGGAATGAACACCGCCCCGGTTTCTCCGGCATAAGCCAGGGCCGCATCTTGCGCTTCCGAAAAACTGTCCCCAATCAATTCAATCGTAACACTCTCTCCTCCGTGGGCCATCACTGCCTTGCGCTTCACCAAGGGCGTGGGTTCAGGCATGAAAATCGTCGCATGACATTCCAACTCCCTGGCCCCGATGGCAATTCCCTGAGCGTGATTTCCCGCCGAGGCTGCCACGACTCCCCCTTTACGTTCTTCTTCTGATAGACAAGCCATGGCATTAAATGCCCCACGCCACTTGTAGGCCTTTACCGGCCCAAGGTCCTCACGCTTTACCCAGACCTGCTTTGGAAGCCCCTCCAGCGGCAACTGCTCCAAGGGAGTCCTTTTTCCCACTCGATACACCCTGGCTCTCGCCTGATGAATGGCTTCCCGCAACCTCTCAACTGTGTCCTTTTCGCTCACGGGTGATTCCTTACAAATTCACGCCTCAAACACACTCTCGAAAAAAATGACACCCATACAAAATGCAGCAGCCCCGCCGATTTCCTAAAAAATCGAACAGGGCTGCTGTCCCCCCCAAATTGTGTGAAAAGTGTTCTTGGGGCAATGTGACCCACTTTTTACCTTTGGCTAGTGGAAAACGGAGAAATTTCAATTTTTTACCGGGTTTCCTCCTAAGCCTTTGATTTTGAGTAGTAAATTACCATCCAGAACTCTTCCTCAATCGCGAAAACGTTTCCTCATGACCAAAAATATAGCGGCCCTGTCGACTTACTGAAAAATCAAACAAGGCCGCATTCCCCCCAAATGATATGAATTATTGCTAAACATATGATCAGCTGGATTTCCGAATCCGTCTAGTAAAAAAATGAAACATTTCATTTTTTAACGAGAAGCTTGTTCAGATACCCGGAATTAACCTGTTCAAGCGGCTCCGGAGCCCTAAAGTCCCGCCCGAAATGAGCGACGAAAACCCGTCTCCACAATCCACATCCGAGGAACTCATTGCGGTCAGACGCGAAAAACTCGGCAAGTTGAAGGAATTAGGCATCGACCCTTACGGTGCCAAATTCAAGGTCACCACCACCCCGGGCGAACTCAAAGCCGAATTCGCTGACGACAAATCAGTGACCATCGCCGGTCGCCTCCTCGCCATCCGTGACATGGGCAAATCGGTCTTCGCCACTCTCGGCGACGCCCATGGCCGCATTCAGATTTACATTAATAAGAAGGAAGTCCCCGAACTGGACTGGTCCGTTTACCAGCTTCTCGACCTCGGCGACTGGGTTGGCGTCTCCGGTTCGACCTTCACAACCGGAAAAGGCGAACCTTCCGTGAAGGTCTCTTCCCTCACCATGCTCTCCAAGGCCCTTCGCCCCATGCCCGACAAGTGGCACGGACTTTCCGATCGTGAAACGAAGTACCGCAAGCGCCACCTCGACCTGATGTCAAATCAGCCCAGCGCCGATCTCTTCATCATCCGTTCACAAATTGTCGCGGAGATTCGCAACTTCCTCCACGAACGCGGCTACCTCGAAGTCGAAACACCCATGTTGCATGACGTGGCCGGTGGTGCGGCAGCCCGCCCATTCCAGACGCATCACAATGCTCTCGATATGCCGCTCACCATGCGCATCGCTCCCGAGTTGCACCTGAAGCGTCTCCTCGTCGGCGGCCTGACCAAGGTCTTCGAACTCAACCGAAACTTCCGTAACGAAGGAATCTCCCGCCGTCACAATCCCGAATTCACCATGCTCGAAGCCTACCAGGCCTTCGGTGACTTCGAAATCATGGCCGACCTCGTCGAAGAGATGGTCTGCCATCTTGCCGAGAAGTTCTTCGGGACCCTGCAGATCGAACATCAAGACGAAAATGGAGAGCATGTCCGCACCCTCGACCTCTCCCCCCCCTGGAAGCGCACTCCTTACCAAGATCTCATCAAAGGCGTCGCCGGAGACGATTGGTTCGACCTCTCTCCCGACGAGCGGCGCGCTAAAGCCCAGTCCGAATTCAAGCTCGAGATTCACGACCATCTCGAAGACTACGAAGTGACCCAACAAGTCTTCGAAAAGCTTGTCGAGGAACATACCTTCGATCCCTGCTTCGTGACACACGTCGATTCCAAGCTCATCCCGCTGGCGAAGGAGAACCCTGAGAACCCCAAAGTGATCGATGTCTACGAACTGATCATCAATGGACAGGAAATCTCGCCCGGTTACTCCGAGCTCAATGACCCCGACGTCCAACGCCGGCGTCTCCAGGAGCAATCCGGAGGCGAAGCTCAGGAAATCGACGAAGACTTCGTCGAATCCCTCGAGCACGGCATGCCCCCCGCTGGAGGCATCGGCATTGGTATCGATCGCCTGATCATGCTCCTCACCGGAGCACCGACCATTCGCGACGTCGTCCTCTTCCCGCAGCTCAAGCGAAAGGATTGATCACTTTCCCACTTCTCTCAAAGCCCGCAGGATCTTCCTGCGGGCTTTTTTTACTGCCTCTCTTCGCAATTTGAGGAACAATCCCACCATGCTTCGACTCCTCCCGATTTGCTTTTTGCTCACCTCCTGCAGTCTGCTTGAAACGCCAACCCGCATCGTCCAACAGGCTGGCTCCGCCACCGTCGACGCCACCAAGCGCGCGGCCTCTGCCACTCAAAAATTCGGGAAGAACATCTCCGACAAGTATTTTACCAAGAACAAAAAGAAACCCGAGGAACCCACCGTCGTATCCACCAACAGAAACTTCGCCGACCTTCCCCAACCCGATCCCTATACTCCGGCACCTGTCAGACCCACCGTTTTCATTCCCGATAGGCCCGGCACTCCTGCGGCTCCGACCCCTGAAGCCCCCGCTCCCAAGGTTCCCGCCGCCGCTCCTCTTCCAGGGAAGATAGACCTGCCAGATCTTCCGGATCTCCCTGACCTCCCGGAATAGCGCATTTTATTCGACCTCATAGCAACCAAGCACGGCGGTCACCATCGCCTTGCCGCTCGTCGCTTCATCGTGGAAGATATGGTGCACTCCTTCCTTCTTCAGCAACTTCACTCCGCTGCCAAACTTGGCCCGGGCATAAGTCACCACTCCACTATTTAAAGTCCGCGCTGCACGGACACCTTCAACCGCTAAAAGTGGTTCAGGGAAAGTAAAAGCAATCGCCCGGGCATCTTCCACCCGGGCCAACTTCATCGTCTCGACATTTGTCGCATCGGCAAAAAGAACCTGCACGCCACGTTCATGAAGCGTCTTCACCGTCCCCGCGTTCATCTCAATCACGACGACCGGAACCGACAGCCGATCCATCGCCTCATGAAGCGCCTGTCCCACCGGACCGTATCCGCAAATAACAACGTGATCCCGCAGCGACTCCACTTGGGATCCCAGACGGAGCTCATCGCAGCATTTGGATGGCTGAAATATTTTGAGTGATTCCAGGGGCTTCGAGACCGGCCCCGCCAGACGCATCAAGGTGGGAACCAAGGCCATCGAAACTGCCGTGCACGCCAGCAACATCTGCTCGACCCCGGGACTCACCCCGCCCAACTCCGAAGCCCGACCCAAAAGAACCAACGAGAATTCCCCACTACTCGAGAGAGCCGCCCCGGCCATCAATGCCTGCTTAAAGCGAAGCCCGAGGCGTCGGGCAATCATGGCAATCACAAATCCCTTCACCGCGACAATCCCCAACACCCCCAACCCGATGATCCACCAGAATTGCATCACGATCTCCAGATCAATTAACAAGCCCACTGACACAAAAAAGACGGTCAAGAAAAGGTCTTTAAACGGCAGCACATCTGCCAGCACTTTGTGCGAATAGATCGACTCACTCACCACCAACCCACCCGCAAAAGCTCCCAGAGCCAGGCTTAGGCCAAACCAATTCGCACCCCAGGCAATCGCCGCACAAAGCCCCACCACCGTCACGGTGAACAACTCCCGGCTGCCCGATGTCGCCACGGCATGGAGCAAATGCGGCACAACATAGACACTCAGTCCCCAACACAGCGTTAAAAAGAGAATCCCCTTTCCCAGTGCCTGAAAAATCGGACCCGCTCCGCCAGCCCCGTCTCCCACCAGGGATGGAAGAAGCACCATGAATAGGATCACCGCAAGATCCTGGAAAATTGCCACTCCCAGCGCCATCCGCGCTCCGGGCGTATCCGGCTGCCCCATATCCTGAAATGATTTGATACTCACCGCCGTCGACGACAAGGCCATCGCAAACCCCACCACCAGCAATCCCGTCCCACTCAATCCAAAAGCCCAGCCCACCGCCATCCCCACCAAAGTAGTAAGCAACATCTGCATTCCTCCTCCCCCGAGGACCACTTTTCGAAGATGCACCAACTCCCGAAGCGAAAATTCAATCCCCAGGGTAAACATCAACAAGACCACTCCCAATTCCGCTAAAATTGCGATCGCCTCCGCCGAAGAATCCCCCAGCCACATTGTCGCCCCAATGTTCGCTAGAATCACGCCACAGGCGAAATACCCCACCAAAAGCGACTGTTTTGCCCTTACCAAAAGGAGCGAAACAATCACCACACTCCCCAACACCATACCCAGCAATGCCACAACGGGGGCAACTTCATAAGAGGAGGCGGCAAGGATCACTCCCGCAGAATACCCAAATCATTTCACAAGCCAAGCGCACCCGCGAGAGAATCGCTCCAAAGATTCCTCCTTCACAACTCACCATTTTGGGTCCACATTAGATCGCCATGAAACACCTCATCGCTCTTTCACTCGCGCTCTGCTCAATCGCCGGGGCCTTTGACATTCCCAAAGGATCGCACCACCTCGGGCAACTCGAAGCCGCCGCCAAAAAAGCCGCCAAGGCAAAGCAGCCCATCGCTTTCGTCATCGCCAAAAAATCAATGATCGCCACATGAGTGGCCTGCCCAGGAGCCGTCAGTGTGTCGGCTAGCAAAGCAGTTCTCGGATTCTCCCAAAGCGTCGTCGTTGATACCGGCGAAAAGTTTGCCCTCCCCGGGCTCGTAAAAGACGCCTACGAGAGGGGCGGATCATCCATCCCCATCGTCATCTTTACCGACCCCGGCATGACCCAGATCTATGGATCCTACAATCATCCCGCAATGAAGAGCCAGCAGTACGGAACCATCTTCAAAGACGCCCGCTCCAAGATTCGCAAATCCATCCAGGAAGGAACCTTCGCCCTCGGCGACGGCAACGAACCAAAAATCGTCAAAGTCGACGGCAGCAAGGTCGAAGAATGGACCAGCTCGAAAGGCACCGCGATCAAAGCCAAACTTGTCGGCATCGAGAACGACAAAGTCTACCTCTTCGAAACCGACAAAGGCGCCAAGATCCGCGCCACCGCGGCCCAGCTTTCCAAAGAAAGCGTCGCCAAAGCGAGGAAGGTCGCCGGCGTAAAATAAGCCACCAAGCCTTACGGCTGGTGGCTTTTGATTTAAACCGGCTTACTTCACATGCATGACACCGCGCATGATGGTGGCGTGTCCGGGGAAGGTGCAGATGAAGGGATAGTCTCCGGCCGTGGCCGGCGCGGTGAATTCGATCTCCTGAGTCTCTCCCTTGTCGAGAAGTTTGGTGGCGTGGAGGATATTTGGATCATCCGGCAGGAACTGCTTTTTGAAACCATCGGCTCCGAGAGCAATAGCCGCATTAGCCACCGAATCAGCGGTTCCTGGTTTCACGATGACCAAGTTGTGAGGCATGAAGTCAGGGTTCACGAGGATCAGCTTGATCTTCTTGCCCGCCTTCACGGTCACTTCCTTCACGTCATACTGAATCTTTTCCACGACGGTATTCACACGGATGGTGGTGAGATCAGCGGTGTCGGATTCGATACCGCCTTTTTTCAGGACCATTTCCTCTTCCTCTTCGATCTCCTGTTTCCCGAGAGTCGGGTCAGCATCAGTCCAGAAGTGCTTCACGGTCTTCGCGCCCATTGCGACATGGGGGTCAGATGAACCGAGCACGGCATTGAGGAGCTCTTCGTTCCGCACGTTGTGCTGCTGATGAACCCAGAGTGCTTCAAGAAGCGGAATACCATGATCCTTGTTCGAAGCACTAAACTGCTTAATCCATTTCTGCGTCTCTTTGATCACGGCATCGGTATCGCGCTCGCTGAGTTCGATCCGGGTGCGGTGACGCACTTCCATGACGGGGTGCTTGAAGTTGTCGAGCAGAGCGGAAATAGACGCGTCATCAATTTTGACCGGCTTTTGCAGGGGACGACCATTGTAAGTCATGCGGTAAATCCGGCCGTGACGCTTGTCGCGGTTCGGGTCGCGCACGTTGTGCTGCATGTGACCGATGATGACATTGTGCCAGTCGGCAATGTAGAGTGCTCCGTCTTCTCCGAAGACCGCATCGGTCGGACGGAAGTTTCCGTCGTCACTATAAAGCAATTGCTCCTCAGGAGTTCCCCAGACTTCACCAAGCTTGTATTTCTTCTCTTCGAAGCCATCGCGGTGAAGTTTGTATTGCTTGATCCCGCGATAGCCGATGGTGTTGGAAACGAGGAAATTGCCGTCCATCTCTTCCGGGAAGTGGCTACTGGAAACAATGGTATCCGCTGCCACCGGGCGCACCTCTTTGTTCAGGAGAGGATACATCTTGAAACCCTTGCCACTTGGGCGGACCTGATAGGAACGACCACCGGTTCCGTCGTTGGCGTAAAGATAACCATACTTGTCAAAGCTCGTTCCGTGCGGGTTGGGGCTGTTGCCGGCATGGAAGGTGACGGTGTAACGACGAGGGTCGAAGCGATACATTCCCGAGGATCCGGTCGTCAGGGACGGCCCCCAAGGGGTCTCATGATTGTGCTGGAGGAAAATTCCACTCTGCCAGTAAATGCCTCCGTCAGGTCCGAAGATCAAGTTGTTCGCGGCATGGTGGGTGTCGGATGATCCGATGCCCTGCATCAGGACAAAACGAACATCGGCAACATCATCACCGTCGGTGTCCTTCAGGAAAATAATGTCCGGCTGGCTGGTGACAACAACGCCACCATTCCAGAATTCAAAACCAAGTGGGTTGTGCACCTTGGCAAATTCCTTCACTCCGTCAGCCACGCCGTCCTTGTTCTTATCTTCGAAGATGAGAAGCGAATCGTTCATCTTCTTCAAGGGCTCCCACTTGGGGTAAGTGGCCCAGGCTGCTGCCCAGAGACGGCCTTTGCCATCGACCTGCAACTGCACCGGATTGGCCAATTGCGGGAACTTTTTCTCGTCCGCAAAAAGGTTCACTTTAAAGCCTTCAGCAATGTGCATCTTGGAAATTGCTTCCTTGCCGTCGAGATACTTCAGGCTTCCTTCCTTCTGCTTGCTTGAGCTGCGGGACTTTCCTCCGACGTTGGATTTCACCGGAACAGGCGCGGGGACATTGGCGTCGCTGACTCGCAAATCCTTGCCGGCGGCTTTTGCCCAAATCCGCTGGTCGCGATTGGCCGTAGTGACATCGAGCATCTTGAGCTCGTGCTGGAGAACCTCGGCATTGGTCTGTCCATCGACGAATTTGAGCCCGGAGCGTCCGCCCCAAACATCGTTTCCGTCAGTGGCGCGATAACGATTGTGCCAATGCCAGTTCTTATCAAGGACCGCTTCGCGTAGCGGCTGATGACTTGGGGATGCCTGAATTTTCTTATTGAGTAGTCCTTGTGCGATCACCTCACCGATCATGCGGTTGCCGTCTTCATTAAGGTGAATTCCATTCAAGGTCAGGGGGATGTTGCTGGTGGAATACAGCGCCAGGGAAGGGTTGAAGAGATCAAGAAACGCCACGCCGTTCTCGCTGGCGGCGAGACGGGTCGCTTCGGTCATCGCTAGAAGACGTTTGTTGTTGGCCTTTCCGCTGGGGA
>ERZ1048068.3102-NODE-3102-length-11105-cov-3.886787_pt1 | contig 11105 bp, 7 predicted proteins | sample MGYA00383098_ERZ1048068 | MGnify/ENA primary metagenome ERZ1048068 (study PRJEB29581, sample SAMEA5548368) | metagenome | biome: marine; feature: coastal; material: water | depth 1 m | study: Short-term variability in the microbial, nano- and picoplankton... | reverse complement strand
GTTACGACACGCTCAGTATCACGGGTGACGGACTCGTCCGCACGCATCACCTCGACCAACTCGCCGCGGATGGTGTCCTGTTCAGCAACGCTTCCGTCAACAGTGCCATCTGCACCCCCAGTCGCGCCTGCTATTTCCTCGGCCAATACGAACGCCGTCACGGCGTAAACTTCAACTCGGGCACCTTCATGGCCTCCGAGGCGTGGGCGCAAAGCTACCCGCTCAAACTTCGCGAGGCCGGCTACTTCACCGGCTACGTCGGCAAGAATCACGTCCCCATCGGCGAGCAGGGGTATCAATCCGGCATCATCGAGGACAGTTTCGACTATTGGTATGCGGGCCATGGCCACCTCACGTTCTATCCCAAAGATCGGCACGAAATCTTCCAACACGCGAAAGCCGACACCCAACTCGAGGTGCTCACGGAAGGTATCCAAAATTTCCTCAATTCCGCTGACGGTTTTATCACCGGTGCGAAGTCCTTTCTCCAGGAGCGACCAGACGATCAACCCTTCGCGCTCTCCATCGCCCTAAACCTGCCGCACGGATCCAGCACCGGCTCCATGCAAATGCGTCCCACCGACGATGCACTCTACCGCACCACCTATCGCGATCGATTGGGTGAGATCACCTTCCCCTCCGCCTACGTCGCTCGCGAACAAATCGTCAGCCCTAAGCTACCGGCCGATGTGCTCCAAGCCAGTTTCCGCCAAAACATCTACGACTATGTCGACACCCCGGAAAAACTCACGGAACGCGTGCTCCGTAAAACCCAAACCACCACCGGCATCGACCGCGTAGTCGGCGCGATTCGCGCAACACTCAAGGATCTGGGGGAAGCCGATAATACCATCATCGTATTCACCTCCGATCACGGCATGATGCGCGGAGAGTTTGGTCTCGGCGGCAAGGCCCTCAACTACGAGGCCTGCCTCAAAGTCCCTCTCATCATCTACGATCCCCGCGTCCCCGCCACCGAGCGCGATCGCCGTTCACTCGCGCTCACGGAATCGGTCGACATCGCTCCTACTCTGCTAGACTACGCCGAAGCCCAAACTCCCGCGACCATGCAAGGCCTCAGCCTCCGCCCCCTCATCGAAGGTCGCGCCACCGATCTCCGCGACACCAGTTTCGCTGAGAACCTATGGTCCACCTACTTCGGGAACCCCCGCATCGAAAGTGTGCGCACCAAGGAGTGGAAATACATCCGCTACTTTAAGAACGACCGGACTCAATTCGCGGATGTAACTCCGAAGACCGTCTACAAGGTCACGACCAATCAGGCCGAGCACTACGCCTCCTGGCTCACGGCATCGATCGAGGGCGAACAGCCCGTCTATGAAGAACTCTTCCATCTCGCGTCCGATCCTCACGAAACGACCAACCTCGCCGACCGCATGGCCTACACCGCAAAACTCGCCGAGCTCCGCACCGAATGCCAACGCCTCGTCACCATGGCCAAAGGCGATATCAACGCCCCCGCCGCCACCGTGCTCAGACCCGACCTCCTCGAAAGCACCCCGCCCAAGGAATCCTAAAAACTCTGCGGATAATTCACGACGACGCAGTCCAGCGAGTCATCGTAATCCTACTCGTTCTCTTTCTCCCCATATTCCGGAGAGCACTACGGATATTTTTCCGCACGACCGGGTATCCTAAATGATTCGCGAACTAGGATAGGTGAGGCAAGATGCAGGGATTCGTAGCAGAACTATGCAACCGTCCGCCCCTCCTCGCACTCCACATCCTCTTTGGGGACTGCTCGTCCTGATCTTGCTTCTTTGCCCGAGCCTGATTGCCGAGACTCAACCTCCCAATGTGGTGATCATCTACGGCGATGATGTGGGGTTTGGCGATGTCGGCGTAAACGGTTCTACCCTCATCCCGACGCCGCACATTGACCGACTCGCGGCCAATGGCATCAATTTCACCGATGGCCATTGCACCGCGTCCACTTGCACGCCTTCGCGGTTTTCGCTCCTCACCGGGATTCATGCGTTTCGTTACAACGCCGCGATCCTCAAACCCGATGCGCCGCTCATCATTCCAACCGATCAGCTCACCTTGGCCGGCTTATTCAAACGCGGCGGCTACCATACCAGCATCATCGGCAAGTGGCATCTGGGTCTGGGCCTGAAAGGTGTCCGCACCGATTGGAACGGCGACGTAAAACCCGGACCGCTCGAACTCGGTTTCGATTATTCCTTTCTCGTTCCTTCCACCAACGACCGGGTGCCCACCGTTTATTTGCGCAATCACCGCGTCGTGAATCTGGACCCGGCTGACCCACTCCATGTCGGCCAAAAAGTGGAAGCCGTGCGCAAGTATACCGGCAGCACGCAATATCCCGACGGCGAAGTAAATCGGGCCGCGATGACCTACTACGAAAGCTCAAATTGGCACAATCACAGTGTGATGAACGGTATCGGGCGCATCGGTTATCAGGCCGGCGGAAAGTCCGCGCTGTGGGACGACGAAACCATTTCCGACACCTTAGTTGCCGAGACCGAGGACTACATCGCCGCCAACAAAGATCGCCCCTTCTTCCTCTTCTTTTCCTCACCCGACATCCATGTGCCGCGCGTGCCCCACCCGCGGTTTCAAGGCGCCACCACCCTAGGTTACCGAGGCGACGCGATGGTGCAGTTTGATGGGGCCGTCGGCGCCATCATGGCCTCACTTGACAAACACGGCATCGCGGATAACACGCTCGTGATCTTCTCCAGTGATAATGGTCCCACCTTCGACGACGGCTATCACGATGGCACCACGGTAGCCTCGTCCTCTCGCGAAGTTGATGGTGGTCACGACGCATCCGGTATTTGGCGCGGTGGCAAAGGACAGATTTGGGAAGCCGGCACCCGCGTGCCGTTCATTGTCAGCTGGCCCGAACGCATCAAACCCGCCACCTCCGACGCTCTGGTGAGTCAGGTCGATTTGCTGGCATCTCTGGCGGAACTTTTGGACCTGGAACTGACCGATTCGGATGCGCCTGACAGTCGTAATATCCTGCCCGCCCTGCTAGGTGAGAGTGATACTGCCGTGGAACACCTCATCGAGGAGAGCCGCGGCTTAGCTCTGCGCATGGGCGACTGGAAATACATCCGCTCCGGCATCGTGGTGAAGAACGCCATCGACGGTAAACGCAACGTGAAGCTCCCCGCTTCTCTCTACAATCTGGCCGACGACGTCATGGAACAAAACAACCTCGCCGAACAGTTCCCCGAGAAGACCCAACACATGGCTGAGTTGCTCACCAAGCTGGAGAACGGCCCCGGCTTGCGCCACAGCCTGAACTGACCTCGGTTTCGCACGGCCAAAAGAACAGGGGCTCAACGATTGAGTGCCACGTCGCTTGGCATGATTTGTCTCCACCGAAAAACTCCCGATACAGATGCCCCTTTCTTCCCCAGATTTGTCCGAGGTTAAAGCCATCGTCTTCGATGTTTTCGGCACTGTCGTCGATTGGCGTGGTTCTATCATTCGTGAGCTCGAAGCCGTGGGCGCTCGATTGGGCATCACCCGAGACTGGGGTTCGTTGGCTGACCGTTGGCGCGACGGTTACTATCAAGGCACCAAGGACGTTCTGGCTGGAAAGCGGGATTGGGCGACTGCCGACGTCATGCATCTCGAGCGGCTTGAGTTACTGAAAACCGAGTTTGATTTATCTGCCCTCGGCCAAAGCGAGATCGAAGAGCTCAACCGCGCGTGGCATCGCCTCACGCCTTGGTCCGATTCCGTCGCCGGCCTAACGCGGCTCAAACAAAAATTCATCATCGGCACCCTCTCCAACGGCAACAACGGCCTGCTCGTGCACATGGCCAAAAATGCCGGGCTGCCGTGGGACGTCATCATGGGCGGTGAGAACTTCGCTTCCTACAAACCTTCCCCCAAAGTTTACCTGGGGGCGGTCGAACTTCTGGGCTATCAGCCTCATGAAGTCATGGTCGCCGCCGCGCATCTCACCGATTTGGGCAACGCCCACCAAAACGGCCTGCGCACCGCCTTCATTCCGCGTCCTCTCGAATTTGGCGGCAGCGATAGCACCAGTGAAATGGTCGCCGAGTTGGCCCACGACGCAGGCGACCACATCGATTTGATCGCGACCGATTTCTTAGACCTCGCAAATCAACTCGAAGCCTAAGCCATGAGTTCCTCCCTCGACCCCACCAAAGCCATCGAGGAATCCGAGGCGACCGGTGAAGTCGCCGACCTCTTTGCCGAGATTCGCGAGGTAATGGGCATTCCTTTGGTGACGTCAATTTGGCGATGCCTCGCCGGGGTGCCCGACGCTTTGCCCACCACTTGGGCGGCGGTTCGTTCCCTGATGGCATCCGGGGAACTCGCCGCGTTGGAATGCGAATTAAGATCTACCGTAGCACTCCCTATTCCCGATCCGCTCACCGCGAACGATCTCATCTCCGCAGGTGCCACTGCGGCAGACCGCAAGACCGTGCTAAAAGTGGTCGATGCCTACAACCGGTCCAACTGCCGCAATCTCATCGCCATCACGGCACTTTTGCGCAATCCAATTTCCGACCGACCCGTCATTCCCGTGTCCGCTGAACCGCCGAATTGGTCTCCGTTTCCACGGCTGACCCCGCCAGCGGATATAAGTCCCGATCAATGGACGCTACTACGTGCCACCACCACGATCGGTGCCGCAAAAACCAATTCACACATCCCCACGCTTTGGCGTCACCTCTTGGATTGGCCGGGAATTCTGACCACAGCGGTTGCGCGCTACGATACGCCCACCATGCACCAATCTCTCGTTTCCGCAGTGGAGGACCTCACGCAATGGGTGGAGAGCAACGCTCCCCGCCTGTCTCACCTTATCGATCAATCGCCGCAGATTCCCGCGCCTGCTCGCGAGATGCTCACTAACTATATTGGCCCTCAACCCTCCGTCGCTCGCATGTGCACCGTCGGTTGCTCCGCCGCACAGTGGTTGCGCGCAAGCGCCTGATTCCTGAGTTGATCCCCCCCCCTTTCCCTAACTCCCCATGGACTACAAAAACCTTTCCTATGATCTCGTCGTTTGCGGCGGGGGTATCCCCGGTGTCTGCGCCGCCGTCCCCGCCGCCCGCGAGGGCATCAAAGTCGCGCTCACCGAACAACGTCCCCTCCTCGGCGGCAACTCGAGCAGTCTGGCCCTCGTGCCGCCCCATGGGGCCGCCTCGATGTGGCACAATCGCCACGCCCGCGAAGGCGGCATTCTAGAAGAACTGCTGCAGGAATATGCCTTCCGTTCACCCCACGCCGACAACCGCTGCATCTGGGATTTGATCCTCAGCGAATGGTGCCACCGCGAACCCAACCTCGATCTCTACCTCAATGCGCGCCTTTCGAGTGCGGAGGCAGAGAACAACCGCGTGGTCTCCACCACCATCGTGCAGGCCAGCACCGAAACCGAATTCGTTTTCACGGCTCCGCTCTTTGTCGACGCCACCGGCGACGCGTTTTTAGCCGATGCGGTCGATGCCGATTTCCGCAAGGGTCGCGAAAGTCGAGCCGAGTTCGGCGAATCGTTGGCGCCGGATGTGGGCGATTCCAAAACCCTCCCGAGCGCACTCTACATGATCGCGCATCGCCGCAGTCGTCCCGCGCCGTTCACGCCCCCGCCCTGGGTTCCGAAACACTCAGGCTGCGACGCATTTCCTCATCGCCCTCACGCCGTCGGTAAATTCGCCAAAGGCAAAGCGCTCTCCGAAGATGCTTCCGCCATTCAACTCTTCTGGTGGTGCTCTCTCGGCGGCGAACGTGATACGATCAAGGATAACGAGGAGATTTACCGCGATCTCGTCTCCGAGGCCATGGGCATTTGGGATCACCTCAAAAACCACTGCACGCCCGAAACCCGTGAAGCATTGGAATGCTACGAAGCGGTGTGGTGGTCACCTTTCCCGCTGCGCCGCGAATCCCGCCGCGTCATGGGCGATCACATTCTCATCGAGAGCGATATCTTTGCCCCCAAACTGTTTGACGATCGGGTTTCCTACGGCGGTTGGCCTGTTGATGTGCACCCGCCGGAAGGTATCTACAGCAAGGAACCTCCCTGCGATCAGTCCTTCGTCAACGAACTCTACAGCGTGCCGTTTGGCATCATGTATTCCCACAACATCAGCAACCTCATGCTAGCCGGCCGCTGCGTCAGCACCAGTCACGTAGCCATGGGATCGATCCGCGTGATGAACAGTCTCGGCGCTGCCGCCCAAGCGGTTGGAGCCGCCGCGGCAATTTGTGTTAACCGTCAGATCGATCCGCGCACCGTGCGCACCGACCACATGCAGGAACTGCAACAGCGGTTGCTGAAAGCCGATTCTCATATTCTCGGACTGCCCAATTCCGACGCCAACGACCACGCCTTGCAGGCAACTGTCACCGCCAGCAGCAGTCTCGAATTACAGGTCGGGCCGCCCGACGGATGGGCCCAACTCGACTACGATCTCGCTCAGCAGATTCCCGTTTCAGGCAACCGAATTAATACCGTTTCGATCCTGCTCAAATCCACCGCCCATTCCGAAACCGCCGTCGATATAGAGCTTCTGACCAGCACCAAACTCGGCCGCTTCAGCAACCAAGATCCCATCCACGAATCGCAGACTGTGCTGAAACCGGGCGAGGAACGTTGGGTGGAGGTAGAAGCAAACCTCGACATTACCCCGCAGAGCCTGCTTTGGATCCGCTTGGCCAAGAACCCCGACGTGCAATGGGCATTTTCTAATCACGAGGATGTGGGAGCACGGTTCGCGGCCCGCTTCAACGGCGACCTCACCGCCCGCCCGTCGCACGGCAAAGCCCGAGTCGCTCCCGTCACCGACGACTGGTTCCCGCTCAATCACAACGGACGTCTCCCTCACGAACTCCACGACTGGGTGAGCGATCAGGTTGGAATGAAATTCGACCGGAGGGTCCGCGCGACGTTCTGCCACCGCATCGATCCTCCCTCCCAACCTTACCAAGGAGCCAACGTCACCAACGGCGTCTCCCGTCCGGAAGACTGGCCCAATATCTGGATCTCAGATCCCGCCCAATCACTGCCGCAGTCACTCGACCTCAATTGGGACACTCCCCGGAGCATTCGCGAAATCTACCTGACGTTCGATACCGACCTGGATGCACCCGACCGTTGCTACGGCTGGCCCCGCGAAGAACACAGTTTCGTCTTTCCCGTCGTGCTATGCGTGAAGGACTATCGTGTGCTCGGTCAGATCGGCGGTGAATGGACGGAGCTCCTGCACATTACCGACAACTTCAATCGCCGGCGCATCCATCAATTGGAATCCGCAACTGAGGTATCCGCGCTCCGGGTCGAAGTCTTGAGCACCCACGGCGACGCCTGTGCCCGCATCTACGAGATTCGCGCCTACTGACGCCGTGGCCCCCTACTCGCCAGATCAGCTGCCCGCGGGTGCTCGCTCCCGTTTCGACGACAATGGCAACGGACTGCGCATGCACGTGCTGGAGGCGGGCGCGAGTGACCTCCCGACCGTCATTCTTCTCCACGGTTTCCCCGAGCTCGCCTACTGCTGGCGAAAGGTGATGCCCATTTTGGCCGACGCGGGCTACCACGTCATCGCTCCCGACCAACGCGGCTACGGCCGCACCACGGGCGGCGCGACCGACTACGACTGTGATCTCGCAGAGTTTCATCCGGTCAATCTGGCGCGCGACATCGTCGCCCTGGCCAACGTCCTGGGATTAAAACAAGTAACCGTAGTCGGCCATGATTTCGGCTCACCCGTAGCGGGATATTGCGCCACCCTTCACCCGGAGCTCTTCATCAAAACCGTCTTCATGAGTGCGCCTTTCGAAGGTATTACCTCCGCCGAAGCCACCACCGCAGGCCAAGCCTCCCGCCAGCAACTCTCCGGTGAACTGGCTCAACTGAATCCTCCCCGAAAGCACTACCAAGACTACTACTGTTCGGACGCCGCCAACGCGAACATGACGCTGGCCCCATACGGCCTGAAGAATTTCCAACGCGCCTACTACCACGTGAAGAGTTCCGATTGGTCAGGTAACTCGCCTCACCGACTCCCCGACGATTCCGCCGCCGCATTGGCGACAATGCCGCCCTACTACATCATGTTCGACGAATCCGGCATGGCCGAATCAGTAGCACCTGACGCACACAGCGATGGTGAAATCACTCAAAACAAATGGCTGCCCGAACCCGAACTGGAGGTCTTCCACACTGAATTTGCCCGCACCGGCTATCAAGGCGGCCTCAACTGGTATCGCGCCATCCGCACCGCTCCACCCCGCGATCTCGAAAACTATTCACCGGTCATCCACCAACCCACCCTCTTCATCTCCGGCGCCCAAGACTGGGGCACTTATCAAAAACCCGGCGCCCTGGAACACATGCAGTCAAACATTTGCCGAGACCTCCAAGGCACCCACCTCATCGACGGAGCCGGCCACTGGGTCCAACAAGAACAGCCCGAGGAAACGGCGCGACTGCTGTTCGATTTTTTGAAAACTCAATATTAGTTCCGAAAGGTAGGGTTGGACCGCCGGGCCGACCGCTTCTGCCTCTAAGTCCTACTTTCCAATCCCATCTCGTAGCCTATCCGTATTCAGCGTGCGGCTGATTCGATAAATTCCCGTGGGAGTCGCGTAGGTGCCGGCGTAGATGAAGATGTGCTGCAGACCGCGCTCTTCGTCGATGATCGCTCCTCCCGGGTGCGCCGCATCCACATCCGTGGGCAGGAACGTGCCCATCCCGGAACGTAAGCTCAGCAGCGTGCATTCGAATCGCCAGTTTTGTGCCCGTCCGGCGTAGAGATCGGCAGGCGAGATTGACCACAGGTTCACGGTCTGCGCGTTCTCCTCATCCTCTTCCGCTTCGCCCACCCCGCCATTGCGATTGGTCACCACCGCTTCGAATCTTTGGGTTACCGGGTTGAACGCCACATCCGTCGTATCCGGCCAACGATAACTCGCGATGTTCGTGAGGCCCTGATGCGTCATGGGAAACCAGCCTGTATCCGACACCATCATCACGGGCGGCTCCGAGGTCGTCATTTCGCCAAACCATTTAAAAGGCAGCGAGTGGTTACGGGAAACGAAGATGAGGAGCCTGTCGTGATAGATCGCAGTCGGTTCCAACGGGTGAGATCCATCGGGTAAGTCTACGCGCTCGTGCGTCCAATTCATCCCCAGATCATTTGACGAATACAGATCCAGTCCCGCCGCTCGGCCGATCCCTACCGGAATTACCAAACCTTTTTCGGGATGTTGGACCATCCGTGGTCCCACGTTATCACGATAAGCGTGACCGGTTTTTCCCTGAGTCATCGCTCCCGGCAAAAGCTCCCATGAGACGCCTTCATCGGCGGAACGGTAAACGCCATATTTATTGGCCAAAAAGACCTGCCCGTCCTGCTCACCTAAACAGACCCCAAAGTTAATCACCATCTCTGCTTCGCTCTGCCCAAACTGGCGCAGATCCACGGGGTCCGACCACGTATCTCCGCCATCGGTGGATCGCACCACCATCGCGGCGCTGCTATCGTCATCGTGCTGCGGTCCGGTCCCATGGTGATGCCGCGTCCGATGATAGGCGCACAACAGCGTGTCGCCCACTTTGATACCCACCGGCCACCCCAGGTGTTTGTTTTCACCCGCCAAGAATTTTCCGGTTGGCAACGCCACCGGCCGAATCGTCACCAAGCCCGCTGATTCAAGTCGGATCAGCCGATCTCGCTCATCATCGGTAATCGGGAAGGTCTCACGCACCAACGCATCGTCGTCGATCCACGCTTCTTGCTCAGACCCAGATTCAGCACGACCCGGGGAAAACAGCAGGCTCACCAGGACCACAGCAACGGGACATCTCACCAGTAGATCAAGACGTTCAAATCCAGAAAGCTGAAGAAAAAGGTTACGCATAACTCGAGCGGAATATTGATTCGCGACTCCACGGCAGAACCCGAATTGAACTGCACCATCGCGCAGGGGTAACTTCACTGCAACCGGTGACTGAGTGCGTAATCCACTTCCCTTCGGGTTTTCCATAAAACCAATCAGGTGTTCAGTTGCTTGGACTTCGCGCTACGCTAGTTTCCGGTTAGATGAAGACGTCGCCCCCCCCACTTCGATCGGATCCTCCCCTTCAAGCATGATGACAGAAAACAAACCACGCCCATCGAAACCATGTTTGCCTTTATCAAACGCATTCAGGCGAACCGTAACGGGATCGATCATCGGAATCATTTTTGGAGCCGTCGCGTTTTTCGGCCCTGGGCAGATTCCTGCGACTACACAGCAAAATACGGGGCCATTTATTCTGGCCAGTGAGCAAGATCAAGACCGAGTCATTCTAATCGACGCTCAAGCAAACTGGAATAACGACGACGCAATTGTTTGGCAATGGCAGGCCAGTAACGACGCCCACATCGCGCCCGAGCATCATTCGTGGTTTTCCAATCCTTCCGATGCCAAGGGAGTCGATCGCAATCAGCGTGTGCTCATGGTGGCATCCGGCGGTGGTATGGCCGTGATAGACACCGAATCGAGAGAAGCCGTGGGCTACGGATACGTCGGTGGTAATCCCCATTCTGCAACGCTGCTGCCTGACGGCCGAATCGTCACAGTATCCAGCAACGGCGATCTTGTGCAACTTTTTGAATACCAGCAGGACGCCACACCAAAATACCAGATCATCCAAAAACTCGCCTTAACCGATGCACACGCCGCGGTCTGGGACGACGCTCGCAGCTGTATCTGGGCGTTGGGCGGCAAACAGATGAAACGATTCGATTACGATCTCGAACAATCCAGATTAACCCTCGCGACAACCTTGGATCTCCCGGTCAACGAGAAGACGCTCCAGCAACCCCGGCACGGTGGCCACGACCTCATCTGGGATCTGTCGGGGGATAAGCTGGCTCTTTCGGATACGGACAATCTCTGGGAATTTGATCCCGAATCACACGCGTTCACGCCTCTGCCTCCACACGATTTGAGTCACGTTAAAAGTATCAGCCATCACCCGGACGCCGTCCATACAATCGTGATGCAGGCCACCACCGAGTGGTGGTCCGACACCATTCGTTCAACCGATGGGACATGGGAAAAAACCTTACCCGAAGCCA
>ERZ1048068.3100-NODE-3100-length-11107-cov-13.335233_pt1 | contig 11107 bp, 4 predicted proteins | sample MGYA00383098_ERZ1048068 | MGnify/ENA primary metagenome ERZ1048068 (study PRJEB29581, sample SAMEA5548368) | metagenome | biome: marine; feature: coastal; material: water | depth 1 m | study: Short-term variability in the microbial, nano- and picoplankton... | reverse complement strand
CTGAAGCAGGATTTGGATACATGGAAATGTCTAATTGGTTTTGGTCATCTAAACTAGCAGTAGAACAATCTAAACCAGCATCAGTTATTGTCCATCCGTGGGTATCAATTAAACTTTGTCTTGCATCTGCACCATCACAATAATTTATCCCTAATGCTCCAAAAGAAGTAGGCATAGCAGGGTCACTGTTTATATTTTGTTCAGACCATCCGATTAGTGTTGCATCATAATTATCTGTTGATAAACCAGAATAATCAAACATTGAACTCATATCAGATATATTCGTTATGTCCCATTTATTTAAAGATTGGTCAAAAGCCTCCGCATTCTTAAACATTTTAGTTGTATTATAAACATTACTTATATCCCAAGAACCTATGTCTTGATTAAAAGAAGTAGCATAAAAAAACATCTCAGTCATTTGATTCACATTGCTCACATCCCAACGACTAATATCACTATTAAAAGATAACGCTCCTGCAAACATACTTTCCATCCTCCCTACATTAGAAGTATCCCAGTTACCAATGTCTTGATTAAAAGCAGAGGCACCATAAAACATCTTTATCATACTAGTTACCTTAGAAGTATTCCAAGAACCGATGTCTCCATTAAATGATGACGCCCCTTCAAACATAAAAAACATATCTACAACATTATTTACATTCCAATTATTTAAATCTTGATTGAAAGAGTACGCTTCTTTAAACATATAACCCATATTAGACACACTACTTACATCCCAAGAATTTAAATTACCGTTAAAAGCAGATGCACCATAAAACATATTTTCCATTGTTGTTACATTAGAAGTATCCCAGTTATCAATGTCTTGATTGAAAGCAGACGCACCATAAAACATGTTCCCCGTTCTTATTAAATTAGAAGTATTCCAAGAACCGATGTCTCCATTAAATGATGATGCCCCTTCAAATAAACTCGTCATAAATTTTATATTAGAAGTATCCCAAGAACCGATGTCTCCATTAAATGATGATGCCCCTTTAAATAAACTCGTCATAAATTTTATATTAGAAGTATCCCAAGAACCGATGTCTCCATTAAATGATGATGCCCCTTCAAACATACTGCCCATATCGGTAACGTTACTTACATCCCAATTGCTTAAATCTTGATTAAATGATATTGCCCCTTCAAACATGCCAGTTATTTCGGTAAGGCTACTTATATTCCAATTGTTTATATCTTGATTAAAAGCTTCTGCTTTCCAAAACATACGTGTCATTGTGGTAACCTTACTCACATTCCAAGAACCAATATTTTGATTAAAGGAAGAACGATTATTATAATAATGTCCAAACATAGCTTGCATGTTTGTGACATTAGAAGTATCCCAATTACTAATATCACTATTAAAACTATCCGCCATATAAAACATTTCATTCATATTAGTCACTTTGCTCACATCCCAAGAATTTAATGATTGATTAAAGGATTTTGCTCTACGAAACATTTCATTCATATTGGTTACATTACTCACGTCCCAGGCCCCTATATTTCCATTAAAACTATTTTTAGGGTCAGACCAACCACTTGAGCTAAAAGCACTTGACATATCAGTCACACCACTTACATCCCAATTAGGCATAGCACCATATTTACTATTAGTACATAAACCATCTTCAGGATTAGTGGATAAACATTCGTTTATGGCATCTTTAAAATTAAAATCTGTAAGTGTCGTTTGAGAACATAATACTGTAGATAGTATCATTGTAAATAATAACGTAATTTTTTTCATAATGGTATTTTATTTTAATTAATAAAGTCATTAGGGGGATTAAAATAATTACAATAAGCATAAATAAAAATATGTTTAATGTAAAAAAAACCTGCGTTTTTGTATAGGGTATTGTTTAATTAATGTCTTGTTTAATATTTTATTATTCTTTGTGTATTTCGTTTAGTGCCATCTGAAAGTTGTAACACGTAAACTCCTTTTTCTAACTGGCTAATATCTATAGTATTTTTAATAGGTTTATTCATTACTTGTTTACCAAGAATATCATAAACAACAACTTGTAATTTAGAATAATTACCGTCTATGTATAAGATATCTGAAGCAGGATTTGGATACATGGAAATGTCTAATTGGTTTTGGTCATCTAAACTTGCGGTTGGACAAGTACCCCAAACTGGCATATTACTTTCAGATAATAGTGAGTCCTTACTAAAATCTGTTGGTTCTGAAGTAATATTTGTAACACACCAATTGGATAAATCTTGATTGAAAGATGTTGCATCATTAAACATTGCGGACATATAAAGCACACTGCTCACATCCCAAGAACTAATATCGGCATTAAAAGCAGTGGCTGAAGCAAACATTCCCTGCATATTAGTCACACTACTTACATCCCAAGAGCCAATGTCTTGATTAAATAATTGCGCCCCTAAGAACATAGCATTCATATCAGTGACATTGCTCACATCCCAAGCACCAATAGGTTGATTGAAAGAGGATGCCTTTAAAAACATATAACTCATATTGGTCACATTACTTACATCCCAAGAGCCAATGTCTTGATTAAAAGATGTTGCTCCATAAAACATCGAATTCATATTGGTCACATTACTTACGTCCCAAGAACCGATGTCTTGGTTGAAAGCTAATGAGCCAGTAAAACCATTAATTGTATCAACAGCAAACATTTCGCCCATATTGGTTACGTTACTCACATCCCAAGAACCTATATCTTGGTTGAAAGTTCGTGCGTCATAAAACATACCAAACATATCGGTTACATTACTCACATCCCAAGAACCTATATCTAGATTAAATGATGTTCCTAAGAACATACTATTCATATTAGTAACACTACTTACATCCCAACCACCAATATCTTGATTGAAAGATGATGCATTTAAAAACATACTCCGCATATCGGTAACACTACTTACATCCCAAGAACCAATGTCTTGATTAAAAGATGTTGCTCCAAAAAACATCAAATTCATATTGGTCACATTACTTACATCCCAATTTGAAATATCATCATTGAAAGTAGTTTTATTATTAAATAATTCTGACATATCAGTTACCTGACTTACATCCCAAGTAGAGATATCTCCATAGGTAGTTGTGGCTGAAGAGGAGTCAGAAACCCATGAATCTAATGCTGTTTGAATATTAGCATTTGTAATTGGGGTTTGAGAATATGACACTGTAGATAGTATCATTGTAAATAAAAACGTAATTTTTTTCATAATGGTATTTTATTTTAATTAATAAAGTCATTAGGGGGATTAAAATAATTACAATAAGCATAAATAAAAATATGTTTAATGTAAAAAAAACCTGCGTTTTTGTATAGGGTATTGTTTAATTAATGTCTTGTTTAATATTTTATTATTCTTTGTGTATTTCGTTTAGTGCCATCTGAAAGTTGTAACACGTAAACTCCTTTTTCTAACTGGCTAATATCTATAGTATTTTTAATAGGTTTATTCATTACTTGTTTACCAAGAATATCATAAACAACAACTTGTAATTTAGAATAATTACCGTCTATGTATAAGATATCTGAAGCAGGATTTGGATACATGGAAATGTCTAATTGGTTTTGGTCATCTAAACTTGCGGTTGGACAAGTACCCCAAACTGGCATATTACTTTCAGATAATAGTGAGTCCTTACTAAAATCTGTTGGTTCTGAAGTAATATTTGTAACACACCAACTTGAAATATCTTGATTGAAATTAGATGCATAATAAAACATATACCTCATATTAGTAGTATTACTGACATCCCAAGAACTAATATCTTGATTGAAAGCTTGAGCAAAGGAAAACATAGAAGTCATATCAGTTAAATTACTGACATCCCAAGAACCGATGTCTTGATTGAAAGCATATGCTCGATTAAACATAAAGCCGATATAAGTAACATTACTCACATCCCAAGAACTAATATCTTGATTGAAAACTGATGCACTACTAAACATACGTGAAGTACTTTCAACATTACTTACATCCCAAGAACCAATGTCTTGATTAAAAGCTGATGCATTATCGAACATACCAAACATATCAGTAACATTGCTCACGTCCCAATCTCCAATGTCTTGATTAAAAACAGAGGCATCTCTAAACATAAGTGACATATCTGTCACACTGCTCATATTCCAAGAACTAATGTCTTGATTGAAAGCAGTAGCTTTGTAAAACATACCTCTCATTTTAGTAACATTACTGACATCCCAAGATCTAATGTTTTGATTGAAAGTATTATAATTATAAAATAAGTATTCCATATCAGTAACATTACTTACATCCCAACCATTAATAGCCCCATATGGAGATCTACCTGGATCTTGAAGATAGTCCGCTAAAACTTGTTTAATATTAGAATTAGTTAAAGGTCCTTGAGCATATCCAAATATTGAAATGAATATAAATAAATGAGTAATTTTATTCATAATATTTTAATTTTGATTAAATAAACAAAATTTATCTTATAAAATTATAATCATTAAAATGATTGTAATTAAATTTATATATTACGAGATGAATTTTTATAATAATATATTGGCAATGAAATCATTATGGAAAATATTTATACTCATCCCATTATTTAGTGTTTCACAAGAAATAACTAATATTAAGCAGCATTTAAGTCTAACTTTAGACTCAATAAATAATCAAATTATATACCAAACAAAAGATTCGCTGCATTTTCTTGATAATGAATCTTTAACTATTATTGAAACCAAAAAAATAAACAACTCAAATCTTTCTGATTATAGCATTGTTAAAAAGGGCAATTCACTATTGTTTTTAGAAAGACAAGGGGGCGGTATTTTTAAATTAGATTCGGACGATAATTTAAAGAAGATTGACCATTCTAATATCAATAAATTTTTCATTGATAATTTTAATTTTATCAGAAAAGATACGCTTTTCAAACACGGAGGATATGGATACTGGTCACAATCAAATTTTTTAACGTATTACGATGAATCTACAAAGCAATGGGAGATTTACCCCAGTTTCAAAAATTCTAAAGTTCCGAGAAGTGCTGATTCACATATTGGAATAACTTGGAATAATTCTTACTCCTTTTTTGGGGGTCTATCTTTAACTGAAAACGGTTATAGAATTAGAAATAATTACAATAAAGAAGTATGGTCATTTAATTTTATTAGTAAAAAATGGATTTTACTGGGTAAATTCAAAGAACAAAATCTATACCCATATTATTCAAATTTTAGCAACAAATCAGATTTGTATGTTCTGGACAAAACCTCACAACTATATAAAATAGATTTTTTAAACAATACTTTAACTAAATATAAAAGAAAACCCATACTATATAATTTTTATGAATTCAACTCTATTTATTATAATGATTTTGTTTATTACATTAATACCAAAGGAAAGGTTTCTAAAGTTTCACTTAAAGAGATTACAAATGATATTGAACATATAAGTGAGTTTTATTTTAATAAAAATAAAATATTAACGCCTTTAATCATATTAATTATTATTTCATTAATACTATATTTTGGTATCTTAACATATGGTAAAAACAATAAACTTCATAAATTACAATTACTCACAAACGGAATCACTTACAATAACAAATTTATTGAGCTGGATAGTTTAGCAATGTCAATTTTAAGGACTGTAATTAAAGAAGAAATGGAATTTTCTAAAGTTTATGATATTGTAAGTAAAGAGCATTTAAGTAAAATTCAAAATGACCGAAATAGAAATGAGATTATAGCTCACATAAACTTTAAATTAAAAGAACTTACAAATATTAAAAGTGATTTTTTAATAGTCTCAAAATCATCGTTTGATAAAAGATATAAAGTACTGTCAATAAACAAATTAGATTATAGTAAATTTATATGATGCTTAATTAAAGTATAACAATATAATCGTTATGTAATGTTACAAACTGCGCACACCTTTGAGCACACCCTAAAAACTAAAAAACCCGTAAATCATTGTTTATAAATGAGTTACGGGATTATTTTGTGGTACCTCCAGGAAGTTTTAGGTTTTACTTCATTTCATGTGTTTTCATATAAGTATATGAAAATCAATAGTATAATGACTAAATCATTATAAAATAGTAAAGAGAAATCAAACCAAATAATAAGGGTTTAAACCTGCGGAGCAACCTCTCGAGCAACCAGTAATCTTGAATAATTAGAGATGAGAAGATGTCTTGAATCCATTAAAAATAGGAGGTAGGGTATTGTTATATTCATTACTATTTTTCTTTTGTTTACTCTCCCAATACTTATTCACAAATAAACAAGAGTTTAGGTAAAAATAATAAGGGACAAATTTCAAAAAATATTAGTGAATTCCCTAGGTGGATCAGAGGGGGGAGTGAGATCGAACTATTTTGGGATAGACTTGGAAAAATTGTAGATATTTAAACGGTTTTGTGTATAATTTCATTGCTTGTTTCAGTAACTAAATCGGCAAATAAGTAATAGATACAAAGTGTAAGAGGGCTTTGGTAAGTGGCACATACGAGCAATGAATTATACACGTGGTTGGCAGTAGTATTTATTTAAATTTTATCTGAATGGGCAAGTGGTCAGACGGGAATAAAAAGTGGAGCAGAAGGGCGAGAAATCGAACTGTTTTGAAGAAGATTTAATTAAATATTTTATCAGTTCTCGACGAGTGATCTCAACCTCTTTTTCTTGTTTAAATTTTAAATAAAAGGAACTCAGGATAATTGTTAAGTCTAAATTAAAATTTAATGAATTGTTTTTAGTAAGATTTAGTTGTGTTCGGTCATCCAGCTTAACTCCTCGGCCGTTAAAGCTCAAACCGTAATCAGTAGCCTGTGAGAAACAGGAAGTACATAATAGGTATACCCCGACAAACCAGAGTAATTTAATAGATGATAATTTTAGTTTAGTCATCCCATCATTTGTTATAATCAAAAATTTAATTATAACAACAACATTAAAGTTTAATTATTAATTAATTTTGCTTTTGTTCATTAGGTAAATGAAGTTCTCTTCTTTAATCAAATTTATTATTTGTTCCTCCAAATTTTGTAAGAAAGTATTATATCTTTTTCCTTAAATCACCAGAGAAGCATTATTTGGATTTCATAAATACTAAATCTAATTTTTATGAAAGGGTGCCTCAATATATGATTGCTTCCTATTTAAGACTTACCCATGAAGGATTAAGCCGAATTCGGAAACGAAATTCCTGAAAACTAGTATCTGTTTCTTGAACCGGATCAATGTGTGTGGATTTCCAATAGATTATTTTTGAAAATTAATTTTCAAAAATAATCTATGTATAAGTTACAATTCGGGTTTTGTCGTATGTGTTGAAATTAATGTTTTTGTCATTAAAAAAAAACTATTTTAAATTAAAATCATTATAATGATTCTATTTACTTAAGTAAAGATATAGTAATTTTAAGAAAAAATAAATATAATTTAAAATGAAGTTTTTTTTAATAATTTTAATGTTTTTGACATCTATTAACCTATCATCACAAACAATAGACGTTAAATTAGCAAATAATATAATAAATACAGGAAATTCTAGAAGTTTTAGTATTGTTCCAAATGACATCAGTGAAGACCATATCACAACAAAAAGTGTTTATACTTCTGCACAAATTAGTGGTGACGGCTCGATCTCGGGGTCAGTAGGTTTATGGTGGGGAGAAGGTGAAAGTCTTACATATTTTACACCATCTGGAATCTCTGTATATGGAAATGTAACAATGCAATTTACTACAGATATGACTTTAAGTAGTCTAAAACCTGATCAACTTTACACTTTTAGATGGGCAGTTGCTAATGGAAATAGTATCATATATTATTCTTCTAAAGAATTATCTTTTACTACAAATTCAAATTCTGCACCTACTGATATTTTATTGTCAAATAATGAAATAATGTATAATGTAGATATTGGAACTCAAGTTGGTTTGTTTAATTCCGAAGATATAGATGATGGAGATCTCTTTACATATTCTTTTGTAGAAGGTTCAGGTGATTCTGGAAATTCATTTTTTTCTATTGAAGATAATAAGTTGCTAAGTGCTGTTTCTTTTTTAGATATTGATGATTCATCATTATCCATCAGAGTCCAAGTAAACGATGGTAATGGTGGTATTTTTACAAAATCATTTGCAATAACTATTGTTCATGTAGATGATACTGCTCCAACCCCTATTACAGATGCCAATATTCATGAGGCTGTAAATACTTGTTTATCCACACATCCTGTAACAGGTTTGTGTACAGATAGTGAATACGGTTCGATTACTGAATGGGATGTTAGTAGTGTAACTAATATGGATGAGTTATTTTTCAATAAAAATCAATTCAACGGAGATATTAGTTCTTGGGATGTGAGTAGTGTATCTGATATGACTTACATGTTCGACGAGGCTAATAATTTCAACCAAGATATAAGTTCTTGGGATGTGAGTAGTGTTACTAGTATGTTCAGTATGTTTGGAGCAAGTAACTTTAATCAAGACATAAGTTCTTGGGATGTGAGTAGTGTTATTAATATGCAGAACATGTTTTATAAAACTCCATTTAACCAAGATATTAGTTCATGGGATGTTAGTAGTGTAACGAATATGGGGGCAATATTTGAAAACTCTCCTTTCAATCAAGATATTTCAGGATGGTGTGTTACAAATATTGCTTCAGAACCAATTAATTTTAGTATTAACTCCCCAATGTCAGAAAGTAATAAACCAGTTTGGGGTACTTGTCCACTATTATCCACACCAGAATTTATTGGTTCCATTGGTGATAGTGATTATTATTATTATCCCGAAGACGAAATGATATGGTCTGAAGCACAGACATATGCTGAGCAATACGGAGGGAATTTAGTTTCTATAAACTCTCAGGAAGAAAATGACTTTATTACCAGTAAAATTAATTCAGAGACTTGGATTGGATTAACGGATTCCGAAGAGGAAGGTGTTTGGAAGTGGAGTGATAACAGTGAATATGATTTTTCGAATTGGAAGAGTGGAGAGCCAAGTAATTCAGGAAACGGCAGTGCTTGTAGGCCTTATGGCGAAGATTATGTAATAATTGATAATTCAGGCGATTGGAACGATGGTCTAGAATATTATTGTGGTGAAAGAAGTACAATGCCTTTTATAATTGAGGTTAAAAATACAAAAGTCAATTATTCCGGTGATCACGAAGGAAATATTTTTGAATGGAAAAATTACGAATCACAAGATTGGGCTGTTGAGAATGCTAGTATAGAAACATATCGAGATGGTACTTTAATTCCTCAAATAACAGACGCTACAGAATGGTCAAACCTCACTACAGGTGCTTGGTGTTATATCAATAATGATTCAACGAAAGGAAAAGTTTACAATTGGTTCGCCATTGCAGGTATCCATGATAATGACGAAACTACCCCTGATAAAGAGTTTGCGCCTGCAGGGTGGCGTGTTCCAAACGATGCCGATTGGACTACCTTAGAAAACTTCCTAATAACTAACGGCTTTAATTATGATGGTTCAAATACTGGAGAAAAACTAGCAAAGGCAATGACCTCTAAAACAGGATGGAATAATTCATCAACCGTGGGAGCTCCAGGAAATGATCAAGATACAAATAACAGTAGTGGTTTTAATGCTTTCCCATTGGGTTTACGCCAAGAGTATGGTGCATTTAATTTTATTGGACGATCTGCTGTTTTTTGGACTTCCACTGAAATTGATTCAGATTTTGCATTGGATCGTGATATATATTATAAAAAAAATTATATAGATAATTATAATGCATATAAGAATTTAGGTTTATCTGTTCGCTTTTTAAGAAATAATCAAACAGAATTAACTGATACCAATGGACTAATCATGCACTTTCCTTTTGATGGGAATACAAATGAAGTCATTAATAGCACTCCTGTGAATTTTAGGACTGAGGCCTATGTCGAAGACCGTAATGGAGGTGTTAGTAAAGCATACTATTGTGATGGAACAAAAAACACTTTTATAAATGGTAACATGCCTGAGCATCTTGATAAAGATTACTCATACTCGGTATGGATTAATCCTTCCGAAATTTCATCAAAAAGGTGGATTTTAGCTTTTGGCGAAAATGGAACGGCCTCTCATTTAGGTATAGTTAATGGAAATTTAAGAATTGGTACTTGGGGAGATAATGGCCTCAATTCAGCCTTCAGTGATTTTAACGATTGGATTCATATTTTAGTAACTTTTAATAAAAATTCTAATAAACACACATTATTTGTTAATGGTCAACAAAAATATTCTGGAGTAAAGGAGTCTTCATTTGTATCAACTTATTTTCAAATAGGAGCGCAAATAGGCTACTTAAATGAGGCATTTAAAGGATATATTGATGATTTGATGATTTGGAATAGGGAGCTGACTGATTATGAAATAGCTGAGCTTTTCAATCAAACATTATCATTGGAAAACTCTGTCAGTAATTTTAAAATCTATCCCAATCCAACAAATTCAGTAATAAAATTAAAAGGGAATGATGATTACTTAATTGAGGTTTTTAATCTGCTCGGGCAAAAGCTTTCATCATCCACAGGGAATTCTGTGAATATTTCACATTTACCAAATGCGACATATTTAATAAAGACAACGAATAAATCTACTAATCATCAGCTAACTCATAAAATAATTAAGAATTAAAATAGCCCTAATCTAAACATCTTTTTATCCCTCCCGAGCAACCTTTGGAGCAACCTTAAAAACCAAAAAACCCGTAATTCATTTTTTATAAATGAGTTACGGGATAATTTTGTGGTACCTCCAGGAAGTTTTTGGTTTTACCTCGTTTTATGTATTTTTATATAAGTCAATGAAAATCAACAGTATAATGACTAAATCATGATAAAAAAGTAAAGAGAAATCAAAGGAAATAACAAGGATTTAAATCTCCCGAGCAACCTCTCGAGCAACCGGTATTCTTAAAAAATAGGAGGTAGGGTATTGTTATATTCATTACGTTTTTTTTAAATTAAGATAATTAAATTATGGTTGCTTCTACAAAAACATAGCTCATGACAAAAAAAAATTCATTACTATTTTTCTTTTGTTTACTCTCCCAAATACTTATTCACA
>ERZ1048068.3097-NODE-3097-length-11117-cov-3.779877_pt1 | contig 11117 bp, 5 predicted proteins | sample MGYA00383098_ERZ1048068 | MGnify/ENA primary metagenome ERZ1048068 (study PRJEB29581, sample SAMEA5548368) | metagenome | biome: marine; feature: coastal; material: water | depth 1 m | study: Short-term variability in the microbial, nano- and picoplankton... | reverse complement strand
AGATCTTATTCCCTGCTCAAATTTCGGCCTTAATCAGCGATTCAATAGTTGGGGTTCAGGGAACTGAATTGGTGATTTAAAATCTCTACAACATATTATTGTTCAAGTTTTTGAGAGATAAATCGGGCTGAGGAGATTGATGGGGGTGAGGTCCCGAAACGGCCCTCATTGTTCCTCTTTGCTGAGGGAGTGCTCGTGATTTCGGTCTCGAGATTTTAAACTTGGGATTCCTCGAAAATGACGACCGCGAGAACCCTCGCTGACCAAACAATCTGAGGGCCGCGAGATTTTTTCATCCTTCAAGAAAAAGAGGTGTTGAGGGGCTTGGGCGCTGACAAAGGACTTTCTCAGCCTTTCCTTGATATTTTGGGATGCTTAAGGATACTCCCGTCCATGGCCGCTGCCGCGAGTTACACTGAAGACGATATCAAGAGCCTGGATTGGCGTGAGCACATTCGTCTGCGCCCGGGAATGTATATTGGAAAGCTGGGTGACGGATCGTCGTCTGATGATGGGATATACATCCTTCTGAAGGAGGCTTTGGACAACTCGGTGGACGAATTTGTGATGGGGCATGGTAAGGAAATTACCATCGATATCGATGAAGCCGGCCGTGTGGAGGTTCGTGATTTTGGGCGGGGGATTCCTCTCGGAAAGCTGATGGATTGTGCCGCCAAGATTAATACCGGGGCGAAATACGACAGTGAGGCCTTTAAGAAGTCGGTGGGATTGAACGGCGTGGGAATCAAGGCGGTAAATGCCTTGAGTGACTTTTTTGAGATTCAGGCCTGGCGCGAGGGGAAAACGAAGGCGATCGAGTTCAGTAAAGGCGAGGTCGTTGAGGAGATGAAGAGGCCACGGGCAGACAAGTCCGAGGGAGGGACGCGCCTCGCCTTTGAGGTGGATCGCTCGTTGTTTCCACAGCGAACCAATTTCAAGGCTCCCTTCGTGGAGAAGATGTGTCGCTATTATTCTTACCTGAACCCGGGGCTGGCGCTCGTGTTCAACGGGAAGAAGTTTAAGTCGAAGAATGGTCTGCTGGATCTCTTGAAGGAGGAGATGGATGAAGAGCCGCTTTATGCGCCGATTCATCTGACCGGCCACGACATTGAGGTGGCCTTTACGCACGGGGTGACCGGGTCTGAGGATTATTATTCCTTCGTTAATGGTCAGCATACCACGCAAGGGGGGACGCATCTGGCTGCTTTTCGTGAGGCGATTGTCAAGGTGCTGCGCGATTTCTATAAGAAGAGCTACGATCCCTCGGATATTCGAGCGGGGCTGGTTGGCGCGATCTCGGTGCGGATCGAGGAACCGGTTTTCGAGAGCCAGACCAAAACGAAGTTGGGATCGGCTACGGTGGCCCCGGAGGGGGAAACGGTGCGGACATTCATCAGCAATTTCCTGAAGGAGCAGCTGGATAACTTCCTTCATAAGAACTCAGACGTCGCCGAGGCGATGCAAAAGCGGATTGTCGCGGCGGAGCGCGAGCGCAAGGAATTGAGCGGGGTGAAGAAGCTGGCGCGCGAGCGGGCGCGGCAGGTGAAGGTGCACAATAAGAAGCTCCGGGATTGTCGGGCGCATTTTAATACCAAGCACAAGCGCCGCGAGGACACTACGGTCTTCCTGACCGAGGGTGACTCCGCGAGTGGATCGATCACGAAATGCCGCGATGTGGAATCGCAGGCTGTCTTTTCGCTGAGAGGGAAGCCTTTAAATACCTTCAGCCTTACGAAGAAGGTTGTTTATGAGAATGAGGAGTTTGCGCTTCTGCAGGCGGCGCTGGGGATTGAGGACGACATTGAGTCGCTCCGCTTCAATCGGGTGGTGATCGCGACCGATGCTGATGTCGACGGAATGCACATTCGTTTGCTGTTGCTGACTTTCTTTTTGCAATTCTTCCCCGAGCTGATCCGGGAAGGGCATCTCTATATCTTGCAAACCCCGCTTTTCCGGGTGCGGAACAAGAAGAAGACAATATATTGTTATGACGACGACGAGCGGGAGGCTGCGATGAGGGAATTGGGACGAAATCCCGAAATTACCCGATTCAAGGGATTGGGTGAGATTTCGCCGGACGAATTCAAGTTCATGATTGGGAAAGACATGCGGCTCGACCAGGTCCAGATGGAGGAGGGGAAAGGTCTCAAGGAAATGCTGACATTTTACATGGGAAAAAACACCCCGGACCGGCAGGGCTACATCATCGAGAATCTCCGAGAAGACGTGGATTCCGCCGAGGTTTGAGCTCCTGCAGCGGCCAGGTCGGAAAGAAGAGTTTTGCGTCTTGGAAAAGAGCGGCTATAGGTGGCACAGATCGTGGTTACGATCGATCAGTTAAATATTCCCTTTTCATGAAGAAGACATTCAAATTATCCCTCATGACGAGCACTGCTCGTAGTCCTTTATTCTTAATGTTTCTCTGCGGGGTGGCCCACGCCGCAGATCTCTACGACGCAGATTTCTCAGTAGCAGGGATCGGTGCGACTCATGACAGTGGCGCCGACACTCTAGAAGCTAGCCCAATTAATGGTGGAAATTGGTCCATGTCTTGGATTGATGCTCCGGCAACCGACGGATCGACGAACCGTTTTATTACCGAGGACGGGTTATTGGTTTCCGAGGATTGGGGTGGTGAAGCATCATTTGAGACCGACGATATTAGTGTTACCGGTGAAACGACGATTAAGATCGAAGCGCTTGGGGCTACCCGAGGAACAGCGACTTTCAACAGCGCGGCCGAGGGGTTTACGTGGTACTATCTTCTCGATGGGGTTCGTACGGATGCAGCTACGATTACCAACGATGGCAGTCTTGATTATTCAGTCGAGATTGACGTGTCGGGAGCGTCAACTCTCGTCGTTGGGTTTACCTTCAATGTTAATGGGGCGGGTGATGGTTTCGAAATCAGCTCAGTGCAGGTAAATGATGGTGTTCCCACACCTGAGATAACCCTGGCTCTGGATCCTCCATCAATCAGCGAGAATGGTGGAACCTCAACGGTGACGGTGACTCTCTCGGCCCCACCTGCGGGTGATTTAGTTTTGGATCTCGCAGTGGATGACCTTTCTGAAGCGAGTGTTCCGACAACGGCAACGATTTCGGGAGGTGCCCTTTCGACGACTTTTCAAATAACGGGTCAAAATGACGCCGACAGTGATGGACCCCAAGTTGTCAATCTCACGGTTTCGGATCCAGGTGGTTTGTATGCTGATCGGTCTCAAAATTTTGTAGTTACAGATGATGAAGCGTTCAATCCTCCCAATGTCATTCTCAACGAGATTCGGATCAACACGAATAGCACTTTTACGGGAGACGGTGAGTATTTTGAACTCAGATCCTCCCAACCCAATGTATCACTTGACCGTGTGTTTTTGGTTGCGATTGGGGACGGAACGGCTGCACAGGGCTCGGGAGTTGTTGAGGAGATTATTGATCTCACCGGCCAGACGATGAACGGAAATTTCTTCGTGGCGTCTGATCCCGAGCAAAATTTTGTGTTAACGCAGGATCTCTCCGTGGCATTAAATTTTGAGGATGACAATGTGACCTTCCTCTTGGTGTCTGATTTTGCGGCGGTCCTGGGGGATGATCTCGATGCCGATAACGATGGCACGCTCGATCTTGAGCCGTGGGGATCATTGCTGGACGCGGTATCCTTGGTCAGTAGCGAAGCTCCAACCGGACTGGATGAATTGGTCTATGCGGGAACTCTCGATCCTGCCGAGCCGGTGGTCGGACCGGATTCCACGTTTATTCCAGCTCATATTTACCGATCTGGAGAAAATCCGGCCATTTGGCTGATTGGGACGTTTTTCGCCGATGGAATCGATGTCGCAGATACCCCGGGAGCCGATAATTCCGGAGGAGACCCACCGGTAAGCGATGATCTGGAAGTGGTGAGCTTTGTAGTAGATGCGAACGCCGGGACCGGAGTCCTGACGGTCAACGGACTGGGGGCGAAGATCTGGGTGTTGCAATCATCAGGTGACTTAAATCAAGTCGACTCATGGGTAAACGTTGTGGGAGGGTTCGCTGAAAGTGATAATCCCGATGGATCAACCAACCTTACTTTCTCCGACTCCTTTGGAACTACCCTTAAGCGTTTTTATCGTTTAATTGAGCAGTTGTAGAAAGCTGAGTCTAAATAATTCGCAAAGGGCGGGATTTCCGCCCTTTTTTTGTTGGGCGGGACAACTTCGATTGTTAGCTTTTCTTAACAACCTGCTGCGCAACGGAATTGACTATGGATGAAACGACTGAGGCCCGCGAAGACATCACCCTTAAGGGGATGTATTCCGAATATTTTCTGGATTATGCCAGTTACGTCATCATGGAGCGGGCTGTTCCGCATCTGGGTGACGGATTGAAGCCGGTTCAGCGGCGTATTTTGCACTCGATGCGGGAGCTTGAGGATGGTCGCTATAACAAGGTTGCGAATATCGTGGGAAACACGATGAAGTATCATCCGCACGGTGACGCTTCCATCGGCGATGCCATGGTGGCGATCGGGCAGAAGGATCTCCTCATCGATACCCAGGGAAACTGGGGAAACGTTCTCACCGGTGACCGGGCAGCGGCTCCGCGATATATCGAAGCTCGTCTCACGCCCTTTGCTCTGGAAGTGGCGTTCAATCCCAAGACGACGAATTGGACGCGGAGTTACGATGGCCGGAACAAGGAGCCGGTGACTTTACCGATGAAGTTTCCGCTGCTCCTTGCGCAGGGTGTGGAGGGAATTGCGGTGGGATTGGCGTGTAAGATTTTGCCGCATAATTTCATCGAGTTGATCGACGCCTGCATCGCGGTCTTGCGAAAGAAACCCTTTGATCTTGTGCCCGATTTTCCGACCGGTGGATTGGTTGATGTTAACGACTATCGTGACGGACTTCGGGGAGGAAAAATCCGGGTGCGTTCTGAGATTGAGATCGTGAAAGCCAAGTTGCTTCGGATTAGCTCGATTCCTTTTGGGACAACGACCGGCGGGGTGATGGATTCCATTGTCAATGCCAACGACAAGGGGAAGATCAAGATCTCGAGGATCGAGGATAATACCGCCGAAAATGTTGAGATTTTGGTGCATTTGCCGGCAGGCTGCGATGCTGAGACGACACGTGAAGCGTTGTATGCCTTCAGTGATTGCGAGGTGAGTATTTCGCCCAACTCTTGCGTCATTCACGACGGGCGACCGATCTTCATGCCGGTTAGTGAGATTCTGAAGAATTGCGCCCGCATGACTAAAGAGTTGCTCTTGCTGGAGCTCGAGATCCTGTTGGGAGAGCTCAATGACAAGTGGCATTTCAGTTCGCTTGAGAAAATCTTTATCGAGAACAGAATTTATCGGGACATCGAAGAATGTGAGACTTGGGAAGCGGTGATCGAGGCGATTGACAAGGGCTTGGATCCTTTTAAGAAACTGCTGAAGCGGGAAGTGACCCGGGATGATATAATTCGTCTGACGGAAATTCGCATTAAGCGGATTTCAAAATACGACAGTTTCCGGGCCGACGAGGAGATCAGGGGACTGGAGGATCGCATTGCGGAAACCGAGAAGAATATCCGCAACATCACGCGCTACTCGGTGAAGTATTTCGAGACGCTCAAAAAGAAATACGGCAAGGGTCGCGAGCGGAAATCCCAGATCGCGGAATTTGGCACGGTGAAGCGGTCTGCGGTCGTGGTGGCGAGTGAAATGCTCTACCTGGACGAGAAAAATGGCTTTGCGGGATATGGCTTGAAGAAGGAGAAAGCGATCGAGAAATGTTCCACGCTGGATGACATGATCTCCTTCTCGCAGGATGCTGAAATGCGGGTGCTCAAGGTGGCCGAGAAGGTCTTTGTTGGAAAACGCCCGGTCCACGTGGCGATTTTCCGGAAAGATGAGCCTAAATTCTACTCCATGATCTATCGCGAAGGGCGCGACGGGCCGATTTTTGCCAAGCGATTTAAGGTCGGTGGCGTGACTCGCGACAAGGTTTACCTGATGGGGCGGGGGACCAAGGGCTCCCGTGTATTTTATTTTGCGGAGCATGATACCGAGGCCGAGTCCGCGGAAAATGCCGTGCTGGTGCACATCAAGCCGGCTCTTCGCCTTAGAAATCTCTCCAGGCTCTTTTCTTTTGGGGAAATCACGGTGAAAGGCCGTGGTTCCAAGGGGAATATTATTACCAAGCACGCCATTGACCGGGTGGTGCGGGCCTCGACGACGGATTTAGGCGAATCTTAGGGCTTGTCGTCCGGAGATCTCCAGATATGCTGTTCTCATGAACAGGTTAAATTGGAGGTTCAGACTGGGGTGGGCCCGTTGGAAAATGCGCCTGGTCCGTAGCCGAATTTGGTCTTTGAGGCGGAAAATCCGCTTTTGTCGAGCACGGTCCAGTTCGACCCAGTTGGAGCTGCCATTTCGGTAGGATTGGAGGTCTTTCAGAAATGTGAGATTTTGCGATTTTCAGCTTACTGTGCCGTGAATTCCTCGCTATAACAAGGACTCCTACGACATGGGTGATTTGAATACCTTTATCCAACGCGGCTTGTTGGCGTGTATGTGTACATACGCTCCAACGGTAGCCGCGCAAAGTTCTCTTGCAGCCAGCGAAATTGTTAAACGCTCGGAAAATGCGCAGGGTGCCTACGCGTCTTTGAAGAGTGGAGACGATGCCTACCGCTCGGCTGATTATGCCACGGCTGTTCAAAAGTATGCCGAAGCGATCAGTAATCTGCCCATGAATGCTGTAGCGACAAGGGGCTTGCGGGTTTCGGCGGTGCAGCGGTTTTCGCAGGCTTCTTTGGTCCGGGCCCAAGAGCTTCAGCGGTCAGGAGAGTATGACGAGATTCAGGTTTTGTTAGATGAAGTGGATAAGGTGGATCCGGATAATTTTGGGGTGAGTCAGTTTCGTAAGAAAATGGATGATCCGATCCGCACTAACCCCTCGTTGACTGCGGAGCATACCGGAAATGTCGATAAAGTACGACGCTTGCTAAACGAAGCCCAGGGTTACTATGATTTAGGCTTGTATGATCGTGCCGAGATGACCTACGAGGATGTTCTCCGGATCGACAAATTCAACAAGGCCGCGCGCAGGGGGATGGAGAGGGTGAGCCACGACATTTCTGAGTATGGGACTGCTGCTCGTGATCAGGCCCGTTCCGAAGCGCTTCGAGATGTGGATGCGGCTTGGGAAGATCGTTCCCAGCTCAGCCTTGAAGTCCCGCTCATCAATGAGCAAACAGAGGGAGTCGAAGGTATCCAAAACGAGACTTTGGTCGGTAAGTTGAACACCATTATGGTGCCCAGTGTCGATCTTCAGGACGCGAGCTTGGACGAAGCCTTGGATTTTCTTCGTATTGCCTCGCGCGCAAATGACACGGGAAGTGTGGATCAGAACGCCAAAGGTCTCGATTTCATTCTCCAACTGGGAAGTCCTGACAACCCGAAAGTCCAGGCGGTAAACCAAGCCCGGATCAACGTGTATCTGAGAAATGTTCCTTTGCAACAGGCGCTCAAAGTGATCACCGAAGCGACAGGGACCCGGTATCGGATCGATGAGTTTGCGGTTGTGATTTATCCTACCGGAGCAGCGGACCCCACTCTGATTCGTCGTGACTTCCGAGTGCCTGCGAATTTTCTTTCCAGTAGCGCCTTGAACGGCACCGGTAGTGGAGGCGATGATCCATTCGCAACTCCGGAAGCTGGTTCCGGCAGCCTGATTGCCAAGCGCCTGAACGCGACTGAGAAACTAAAGTCCCTCGGGTTGCCCTTTCCCGAAGGAGCGACCGCGAGTTTTAACGGAGGAGTTCTCTCGGTAAGCAATACCGCAGAGAATCTCGAGTATGTTGCCGAGATCGTAAATATCGTAGCCTCCCAGGAGCCTATTGGAGTGGTGATCAAGACCACCGTGATTGATATTTCCCAGACTGATTTTGAGGAGTTGGGATTTGACTCGATGATCAACGAATTGAATGTCGGAAGCAACTATAGGCTTTCCGGAGGAACGACTGGATCGGGAACTGCCATTACTGATATGATTGGGGGTAACCCGACGAGTTCGGGCCTGAGAATCGGAGAACTTACCGGCGGGACTGACAGCTTGGATGCGATTATTAACCGGACGGCTCCGCCGACAGCATCCGGAGCTTTTTCCAGCAGTGGGGGGGCAGGTTCATCGTCTGTTACTGCCCCAACTGGCGGAGGAGGGGGGACGACTCGCTCTCCCGGTGTGCTGAGCTTCAGAGCGCTGATCGATGAAAACGCGCACGAGTTACTCATGCGCGGATTTGATCAAAAAAAGGGAGCCGACGTCATGGTGCGTCCGGAGGTGATTACCCGTTCGGGGCAGAATGCCGAGATCGCTTCGATTCAGGAGTTCACCTATCCGACCGAATTCGAGCCACCCGAAATTCCCAATTCCGTGGGATCCGGGCAAAGTGTTGTGACCCCCGCGACTCCGACTTCTTTTGAGGTGAAAAACTTAGGCGTGATGCTGGAGGTTCTTCCGGAGGTGAGTGCCGACCGTCAGTTTATCGAAGTGGCGGTCAAGCCTACTATTCGTGAGTTTGAAGGATTTGTGAACTACGGAACACCTATCGTAGGGAGTTCCACATCGACCAGCTTTGATATTGCGGCGGGAATCTTGTCGCAAAGCGGGAATGTGGGCGTGTTGACGACCAATGACATTCTTGTTCCTGTTTTCAAGGAAGTTACTACGAACACAAATGTGGTCGTTCAAAACGGTCACACAATTGTGATTGGCGGCTTGCTGACCGAGTCGCGTAAGAAGGTGGAAGACAGAGTGCCCATTCTCGGTGATATTCCATGGTTTGGTCGCTTTTTCCAAACCAATGCTTTGGAATCCGAATCGCGTCACGTGATCATCATGTTGAATGTCGAGTTGGTTGATGCTGCCGGTGAACCTTATCGAAATCGTTAATGAGCTCAGCCCTGCCTCCAAGGTCGAATCAACCGAAGGCCGAATCTGCTAATTCTCCGGTGTCATCAGACGCTGAGAAAGACAGTTATACCCTTGATGAGATGATGAAAGCTCTCCGCGATGGAGAGCGGGAACGGGAGCCGACCAGCGAGGTGGTCACGCGGTCGGATGGGAGCGTTGTTCATCGGGTGAAGCGCCGCAAAAGACGGTCGGGTCAACCGGAAAAGACCAAGTCCGAAAGGACCATTCCCGAGAAGAAGAAAAAGCGTTTTCTTTTGAAGTTGGTGGTTTGTGTTTCCTTGTTTCTCTTCGTCGTGCTCGGAGCCCTTTTCACGATTGTTGGATATAATAGCAAAGCCTACCGGGGAAAAGTCGAAGAACGGGCCTCATCATGGACTGGGGCGGAGGTTGAATTGAAGGGACTCAAATTGATGCCGGGAAGTATTACCATGAGCGATGCGTCGTTTCAGTGGCCGGAGCAGTCGTTTCTTCAGGATTTGACAATTCGGAATCTTTCGGGGCATGCCAACTTGACGAGTTTTCTCTGGGCCCGTCTAGGGGGGCGTGAACTGAGTGGAAAAGTCGGAGTGTTGAATTTTCAATTACCTACGGAAAATGGGATTGTAGGGCAGGATTTGGAGGAGCCTGATTTCCCCTTTGACTTCCATGGCTACTATTGCGACGCCTTGGATATTTCTTTCGGGAAAGAGAGTCTGTTTTCGGTCAAGGGAACAGACAGCAGTTTTCGCTATCTTAACGGAACCGGTTTTCGTCTGAGTGTGGATCAAGGTATGCTCACATTGGATGGTTGGGATGATCTCCCGATCGACAATGGCGTTTTTAAATTTTCAAAAGACCAGGTGAATATGGAGACCTTGATTCTCAACGAGCCGGGAGCTGGTCGGGGTGGGATTTCGTCTGCGATTAAGCTGAGTGGAATGGTTCCGCTGACGGTGGGGGAAAAGATGCAAATGGATTTATCAACCTCGGGGTTTCCCATGGAGCACCTGTTTGGCAAGCACATGGGAATGTTGCTGTCCGGGCCGGTCGGAGAGGCATCAGGAACTATTGATTATACTTTTGGAGAGGCAAGTTACGATGAGGTAGCTATCGGCTTTAAAGCCTTTCAGCTGCAACTGCATAAATTTCCGTTTTTGATCAATCTGGATAAGATGTTTTCCCGGGAGCTGTATACGGAGGTGGTTTTCGATAATGATATTGAAGGAACTTTTCGTGCGAATTCCCGTGGAGTATCCATCGAAAATCTGAAGTTGTCCCAGAAAGATATTTTAAGCCTTAAAGGAAACATCCTCATCTCAAAATCAGGAAGAATTGGGGGGCAGATGAGGCTTTCGATCAATAACGGGTTGATCAGCTCCTATCCCAAAGTGAAAAGTCTGCCGGCTTTTGCTGGCGAGGATGTAAAGGCATATCACACTGTCGTTTTTGAACTCAAGGGGACTCTGGAGGAGCCTGATGATACCTTTAGAAGAGTTATCGGACTTGTAGGTTCTCTGGAGACAAGTGAGGAAGGGAAGCTTCCCTCTTTGGATGATACGTGGAAGAAGATGCTCGAATCTGAAAAAGATGAATAAAGGGGCGAGGAGTTGATTTAGTCCTCCCGCTCTTTCGAGAGAATGTCTTGGAGGTGGGTGAAGACCAAGGCTTTGATTTCAGCCATGGAAATTGGGCGGTCCGCTTCCTTCTCCGCGCAGGTCATCGAGACTCCGTCCAATCCGCAGGGGGTGATGTGTTGGAATGGTGGAAGCGATGAGCTTTGGACATTGAGGGCAAATCCATGAAGGGTGATCCATTGGCGCACTCCTACCCCGAGTGAGGCGATTTTGCGATCTTCCACCCAGACTCCAGTCAGGCCATCACGTCGATGCGCTTGAATGTGGTAGTCTGCCAAGGTTTGAATGAGAGCCTCCTCGAGATTTCGCAAGTGGAGGTGGAGGTCGCGTTTGGATTCATTGAGATCGAGAATGGCATATCCAACCAGTTGTCCCGGTCCGTGATAGGTGCCCTGTCCTCCCCGATTGATTTCAACGATCGGATGAGGGAGGTGTGAAGTGTTGCGGAGACTACTTTGATCTCTGGTGCGTCCGATGGTGTAAACGGGAGAGTGTTCCAAGAGCAAAAGGGTATCGGAGATTCTTCCTTCGCGCCGCTGCTGAACCAGAGATTCCT
>ERZ1048068.3096-NODE-3096-length-11119-cov-4.235539_pt1 | contig 11119 bp, 10 predicted proteins | sample MGYA00383098_ERZ1048068 | MGnify/ENA primary metagenome ERZ1048068 (study PRJEB29581, sample SAMEA5548368) | metagenome | biome: marine; feature: coastal; material: water | depth 1 m | study: Short-term variability in the microbial, nano- and picoplankton... | reverse complement strand
TCGCGACTTCCACCTTGGCAAGGTGGTGCTCTACCAACTGAGCTATTCCCGCTTTATCGGCTTAGATACCGAGCCGCGCATTTTAGCTCACGCCACTGGTGTGTCAATTGTTATTGACCTTAGACCGCAGCTTTGACTCGTTTTCCGCGAACAATCTCGGGCCAACATCGTGCAGAACAGTGTTTTGTCTAAGCTCACCCTAGAAAAACTTACCACTTCGGTATTGCATTCATCGGGTGCTGGGACATAATCGACTTCCCTAAACAACATATAAGGAGGTGATCAGTGTTATCTATTGCAAGTTTTGAGGGACAGCCTTCTTAAAGAGTTGCTCCTCTAATACGAGCAGAAAGGCCAGCCACGTGCTGGCCTTTTTTATGCCCAGCGTTCACCTCTACCCATGAACCACCTGCTCAGTCAGGTTGATTAAATCTCTTCCTGCTTCATTACGCTTCGCCACAGCGGGCTAACAAAGGCCATCACAGCGACCAAAAGAGCCATGCCCCCTGCAGAGATCACAATGGCAAGCTGAGGGCCGTAGGCGTCTGCCATGTAGCCCGCCCACAGGGCGCCTAACGGCCCTGCGCCCATAAAGGAAAACGCGTAAAAACTCATTACCCTCGCCCTAAGTGCAGGCGGGGCGGTCTGCTGCATAATGGTTCGCGACATGGGCATGGCGAGGCCACCGCACACTCCCCATAAGAAGACAAAAAAGATGAACAGGCTCTTTTGGACCACCAAGCCGGACAGCATCAGCACGATCGCTCCGGCAAATTGTGCCAACAATAGCGACCGACCTGCTCGTTCGATCTGCCCTAGCCGCAGCAGTACGACAATGGTCAGCACCAAGCCCAGTGAGTTCACCGCATTTAGCGACGCAAGATCCGCTGAGGTGCCGTTGTAAACCTCACGCAGCACGATGGGAAAGGCCACAATAAAAACACCCATGAAGAAAATGCCCATGGCCACATTCTGAATCATCACCGCACGCAGTAGCGGATTACCGGCAACAGCGGTTGCTCCTTCCCAGAAATCTTTAAGAACCGTACTTTGCTTATTTGGGTCCGCGAGGGGCTTTCCAACGTCTCCCATGGCGATCAGGGCACCGCATCCGGCGAGCAAAATAAAGCTCTGCACACCTAAGATATAAATCGGCCCAACGGTGTCAGCAAATCCCGCCAAGGTATAGCCGATGATCTGAAAACCAAACTGGCAAAGACTGGTCAACATCACCATGCGCTGCACGTCGTTACCTGCCACCAAATTCAGCAGCCCGTCCCGCGCTGGCGTAACGAAGGCTTGAGCCAGCCCCATGAGCAGCGCATAGACGATGACCACACCGTAGGTGAGAGCGCCCTCGGACAGGAAATAGATCAGCAAAAAAGGTGTAAGCGCTGCGAACAACTGGGCCCAGAGGGCCTGACGCCGCAATCCAACCCGGTCGGCGATAGCCCCGGCCAGCAGAATGAACAGCATGCCCGGCAGCAAGATGCTCATCTGCGCCAGCCCTACCCGTTCCGCAGGCTCCCGCAGCAGCAGGGTTACTAGCCATGCGAAAACCACAGACTGCATACCATAGGCAGCAAACCAAGTAGAAATGGCGACCAAATAGGTTCGTTTTGCGTTCAGAGTATTACTCGCTAACTGTGGTGACGACGGATAGCCCGAGCGCTAGAAACTCTGGGCGCAGGCCTACAGGCAACACACCCCGGGGTTTACTTAACCCAGGGCGTGATCATTGTTCGGGCTGAAGCTTGCGCCTTAGGCTTGCAGTAAGAAACCCTCGTAGTTCTTTTCTGCGACCTCATCGCACTTTTCTCGGTAAACGCCCACACCGCCTACGTAGGGCATGAAGATTCTCGGCTTGCCCGGAATATTGGCGCCTAAGTACCAAGAATTACAGGACTGGGCGGTAAACATGGTGTCTTTCGCCACATCGTTTACGTGAGCAATCCATTGGTCCTCGGCGTCGACAGTGGCTTCTATGGTTTGAACCCCTTGGCTGTCTAAATCCGCAATACATCGACTAATCCAATCAATGTGCTGCTCGATGGAAACGATCATATTACTCAGAACCGAGGGCGACCCGGGGCCGGTCACTGTAAATAGGTTTGGAAAACCAGCAACCTGTAACCCCAGATAACTGCGCGGGCCCGCTTCCCAATAATCGGTCAGCCGATGGCCCTGACGACCCCGAATATCGATTTTTCCTAAGGCACCCGTCATGGCGTCGAAGCCTGTGGCGTAAACCAGCACATCGAACTCGTAGCTACCTTGCCCGGTGTCTACTCCTGAATCAGTAATCCGCTCAATACCACCGCGGCGCAGATCCACTAGGGTCACATTGTCGCGGTTGTAGGTCTCGTAGTAGTTGGTATCGATGACCGGTCGCTTACAACCCATGGGATAGTCCCGAGGCATCAGAGCCTCGGCGGTTTCCGGATCGTTAATCATCCTGCCTACCTGTGCGCGATACATGTCACAGGCCAACTCGTTGGCGCTTTCATCCATGGCCACGTCGGCGTAACGCCGAATGGCCAAAAAGCCTTCCTCTTCTACCAATCGCTTACGCTCAGCTTCGGTGGTTTTCAGAATTTCTTCAGTGGGTTCAACATTCTCTGCACCCCCAAAGCCAAAGCCGTAGCCAACAATGCCTACTTGGGATGCCCGTTGTTCTGCACGAATGTTCTCGTAGTTCCGTTTTGCCTCTGCAAGAAACTCTTGCTTCAGCGGCGCGTTGGCCGCTGGCATGGTGTAGTTGGGGGTACGCTGAAACACCGTTAAATGCGCTGCTTGTTCGGCGATAACCGGAATGGACTGAATGCCGGACGAGCCGGTGCCAATAATTCCCACACGCTTACCAGTGAAGTCCACCCCCTGCTCAGGCCAATCGCCGGTGTGATAGACGGCACCGGCAAAATCGTCTTGGCCTTCGATACTTGGCGTGTTTGGTACCGATAAGCATCCTGTGGCCATGATGCAAAAACGTGCTGAATAGGTTTGACCTGCCTCTGTTGTCACAGTCCAGCGATTGGTTGCTTCATCGAAAGAGGCACTGGCAACCCGAGTTTGAAACTCGATGTCTTTGCGCAGGTCGAAGCGGTCTGCCACATGGTTTGCGTACTCTAAGATCTCTGGCTGGGCGGCCATGATCTCGGTCCAGTTCCACTCCTGTTCCAGCTCCTTTGAAAAGCTGTAGGAATACTCGACGCTGGGCACATCACAACGAGCGCCGGGGTAACGGTTCCAGTACCAGGTGCCACCCACATCGTTGCCAGCTTCCAGAACCCGTGCATGCAGGCCTAGTTCTCGAAATTTGTGCAAGGCATACATACCCGCAAAACCAGCCCCTACCACAACCACATCACAGCTATTGTCGGATGCTCCCTCGGTCATGCTCTCTCTCCCAATTTTTTCTATTGGCCAATTCCAGCACAAAACTTTGGCCGATGCATACTTGCGCCGGCGTTATTCTGCTGCTCACGGGGACAAGACTTTGACCAGTGATCGATCTCAACCGTTCAGGCGGGCAAAAAAAACCGCCCAAGGCACAAGCCTTGAGCGGTTTAGATATGGCGTCCCCAAGGGGAGTCGAACCCCTGTTGCCGGGATGAAAACCCGGAGTCCTAGGCCTCTAGACGATGGGGACTAAGTCGTTTCGATCACGGCCTTTAACCTTGTTATCGGCTTCCAACCCTGACGAAGCGGCGCATTCTATGAGTGCTCTGTTTCACAGTCAAGGTTTTGCAGCAGGGTTTCTCCGGCACATCACCTATGTCCACACTTGCATGGCAGCCACAGCCCCACAATAGGCGCTAGAACTTAACTCCCACACCAAGGCTGTAGGTTGTATCAGTTTTTTTGTTTCCCAGGGGTGGGTCGCTTTCATAAGCTAAATCGACCCGAAACGTGGTGTCTATGCGCTCGTTATAGGCGTACCGAAGACCTGTCGAGGAAGACAGCACCTGGCTCTTATCCCCCTCCAGCAATTGCAGGATAGATTGACGATGGAATATCTCGATGGTTTTTGCGTTCAAAAACCGCTGGTAATCCAAGCCCCAACGCAAAGCGGGCTGAATATCGCTCTCGCCGTTAATGTCTTCTTGTACGGCACTGATGCTTAAATCCGAGGCTAAGTTCTCTAACGACGTGTCGATAAACTGCACCCCGACACCGGCACCCACCGTAATCCGGGAGTCAATATCTTTCAGCGTATCCTGAAAGTACTCTGCGTTAGCGGCCCCATACCAACGTTCGGAAATAAAGCGTTTGTATCCATAATCGATATCCAACTGGTCCTTGGTCACCAGACCCTCACCCTCTTCCTTGGCGACCAATGCCGTTATCGCATGGGCATTCAGCTCGTTGGCATAATCCGCTTCCAGCAGCACATTTGATGCCTCCGCAGTTGTGTTGCCATCGGCAAGGGACAGCGCTAGATCTAACCGTGCATTCCATTGGGTCGTAAACTGGGTGAACTGATTGCGGCTTTGGGTCGCGGAGCGAATATCCGTTAGCGTCAAGTCCACGTCACCAGCGTCTGTTCGCAGCCTTTGAAGAACATCGGCGGAAAAGAAACCTTCCACCACGCCAGCGGGTAGTCGAACGGCAAAGGATTCGTCTGTTTGCAGAGATTGGATTTGGCTCAGATCCAATCGAACCACGCCTGCGTAAGTCGTTTCCAGAATTGCCGAGCCGCCGGCAACACTGTCCAGGCGGCCCGTAAGCTTGTCGCCATTCGACATGATGACCACATCAGCCAATACGCTACCGGAGAAACAAATGGCAAAAGCCACCAAAAGTGAGCGGAACATAGTTGAACTTTTCTTTGCTGCTAAAATGAAGGGGTGATTAGGTGCTAATAATAATCGTTAGAACCCAATCTCACACTAGGAAATTCTTCCCAACCCAATGCCTTGCGAAGTGCTCGGCACTCCGCCCATTGCGGGCTCCTCGGGCCAGCGCCCAACGCAGCGCATCCAAACGGTAGTGATCAGTCTGAAACACCGGATCTGAGCGCCTTTCGGGGCCCACCTGCCTGACCAAACGATCTACAGCATGCTGAACCATGTCTAAGTATTCCTGCTGGCGCACCGGATAAAAAGAAAGCCAAAGCCCGAAGCGGTCAGACAGCGAAATTTTTTCCTCTACCGCTTCGCCATGGTGGAGCTCACCATCAACCAGCTTGCTGTCCGCATTATCCGACGCCTTTTCTGCCAGCAGATGTCGCCGATTGGATGTGGCGTAGATCAGAACATTGCTGGCACGAGCTAGCGCGGTTCCCTCGAGGACACTTTTCAACGACTTGTAGGACGGATCATTGTCCTCGAAAGAAAGATCATCACAAAACACGATAAAGCGATAGGACTGACCTCTAAGTTGGTCGATTACCATCGGCAGATCCGATAGCACATCTTTGCTTATTTCGACCAAACGCAAACCCTGATTGGCGTAATCCGCGAGCAGGGCCTGAACCAGCGAGGATTTGCCGGACCCTCGCGCGCCCCAGAGCAAGGCATTGTTAGCGGGCAGACCAGCTAAAAACTGCTCGGTATTTTGCCGCAGTGCCTGCTTTTGGCTTTCAATGTGTAACAAATCACTCAGCGTTATGGCACTGGTTTCGCCATAACCCACCAACTGCGAAACCCACCGCCCTCGGGTCCAGCCACCTGCATGGTGCCGCTGCCAATCCACGTCTTGGTCTGAGGGCATGATCGATAGCAGGCGCTGGGCTAACTGCTGCCAAAGACCGTCGCTAGGGTTCGGTTTGCTATCGTTCGCCAAGTTGCACCACATTCGTTGATTGCTTGTGAAACAGTTCTGCACTGTCGTTGTTGTCGGTCAAACTGATGACGCCGGGTTGAAAAAAATTAACCTGGAATTCTCGTCGCTCGTTCCCCATCAAGATCAGGGTGCTACCGCGATACTGCCAAGAGCCCTGATCGCCCCTCCCGCCCAGTCGCCATTGAAACTGGCCGGCATCCTTGCCGCCTGACAAAGACAACGTGCCGTCATTGCGCTGAGATTGCCATTGACCCGGCAAATCGAGCTGACGAAGCCACGTTTGCCGCGCTCTGCGGTTGCTTCGAAGATAAAAAATCATCAGCCCCGCGACCAGCAGGGTGATCAATACCGACATGTTTTTGGCCTCACAAGGATAAGGGTGCCTAGGGTGTCTGGGCGTAAATGCCATTTACTCGGGCCACATACCCGCCTGTTCCGCTAGTACACCAGTTTGCCATAGGCCTCTGCATAAGCGAACATCCGTGAGTTCCTTTGGGGGGAGCAAGACTAGAGCAAGTGCCGATATCGGGACTCGCCCATCCAGTTTTATCAGTGAGGAGACACCCATGTCTGAAGGCCCTGCAACGCCAAAACCGGCTGCCACCATTTTGCTCCTACGCCCGGGCGCATCGAATCTCGAGGTCTTTATGGTGGTACGGCACCACCAAATTGATTTTGCATCTGGCGCCTTGGTCTTTCCCGGAGGCAAGGCAGACCCCCAAGATTTTGACGACGCTTTGATCCCCTATTTGCGAGGCGCAGAACAAGACACGGACATGCGCGCGGCTCAAGTCAGCGCGATTCGAGAGGCTTTTGAGGAATGCGGCATTTTGCTGGCCAGAGAAGCCGGTAGCGACCACATCATCAGCGGTGAACGCGTGGCTCAGCTCCAAGACGCACGAGAACCGATGAACAAGGGTGAGATACCGCTGCTGGATTTTCTCAAGCAGGAAAAGCTAGAGCTGGCGTGCGACAGTCTGACGCACTTTGCTCATTGGATCACCCCGCCCATGATGCCCAAGCGCTTCGACACCCACTTTTATTTAGCGATTCCGCCGGCGGATCACATAGCCGTTCACGACGGCTATGAATCCGTGGACTCGGTTTGGATCGATCCCAGTGATGCGGTAAAAGGCGCCGAGGACGGCACCTACACCATTATTTTCCCAACGCTGCGCAACATCGAAAAACTGGCCACCTGGTCTACTCCTGAGCAAGCCATTGCTGCCGCCGAACAGACCAAACCCATACCCGTGTTGCCGTGGACAGAAAAACGCGAGGACGGCCAATATCTGCGCATTCCTGTGGAAGCCGGCTACGCCATCAGCGAAGAAAAAATGCCCGAACGGGCCAAGTGACACGTTTTAATTTCATCTGGGGGAATCATGACTAGCGCAAACACCGACATGCTTTACGACGTCGAAGATCACGTCGGAACCATCACCTTTAACCGACCTGATCAGCAGAACACCATATCTCGCGACATGCTCGCCCGTTTTGGCGACCTGCTGCTAGAGGCAGATGCCGATGAGGACGTACGCGCCATCATCATCACCGGCACCGGCAAGTTCTTCTGCGCCGGCCTAGATTTACGCGGCAGCGATATCACCGATGGCTTGTCAGACCGCACCAAACGGGTCTCGCCCACCATCGATTTGCGCAACACACCGCCTACGATTTTGCACAATATCGACACACCGACCATCGCGGCGCTAAACGGTTCCGCCGCCGGCTATGGCATGGACATGGCCTTGGGTTGTGATATGCGCATCATGGCAGACAGCGCCAAGCTTGCTGCCGCCTTCACCGCCAGAGGCATCGTGCCGGAGTCCGGTGGCACTTGGATTCTGCCGAGACTGATTGGCTGGGCCAAAGCCAGTGAAATCATATTCACGGGCAAGACCCTCAGCGCTTCCGAGAGTTTAGACATGGGATTGGTTTCCCATGTTGTTAACAACAACGAAGTTGGCACCGAGGCTAGGGAACTGGCCAAGCGAGTGGCGTCTCAGGCCCCCATGGCGGTTCAAGCCTCCAAGCGCATGATGCGCATGGGCATGGGCGAGAATTTCGACGACCATGTGCACCACGTATTCCTGCAACTTTTGCCGCTCTTCCAATCCGAAGATTTCAAGGAAGGTATGGCCTCCTTTATGGAAAAACGCGAAGCCCAATTCAAAGGCCGCTAACTGATACAAGCATGAAAACCCGCGCTCTTTATGGCGCACAGAACGGAGACGACAATGACCGACGCATACATTATTGACGCTGCACGCACACCGCGAGGAATCGGCAAGGCGGGCAAGGGTGCCCTTTCAGAATTCCACCCCAGCCGCTTACTGGCCAAAGTCTTTGAGGGCATTGGTGAGCGCAATGACTTAAACACCACCGAAATCGATGATGTGGTTGTGGGCTGTAGCTCTCAGGTTGGCAAACAAGGCTCCTGTGTGGGTCGCATGGCTGCCCTAGACGCGGGATGGGACACCTCGGCTTCAGCCGTTACCCTTGATCGCTTTTGCGGATCGGGCATCACGTCGGTAAATCTTGCCGCAGCCAACATCATGAGCGGCATGGACGATCTTTGCGTCGCTGGCGGCGTTGAAATGATGTCTTACACCACGACGCGAATTCCAGAAAACAACAACCGCACCGTAGACGGCGGCAATCTGCACCTGCGGGACATTCACCCCCAGCCTCACCAAGGCGTGTGCGCGGACATGATCGCCACACTGGAGAACTTCAGCCGCGAAGAGCTGGATGCCCTCGCTGTTGAATCCCAAAATCGTGCCCAACACGCCATCGCCAATGGTTACTTCGATCGCAGTGTGATGCCCGTTTACAACGATGACGGCACCGTCGCCCTCGACCGGGAAGAGTTCCCGCGCCCGGGCACGACTCTTGAAAGCCTCGCAGACCTGCCCACGGTATTTTCTCAATTCATGGAAGCGCCCATTGATGACACCGGCGAAACTTTCCAGCATCTGGTGGCACGCAAGTATCCTGATCTGAACATTAATCATGTCCATCACGCTGGCAACAGCTCCGGCGTTGTGGATGGCGCGGCAGCCCTGATCTTGAGCAGCAAAGACTACGCCGACAAAGTGGGCTGGAAGCCCCGAGCACGCATCATCTCCATGGCCACTGTAGGCGGCGACCCAACCCTGATGCTGAACGAGCCAGTGCCTGCGGCGAGGAAAGCCCTCGCCCGCGTAGGCATGACCACCGATGACATTGATCTGTTTGAGATCAACGAAGCGTTCGCTGTGGTAGCTGCTAAGTTCATCCGCGACCTGCAGTTGGATCCAGCCAAGGTAAACGTCAACGGCGGAGCCATGGCCCTAGGGCATCCCATTGCAGCCACGGGATCCATTCTCATTGGTACCATGCTCGATGAACTGGAACGCCGGGACTTAAACACGGGTTTAATTACCATGTGCACCGGCGGCGGCATGGCACCAGCCATCATCATTGAGCGGGTTTGATAGGCACCCGCCGACTCATCCGCAGTCACAACACCGGGTCAGCTTCGCTGACCCGGTTATTCATCCTCTGTGTGGTCTGGCTTTTTAGTGGCTGCGGCCCCACTCCCCAAGACATTCAAAATCAGGCGCTGCAGGCTGCCGCTCAATGGTTTGAGCGGGCTAACGCCAGCCAAAACACCGATAGCCCGCCGCCAATTTGCCACGCCTTTGGCCTAATCAAATTCACAGACGCCAGTTGTGAGGATATGACCGAACATGCAGCGAGCCTGCTGCCAAACACCCGAGAGATCGAAAGCGTCAAACTGCGTGAGTGCTATGGTCAGGGGGCAAAAGAAGTCTGCGGCGAGTTCGCAGAAATTTGGTTTCGAGCCCAAGACGCCCAAGGCACTGAGATCCAAGAGGGTATGGTGTTAAAACGAGACGACGGCACGTTTCGAATGTATTGGTACCGGTCCGATACCTTGTTTACTGAACTGACTCGCCGGTCTGAAATTCAGGATGCCGACAGCACCCAAGCCCAACTTGCGCTGCAACAGCAACGACTGAAGGCGGTCTACACGCAACTGGTAGAACGAGACCCAGCCATCTACAGCTTTCCCCCATGTATCGACGCACAGGTTCGCAGTTCCGTCATGCTTGGTGGGTTGCTGGCACCCAGCGAGGTTAGCGGCAAAGAACTAGAGGAAAGAGCAAAAACCTGCTCGTTACAGCTATGCTTGGCCCTAGTGGGCAGAAAAGTGGCTCCTTTGTGTCTATAAAAAGAACCCGAAAAGTGCTGAGCCTGCCGTTCACAGGGGCAGGGCAACGCCCACACAACAATCATTTTCTGGAAACCTTGAACCTATGACTAGTTCCGCCACCACCCCCTTCGATCAAAGCCACAGTTTCGCCGAAGTCAACGGCGTATCCCTTCACTATGTACTGGAGGGCGATGCAGGCAAGCCAACGTTGGCACTGGTGAATATGGCCAGCCACAATCTAACTTGCTGGGAGATCGTATTAGCTGACCTAGCCCAACACTTTCAAATACTCCGCTTTGATCTGCGCGGCACAGGCAAATCCGGCTGGGGGGACGATGCAGATTTCAATTTTTCCCAGTACGCCGATGACCTAGCTGGTTTGCTAAACCACCTTAAACTAGACACCGCATTTGTGGTGGGGGTGGCTTACGGCGCCCGCACCGCTGCTCAATTTGGTCTGCGTCACCCTCAGCAACTGTCGGGACTGGGGTTATTCGATGTGGCGCTAACGCCGCCAGTGGATCAAACGGAACAGGGTGCCTTAGGCGCCCAGGCCACAGCGCTATTGAAAGATGCCGGTCTGGATGTGCCACAGCGGCAAAAGTACTGGCGTTTCTATGAGGATCGGGATGCAGCGCGCAAATGCCATACGGCTCATGAACGAGAGCCAGATACCACAGCAATGATTCACGCCATCGGCGCACCCACCTTGGTGGCCTGCGGCGAGCAAGATATGAATCTACCTGCGGCCAAGCACATTGCTAACCAAATCCCCGGTGCGTCTTTCGCTCCAATGGCCATGACCGGCCATGGCTCCCCGTTTTTTCGACCGGCACTTTTCGCACAGTTGATTAGGGACTTCATACCATCCTTAGAGCCATCTGGTTAAAGCTCTCTGACGCGGGAGTCTGAACCGGGGTCAGCTAAGGCTGCAGCCGCTGAATGCTCCAAAACCGTTCGTGTAGCCGATACTGCAGGCGATCGTGCAATCGCCCTTCCCTTCCCTGCCAAAACTCAAATTGGCTCGGTTGCAAACAATAGCCGCCCCAATCACTGGGCCGTGGCGCAGTCTCAGTATGCGCAGCCGCAAGTTCTTGATAACGGGCCTCTAGGGCA
>ERZ1048068.3094-NODE-3094-length-11125-cov-5.587444_pt1 | contig 11125 bp, 8 predicted proteins | sample MGYA00383098_ERZ1048068 | MGnify/ENA primary metagenome ERZ1048068 (study PRJEB29581, sample SAMEA5548368) | metagenome | biome: marine; feature: coastal; material: water | depth 1 m | study: Short-term variability in the microbial, nano- and picoplankton... | reverse complement strand
ACCTTCTCAACATTCTCGCTTGATGCCCTCAGTTTGTGGCAAAATGGCCACCTTTTTCTGGCGCTGATTTATGTGCTGGCAACAGTTGTTCTCTGCCTTGTTGCCATAAGTAGCTCAATCTGGCTTGCCCGAAGTTTGTAAATTGCTTTCAAAAAAATAGTTTAAGGAAACCACCATGCTCGACCCGAAGCTGTTACGTTCGGATTTAAACGCCGTAGCCGATAGTCTTAACATCAAGGGCTACACCCTTGATACAGAGGCTTTTCTCGCCCTTGAAGCCCAGCGCAAAGCGCTTCAGCTTGCTGCTGAGCAGCTGCAACAGGCGCGCAACGCTTACGCCAAGTCCATGGGCAAGCTGATTGGTGAGGCCAAGTCCCGGGGTGAGGATATCGAGCCACTTAAAGCCAAAGGCGAGCAGATTAAAAGTGACTCAGCACAGGCAGATGCCAATCTCGCGGAAGTGCAGGGGAGGCTCAATGAGATGTTGCAGGGTATCCCCAATATCCCACACAGCTCTGTTCCCGCCGGCAACGATGAGGAAGATAATGTCGAAATACGTCGCTGGGGTGCGCCGAAGACCTTTGATTTTGAGGTTAAGGATCATGTCGATCTCGGCGCTGCTCTCAATGGTCTCGACTTTGATACGGCCGCAAAAATTACCGGCTCGCGCTTTTCACAAATGCGCGGTGGCCTCGCTAGCATGCACCGGGCGTTGACGCAGTTTATGCTCAACACTCATATTCAGGAGCATGGTTACGAAGAGGTCTATGTCCCCTATATCGTCAATCGCGACTCACTTTACGGCACCGGGCAGCTACCCAAGTTTGAAGAGGATTTGTTTAAGCTCGAAGACGAGCGCGAGTTTTACCTAATCCCGACAGCAGAAGTGCCGATTACCAATATTTACCGCAATGAAATCGTCGAAAGCTTACCGCTTAAATTTGTTGCCCATACCCCCTGCTTTAGAAGCGAAGCGGGCAGCTATGGCCGCGATACCCGAGGTATGATTCGCCAGCATCAGTTTGAAAAAGTCGAAATGGTGCAATTTGTCCGTCCAGATGAATCCTGGGAGGCCCTCGAAGACCTGGTTGGCCACGCCGAAGCGATATTGCAAAAGCTCGAATTGCCCTACAAAACGGTTGTTCTCTGTGGTGGCGACCTGGGATTCTCCGCCGCCAAAACCTACGATATTGAAGTCTGGTTGCCATCTCAGGAAAAGTATCGCGAGATATCTTCCTGCAGTAACTTTGCCGACTTCCAGGCACGCCGTATGAAAGCACGCTTCAGAAATGCCGATGGCAAACCCGAGTTACTGCATACCTTAAATGGTTCCGGTCTGGCAGTAGGCCGCACGCTTTTGGCCGTAATGGAAAATTACCAGCAAGCCGACGGCTCGATTGCCGTCCCTGAGGTTTTACAACCGCTAATGAATGGGCAGACGGTTATAAAGTGACCTGTTGACCGTCAGAGACGCCCAACAGGTTATCCCGACAGAGCGCAGCGACGAGGAATCCCTTGCGGATTTCTCCCAGCGGCCTGAATAACAGCGTTATCCTTATCAACATAAAAAACCATTAAATTAAAGAGAACAAATGGACTACCTTCCACTCTTTCACAACCTAAAAGGCCGCAATATTCTGGTCATCGGCGGTGGCGAAATCGCTCTGCGTAAAGTTCGCCTGGTACAGGAAGCCAGCGCCATTATCACTATTGTCGCCAAAGACTTCTGCCCGGATCTCTTGGCGATGGATGCCGCGGATAAGAAGCATGGTTGTAATGGCCTGCACCTAATCACCGCAGCATACGAGCATCAGCATATGCTAGCTATAGCCAACATCGTAATGGTGATAGCGGCGACCAACGATCGCGACCTCAATCGCCTTGTCTCAGAGCACGCGCAAAGTGCCAATATACTCTCGAATGTCGTCGATGACCCTGGATATTCAACGGTCATCTTTCCTTCCATTGTCGATCGCTCACCGATTCAGATTGCTATCTCCAGTGGTGGTGATGCGCCAGTACTGGTCAGGCTGTTGCGAACCAAATTCGAAGCTCTGCTGCCTGCGGGCATGAGCAAGCTCGGCGCACTGGCCGGCAGCTTCCGCGAACGGGTAAAAGCCAAGTTTTCCAATGGTGCCGACCGCAAGGCCTTCTGGGAAGAAGTGTTTTATGGTCCGATTGCCGAGCAGGCCTATGCCAATAACCTCGATGAGGCCAAACGCCTGCTAACCGATAAACTCGAAAACACCGTTGCGTTTAAAACTGGTGAAGTCTACCTGGTAGGCGGCGGCCCTGGTGATCCGGATCTGCTGACTTTTAAGGCCCTGCGCCTAATGCAGCAGGCCGATATTGTTTTATACGATCGACTGGTTTCCCCGGAAGTGCTCAACCTTGTTCGCCGTGATGCAACGCGGATCTATGTGGGTAAAACCGCCGGTGACCATCCGGTAACTCAGGACAATATCAACCAGAAATTGGTCGATTATGCTCTGGAAGGCAACCGCGTGGTTCGCCTAAAAGGTGGCGATCCGTTTATTTTTGGGCGTGGTGGCGAAGAGATTGAAACTTTAGCCGAACATAATATTCCATTTCAGGTGGTGCCGGGCATTACCGCCGCCTCAGGCTGTGCAAGCTATGCCGGAATCCCTCTGACACACCGTGACCACGCCCAGTCAGTGCGCTTTATCGCTGGCCACCTGCGCTCCGGAAAAATGGATTTAAACTGGCCCGAACTTGTCCAGCCTAATCAGACCCTGGTGTTTTATATGGGTTTAAGCGGCATGGAGACTATCTGCCAGCAGCTTAAAGATCATGGGCTAGCCGCGACTACGCCGGTGGCGCTGGTCGAGAAAGGCACAACCGATAAGCAGCGCGTGTTTACCGCTGATCTGGATACACTGCCGGCAATTGTTCGAGACTCTGGTGCCAAAGCGCCAACCCTGATTATTGTTGGCCATGTGGTCAGTCTACATAACAAACTAAACTGGTTTAACCTCAAGGAATAGGGTGAATGGGCAGCGAATTTGATTACGACCTGTTTGTCATTGGTGCCGGCTCCGGCGGTGTTCGCGCAGCACGTATGGCCGCGTCTCAAGGCAAAAGAGTGGCTGTTGCAGAAGAGCGCTATCTCGGCGGTACCTGCGTCAATGTTGGCTGTGTGCCAAAAAAACTCTTTGTCTATGCCTCACAATTCCCCGAGCTTTTTCACAGCAGTAAAGGCTTTGGTTGGTCTCTCAGCGAACAGCCAAGTTTTGACTGGCCGACCCTGCGGGATAATAAAACCACTGAGATTGAGCGTCTCAACGATATCTATAACAGCTTGATCGACAATAGCGGCGCGGATCTCTTCGATTCCCGCGCCACAGTGGCCGGACCCCATAGAGTCGCCATCAATGGTCAGACATACAGCGCGAAAACCATACTGATTGCCACCGGTGGCTGGCCCTATATTCCGGAATTCCCCGGTAGCGAGCACGCCCTTAGCTCCAATGAGATATTCTCGTTGGATAAACTGCCTGAAACTGCCGTGGTGGTTGGCGGTGGCTATATAGCGGTGGAGTTTGCCGGTATTTTAAATGGTCTGGGTGTTGAGACCCATCTGGTTTACCGCGGCACACATTTACTCAAGTCCTTTGATCGCGAAATGAGCCAAAAGGTGACCGAGGGGATGATCGCCAAAGGCGTGAATATCCACCTAAATTGTCAAATCAACGAAATTATCCAGTCTGACGCTGGGCTATCAGTGCTAATGCAGGATAGGCCTAGACTGGAAAGCGGCCTAGTGCTCTATGCCACAGGCCGACAAGCCAATACTGCCAACCTCGGGCTTGAAAATACCGCGGTGGCACTGCGTGATAATGGCTCAATCGTGGTTGATGATAATTTCTGCACAGCCGAACCCGGTATTTATGCGCTCGGGGACGTCATTGATCGCGTACAGCTTACACCTGTGGCCATTCAGGAAGCCATGGTGCTTGTCGATCATCTGTTTGGGGATGGCCGCGCAGGGATAGACTACAGCGATATTCCGACAGCCGTCTTCTGCCAGCCAGAACTGGGGACTGTTGGCCTCAGTGAGGAGCAGGCCAGAGCCGAATATTCCGATATCAGCGTATATATATCTGACTTTAAGCCCATGCTGCAAACTCTGGGCGGCGGAACTGATCGAATCACCATGAAACTGGTAGTCGACAACCAATCTGATAGGGTAGTCGGCTGTCATATGGTGGGTGATCATGCCGCTGAGATAATCCAGGGACTTGCAATAGCTCTGAAAGCGGGCGCGACCAAAGCGCATTTCGATGCCACTGTGGGGATTCACCCTTCGGCAGCGGAAGAGTTTGTCACCATGAGAACCCGAGCTCGATAGCTATTAAATACAGACCAAAATCAATTATATCAATAGCATAGGCAGCTTTATTAAAGCCAGACCTGATTTGTGGAACAATCTTAGAACTGGCTTTTAGCGCGCTCAAGCAAACACAGCACCAGATACTTAAGATCATTTAAAGTCTTAAGACTATCAGCCTTTCCCTGATCGACGACCAGCAGCAACATAGCATGGTTAATCTCATGGTAGGCACGCCCCAACCTTGCCAGCTCGGCAGGGCGCTCAGCAACCTCTAAGCGCTCAAACATTCTCGCCATAGCGCTGATAATCAACTGGTTATATGCCCGGTCTAGCGCTTTTAGTTGTGGCACCCCATACATTGCCCTAACCAACGGTAGAAGTCCCTGCTGGGCGGTATAGGCGCCATATATGCGCTCGACACTCAGATCCACAAAACGCTTTAGACTCAAGGATTCAATCCTCGTCGCCTCAAGCTCCTCAAGAACCCCCTTCACCGCCTCAACCCATTGCTCGCCAAGAGCCAAGAGAATCGCATGCTTGTTTGGAAAATAATGGTAGAGGGTGCCCACGGAGATACCTGCGCGCTTGGCGACAAGAATCGTTGTCAAATCATCCTGACCGACTTCCTCAAGCAGCAGGGCGGTTATGCGCAGAATTGACTGGCGGCGCTCAAGCGCACGCTTCTGAATTGGCTCAGAACGCGGAGACAGCTTTTTACTATTCGACATTAATGCTCCTTTTGTATAGGCCTACAGATCAGATATAGCGAGGGCTTCACGTAGATTAAACAGCTTTAGTCTAACGCATATTCGAATAATAACTCAACTATTATTGAATTATTATTCGAAATATCCGAACTATAGACTTTTTTATACATATTGTGGATAAAAGCCTGCTAGAGCCGTTGAGAAACCAATAGTGAGGACTTACAAAAAATGAAGGTCAGCGAAGAAATTTAAACAGCCGCTTGCAGCTATAGCGCACAGCCAAAAAACACACAGGGTCGAGCAGTTAAGAGATTGCAGGGATATTAACTAGGGACGGGCAGCTAATAAGCGCTAGACATCACGGGTCTTGCCGGATCTAGCGCGCTCTTTCATATCGGACTGGATATATACCTGGTCAGTAGTACCCATACTGGCATGGCCTAGATCATCAGCCATATGCTTAAGAGGGCGCGTAGCAATATCCTGAGAAGCGCCGGTATGCCGCAACCAGTGTGTTGTTGCCTCACGCAGGGCTTTTGCCTCATCAGCAAATCCCTCGGCAATCATCTTGTCATAAGCCAGATCAAAGGCTTCCTGGACGATTCGCCGCAACTGCCGCGATGTCATACCGCCAACACCGCGGTTTTTTGCCACTAAAGTAGAGTTAACCCCAAAAGTTGCGCTGATAGATGCACGGTATCGCTGGTAGCGGTCTATGTATGGTGAAAGGGCGCTTGGCACTGAAATATCGCGCATCTTATTGCCTTTTCCCAGCACCTTGAGCCACTGGTTGCCATCGCTATCACGCCAGAAATGCTTCCACACCGGCTGCCAGTTGGGGCGATCGGACAACTCGGAGACCCTTAAATAAAGCGTTTTAAGCATGGCTATTACAAATAGCGTACGCTCGTGGGTAACCGAATCATCTGCCGCTTTCTCCGCGCAATCGAGTACATATTCCCACTGCAAATCGGACAGACGCTTTATATTTTTCTGCGTAGCGCCTTTTATCAGGTATGGCGACTGCTTGCGAATTGCCGGTATGGGGTTGCCAAAGGCGTAGCCTTCATCAGTTAAATAGTCGTAATAACAGGAAACCGCCGAATAACAGATCTTCATCGCCTCATGGGATAACAGGTGCCCGTCTCTACTTACATCAACACTTAAACCTTCAGACAACGCCTCTTTACGGTCTTCCTTGGCGACTTTCACGACAAATGGTCGCCAATTTTTATTTTGACGGCACTCTCCGTCGATTATTTTAAAGCGATCCTGGACAGATTGACCAACCCAGGCCGCCACAGGACGGTGTACAAAATCAAAATAGGCTTCCAGATCTGGACGCTTTAACTGTATAACGCTCTTATTGGCAATCGTCCAAGCCCACAGCAAAAGACGCTCGACTTCATTGCGGTAACCACGGTAGGTGGCTTCAGATTTTCTGCTGTAGCTTTTCAGAAACGCCTGAGTGTGAAGAAGATCCTGACGAACATCTGGAATAGTTTCACAGAGTGTTTCAATAAACTGCTTTGAATCCGGATAATCATCGAGCATGGCCATGCCCATAGGCAGGCGCACAAAGGTCTTATGAGCATCAAACAGTGGCGTGGCAGTGAAGGTCTTGGTCATATTGAGCTAACCCCAATAAGGGCTCTATATTTGCGGTTGTCTGGCATGCACTGTAACAGGCTAGATTTGGACTGTCTAGCTATGTCCACTAATTGAGATTAGAGGACATAATATATTTATCTCTATTCCACTCGCAAAGAGAGTCGCAATTTTCAATCTCCAGGTTGTCTATAGTAGTTGAATTAACTTCTGTTATGCTTGCCGCACCAGACAAGGAAATAAAACATGCAGCGCGTTATTGTCACTCTTCTACTTTGTATCGTAAGCACATTCGCTTCACCCAATTTATTGGCATACCTGGAGCCAATTAAAAAGGAATCTGAGCAAACTGCCCTGTTTAGAGAAATACTCGACAGATTGGCGACCCGTCATTACCACGGCCAAAAAATTGATGACCAACTCTCCAGACGTTACCTGGCAGCGTATATAGAAATTCTCGATCCGTTAAAAAGCTATTTTTTACAATCAGATATCGACGAGTTCTCCCAGTGGCAAAGCAAACTTGATGATTTGGCACGCCGTGGCGATGTCACCCCTGGCTTTGTTATGTTTAACCGCCTGCGCTCGAGAGCCATGGCACAGCTCCAGGCCAATATCGATCTGCTTGAAAGTGACTATGAGTTCGATTTTGCAGTCGATGAGACCATCGTCTTAGATGGCGATGAACGCAACTGGCATCAAAACCCTGAACAGCAGCGTGAATACTGGCGCAAACGCATCAAAGATTCCATGATCAGGCTGTTACTCAACGACAAAGCGCCCAGCAAGGCCCGCGAGCTGTTGATCAAGCGTTTTACCAACCAAAAAAAGCAGATGGAGCAACGTGATAGCCAGGATGTTTTTGAGCTTTATATCAATGCCCTCGCCTCACTCTATGATCCGCATACCTCTTACTATTCGCCGCGCACCACTGAGAATTTTCAAATCAAAATGTCACTCTCGCTTGAGGGAATCGGTGCCCAGCTGACTATTGAAGACGAATACACCAAAGTTGTGCGAATCATACCCGGCGGCCCCGCCGATCTGCAGGGGCTGCTAAAAGCCGAAGACAAAATCATCAGTGTCGGCCAGGGCGATAAGGAGCTGGTTGATGTTATCGGCTGGCGGCTCGACGACGTTGTCGAGCTTATTCGTGGCCCCAAGGATTCAACTGTACGTCTCGAAGTTATTGATGGTGGCAGTGATTCAGCCGACAGCACCAAGACTATTGCCATTGTGCGCGACAAAGTAAAGCTCGAAGAGCGATCTGCCCAGAGCAGCATTATTGATATTATCCAGGATGGAGTCGAGTTGCGGCTCGGCGTTATCGATATCCCAGCTTTTTATATCGACTTCGACGCGTTTCGCAAGCGCGATCCAGACTATAAAAGTACCACCAGAGATGTCCACAAGCTGCTGATGGAGCTTCGCGACGAGAATGTCGACGGAATCATTCTTGATCTGCGCAACAACGGCGGCGGCTCCCTTCTTGAAGCTACCATGCTCACCGACCTGTTTATCGATGCCGGCCCGGTCGTTCAAATACGCAATGCCCATCAGCAAGTATCACGCGACCGACGAGCCACCATGCGGGCGATCTACAATGGCCCGCTCCTGGTTATGATCAACCGACTCAGTGCCTCGGCCTCGGAAATTTTTGCCGGCGCCCTGCAAGACTATGACCGCGCTATCATTGTCGGCAGCCAAAGCTTTGGCAAGGGTACGGTCCAGGATGTCACGGGCTTGAGCAGCGGACAATTAAAACTGACCATATCAAAATTTTACCGAGTCTCTGGTGACAGCACCCAGCACCGCGGCGTAGTGCCGGATATAGAATTCCCCTCGATCTACAACAAAGAGACCGTTGGCGAAAGCCAAAAGGACAATGCCCTGCCCTGGGACAGTATTCACGCTGTACCCTTCAGACCCTCAGCAGGAGTAAAGCAATATATCCCCCTGCTGAGTGATGCTCACCAAAAACGAATTAGCACTGATCCGGATTTTGTCCATCTGGTGAAGCAACTTGAGTTTAAAGATAGCTGGGATGCCGATAAAACCATCTCGTTAAATATTGAAAAGCGTCGTCAGCGCTCGACCGAGTGGGATGACCAGCAACTGTTAATGGAGAACCAGCGCCGCAAAACCAAGGGCCTGGCGCTCTATGCCGACAGAGAAGCCTGGAAAGCCGATAACAGGGATGAAGATGACGAGGATGCCGCTGAGAATGATGACACTGACAATCCAAGCGGCGCTGATGATGAAGAGCAAAAAGAGGATATCGCCGAGTCAGACCCCATGCTCCAGGAAGCCGGTTATATCCTCTCAGATCAGATACGATTAGCGTCAAAATCAAAAAACACATCGCTTTTAGTGTTGCGCCAGAGTGGGGAAAAATAATCATGGCTGCGCGAATTATCTCGTTTAACGTCAATGGCTTGCGCTCGCGTCTCCACCAGCTACAGGCTGTCATCGACCAGCACAGCCCGGCTATTATCGGCCTTCAGGAAACCAAGGTGAGTGATGAGGAGTTCCCGACTGAGACAATTGAGGCCATGGGGTATCGAGCGGTTTATCATGGCCAGAAAGGCCACTATGGTGTTGCCCTACTGAGCAGAACTGAGCCGGTGGCAGTGAATCGAGGCTATGCCTCTGATAGCCAGGACGCCCAGCGACGAATGATTCACGGCGAATACCACATTGGCGGTCATACACTGCATATTATCAACGGTTACTTTCCCCAGGGAGAGAGCCGCTCTCACCCCAGCAAGTTTCCCGCCAAAGAAAAATTCTATGCCGATCTGCTCGGCTATCTGAGAGAGAACTTTACACCTGAGGATTTAGTCCTAGTGATCGGCGACATGAATGTTGCACCAGATGATGTCGATGTTGGTATAAAGCCAGAAAATGCCCGGCGCTGGATCAAAACTGGCAAATGTGCCTTTTTGCCCGAAGAACGCCAGTGGCTGCAAAACCTCAAAGATTGGGGCCTGCAAGATAGCTATAGAGTCATGAACCAAACCGCTAATACCTACAGCTGGTACGACTATCGCAGCAGGGGTTTCGAGCAACAACCCAAGCGAGGCCTGCGAATTGATCTGATCCTCGCCACCCCTGCCGCTATGCAATTACTCACTGCTAGTGGTATTGATAGCCAGGCAAGGGGCTCTGAGAAGCCCTCAGATCACTGCCCTATCTGGGTTGATCTAGGCTAGAAAAATAATAACCTTCAATCGCCGCAGTCAACCATTATCTCCTCGAGTCGTTGTATATCGCGACACATTCCCGAAACTGATGTTCTATACAGACAATGGAGATAGTTATGAGACAGGCACTAAACGTATTAATACTAAGTCTGGGACTGCTGGTCCTCCCGACATCGGCACTGGCAGATGGTCATAAAAGCCACAGTCAGCATAAATTCAGCAGCGATCACTATCGACAGCACAAATGGGCCACTGATGAACATCGCTCAAAGTATCCCCATCACAATAAAAGCGTTCACCAAAAGCTTCATAGAATTGAAAAACACCGCCACTACAGCGGCCATAACTTCAAGCAATGGAAGGCGCGCAAGCACTATTACGCCCATAAGTACTATCACCACTGCAATCACTACCCTTTGCATCCTCTCAACCACAGACAACAGATAAAACATCAACACCACAGCCATAGTCGCCATGATAGCGACTATCTTGAATGGCTTGGTATAGTACTTTTACTGGACGAAGCTCTGGACGATGACTACCGCTAGTGACAATATCGTCGGTATATTGTCAGCGCCAACCCTTAATGCAGAGAAAGGCCAGACAACGATGAGCCAAAAAAGCCCACCGCAACCAGCCTTAAAAACGGTGGATAATATAAGCACCATGGACAGCCTGAGCGGAACTGACAGCCTGAGCGGAACTGACAGCCTGAGCGTTAATGGCAGCATGGATAAATTTCTTCAAAGTATTGAGCGGCGCGCCTTTCATATGGCGCAGATGGCAACCGGCAGCCGTGACGATGCGTTGGATATTGTTCAGGATGCCATGTACAAGCTGGTCGAAAAGTACTCGACAAAAGCCCCTGAGGAATGGCGACCGCTGTTTTATCGAATTCTCAACAGTAAAATTACTGACCACTATCGACGCAATGCAGTCAAAAATAGACTTATCAGCCTGGCCAGCTGGGGGATGAAAACGGATAGCAACGGACCTGACCTGGTGGATCAGGCTGTGGGGCGTAATTCAGAAACGCCCGATCAGCTGCTTGTTCGAGAATGGCGCATTGAACAGCTAGCCGCTGCGGTAAAGCAGCTACCCCGCCGCCAACGCGAAGCCTTTATGTTGCGCTGCTGGGATGGTATGAGTACTACTATAACTGCAGAGACCATGGGCTGCACTGAAGGCAGCGTCAAAACTCACTATTCGCGAGCACTGCACAAGCTTCGCGCGTCGCTGGAGACATACTGGCATGA
>ERZ1048068.3092-NODE-3092-length-11133-cov-4.095053_pt1 | contig 11133 bp, 13 predicted proteins | sample MGYA00383098_ERZ1048068 | MGnify/ENA primary metagenome ERZ1048068 (study PRJEB29581, sample SAMEA5548368) | metagenome | biome: marine; feature: coastal; material: water | depth 1 m | study: Short-term variability in the microbial, nano- and picoplankton... | reverse complement strand
GATGTCGATCTCTCGATCGTCTTCGAAGACCTCCAAGAGCGCGCTTACCGCGAAACCGTCCTCAAAAACGGTTCCCGCGCCGACGGCCGCAAGTCTGCCGATCTTCGCCAAATCGATTGTGAAGTCGGCGTTCTCCCTCGCGTTCACGGTTCCGCCCTCTTCCAACGTGGTGACACCCAAGGCCTCGTGCTCACGACCCTCGGACCGACCAAGGAAGCTCAGTCTATGGACGGCCTCACCGGTGGTGCGACTTCCAAGTCCTTCATCCTCCATTACAACATGCCTCCCTTCACCGTCGGTGAAGCCGGTCGCTTCGGTGGTCAAAGCCGTCGCGAAATCGGTCATGGTGCTCTCGCCGAGCGTTCGCTCGTTCCCGTGCTCCCTGCTGAAGACGTGTTCCCTTACTCCATCCGCGTCGTCTCCGAACTCATGGCCTCCAACGGCTCGACCTCGATGGCTTCGATCTGCGGCGGCTGCTTGTCCCTCATGGACGCCGGTGTGCCAATCATCGCTCCGGTTGCGGGTATCTCCTGCGGTCTCATTTCCGAGAACCCCGAGGATCCCACCTCCGGTAAGTGGGAAACCATCACCGACATCCTCGGTGAAGAGGATCACTTCGGCGACATGGACTTTAAACTCGCCGGCACCACCGAAGGTATCACGGGCTTCCAGCTCGACCTGAAGATCAAGGGCCTGCCGCATGAGATCGCCAAGAAAGCAGTTCACCAATGCCGCGACGCCCGCGTCGCTATCTTGAAGAACATGCTCGAGTCCATCCCTGCTCCTCGCAAGGACCTCAGCACCTACGCTCCTCGCATCCAGACCATCCAGATCAACCCTGAGAAGATCGGTCTTCTCATCGGACCTGGTGGTAAGACCATCCGCCGTATCGTGGAAACGACCGGCGCTCAGGTTGACATCTCTGATGACGATTCCGGCAAGGTATTCATCTACTCGAACAACGCCGACTCCATGAATCGCGCGGTTGCGGAAATCGACGCCCTCTGCGGCGGCGGTTCCCAAATCGAGGAAGGCAAGATCTACGAAGGTCGCGTGACTGGCACGAAAGAGTTCGGTGCATTCGTCGAATGTATGCCTGGCAAGGAAGGTCTCTGCCACATCTCCGAGTTGGCTGACTTCCGTGTCCGCCGCACCGAAGATGTCTGCAAAGTCGGTGACTCGATCACCGTCAAGTGCATCGGCATCGACGAGCGCTCCAACAAAGTCCGTCTCTCCCGCAAAGCCGCTCTGGCCGAGCTCGAAGAGAAGAAGCAAGCCGAAGGCGGCGATGCTGCTGAGGAAGCTCCCGAAGCTCCTGCTGAGGACAACGGAGACGCCGGCGAAGAGCCCAAGTCCGGGTAAGACTTAAATAATTAAAAGCTCGTCATCGCCCTTCGGGGCAACGGCGATCAGCCCGCGACCCACTCAGGTCGCGGGCTTTTTGTATTCCAGACCAAACCTCCGATGACCAATCTCGGAAGGAAAGTATATTCAAGGGGAGCCGTTCATCCGGCAGTTCCACTCCGCCATCAATCGCGGCAGATAATCAATGGGCGCTTCCAAGATCTTAAAATTGATGAACGTGGTTGGCACATGGATGCCGGCACTCTCCGCATCAGCCACAAATTCCGCCCAATCGAAATTACCATGATCCAACGGTTTGATCGTGTCGTGCGTCATGGTTCGGCGAGAAGTCCGATCGATGGTATTATCACTACCGGACAACGTCATCGCACTCACATGGGGAGCCACTGCAGCAAACACGTCTTTTAGCCGATGCGTATTCCCTGCCCTCATTTCGTGACAAAGATGGATGACCATCGATAGGTCGGGTCGATTAAGTTTCTCTATCAACGGCAAGGCTTCCTCCGCCGAGTTTATCAGACAATAACTGTGAGGATAGATTGCCGTGCGCACGCCATGCTCACTGGCGTAATCAACCAATTCACCCACCACCTGCTCCGCATCGGCCATGGTCGCGGCCTTGTTCTTGTTTCCCACGATCACCCAAAGATCGATTCCCTGGTGCGCGATCGCGCGGACCACCTGTCGGCCATTGGATTCTTCCCGAAGACTCTCGCCTTGGATTGAAGGTTCAACTCCGAGTAAATAATGCTCTCAAAAACAGGTATCCGTTTCACGCCAACGAACCCTCGCGGGCCGGCGTGCAACCCTACGGCGACTGGCGCGGCCGGACCTTTTCACTATCGGTAAAAGCAGAATTTTAAGCCCATCAGAGTAGCGGGTAATGTCCCGCCAAGTGTCTCAATTATCGAGTATGATCGACACCCCACTAACCGACCAAATTTCTGTAGCCGAGGAGCTTCGTAACGCCCTCAAACGCTGCCGCCCTGAAGTCATCGTCGCGATCATCGAATTCCGCGAAACGCATAACCCCATACTGCTTCCGCTAATCGTAACCGGCGTCATCGAGCGTTTTGTTGAACCCGAGCAACGTCACCTTCTGCGGACAGGGAACGGCAGCCTGAAACTTAGCGAAGACCTCGGGCTCGATTAACTCACCCTGATGGAAATCGTGCTCCTCACGGAAGACGTTTTTCACATCACCATCAACAGCGAGGAGATGAGAAAATTGTGCACACTGGGAGAGATCCGGGAGTTCGTGATGCAAAAGGCTGCTTGAAGATGATCGGAGCTAGGGGTTGGCATCGGCGCAGAAATGGTGGTTCAATTCAGCGATATGCCCGATTCCGATCCGAAACAAGGTGAGCGCGAATACTACGCCCGTGTCGGCGAGGCCGAAATAAACCGTGCATTCGGCAAGCCGTTCACGGATCACAAGTGTGAGGAAGACCTCGGCAATATCACCGCGATCGTCCATCTGCTGGGCGCCCCTCCCGGCCGGGTTGTCGAGCTGGGATGCGGCGTGGGGTGGCTTTCGATTATGCTCGCGCGCCGCGGTTTTGATGTGGTCGGAGTTGACATCTCACCCGATGCCATTGCCGCGGGTTGCCAACAACGTGATGCGTTAGGGCTTTCCAAGTTGGATTTTCAGGTTGCTGATTACGAAGGTCTGGAAGCGGAGGAAGCGTCATTCGACGCGGCAATTTTCTTTTCTTCACTTCATCACGCTGAAGAAGAGACCGCGGCACTGCGGAACGCCTTTCGCGTTCTCAAACCCGACGGTATGTTGATTGCATTCGAGCCGGGCGCAGGCCACGGCGGGACGGAATCCTCTCGCCTAGCGGTGAAGGAATTTGGCGTGCATGAAAAAGATATGCCGATTGCCAAAATTGTAGAGCTCGGCCACCGGGCGGGGTTCCGCCGTCACCTGAAGCTTCCTCAGCCGTGGGATTTCCTACGCACCATTTATCGTCCCAGCTATATTAAAGCATCTTCCAGCGGTGATCTGAGAAATCGTTTCCGCTTGAGCGTCTTGAGGGCCTTTCGCCGCTTCTTTTTCCAACGCGAAGACCAATCCTTCGTCGTCTTGTGGAAATAAGCGGTTGTCAGCCCGCCCATGTCCCAACCGAATACCGGCTCTCTCATGATCGAAGTCGATAAACTCACCCGCATTTTTCGCTCCTACAAGAAGCAACCTGGCTTCTGGGGTGGAGTGAAGGGCCTGTTCAAACGCGACTTCGAGGAACTGGCCGCCGCAAAAGAGGTCTCGTTTTCAATCAAGGAAGGCGAGTTAGTCGGATTCCTGGGACCGAACGGTGCAGGTAAAACCACCACCCTCAAAATGCTTTCGGGCTTGATCTATCCCACCAGCGGGACGGCTCGAGTCGCGGGCTTCGATCCGACCAAACGGGAGAACGACTACCGCCGAATTTTCGCGCTGGTTCTCGGACAAAAAAATCAATTGTGGTGGGACCTCCCCGCGATCGAATCCTTCCTTCTTCTGCGGCACATCTACGGTCTCCCTGCGGATCAATGGCAAAAGACCCTCGATGAGCTCGTCGACCTCCTCGACGTGCGGGAAAAACTGAATGTGATGGTGCGGGAATTGTCGCTGGGCGAACGCATGAAAATGGAATTGATCGCCGCCCTCCTCCATCGCCCCAAGGTGTTATTTTTGGATGAACCGACCATTGGTCTCGATGTCGTATCCCAACGCGCCGTGCGGAATTTTCTCCGCGCTTACAACAAGCGCCACCGCGTGACGATTCTTCTGACGAGCCACTACATGGCCGACATCCAGGAACTGTGCGAACGCGTCATTGTCATCCACAAAGGCCAAAAGATTTACGACGGTGCCCTCGATAAACTTGAGACAGGTTCCGCTGGAACTCGCCAAAAAATCGTCACATTCCTACCCGAAGATGAATCCTTCCCCGAGAGCTGGAAATCCGCCTACGGCGTGACCTCACGTGAAGAGTTGGGCAAGATCGTGGTCCGCGCTCCCGGCAACCAAATCGTGCTGGTTTCGCAAGAGATTCTGACTCAGGGTCCGGTCGCAGATATCACCATTGAGGATGTGCCTCTCGAGGATGTCATCGCCGATTTGTTTGAGAAGAACTGATCTTCGAACGGTTTCCCCACTAGGGAATCGGTTGGCCATTCCGAGACTTCTGGAGGCCAAAATCGGCTTTGAAATGATCGGAGAGAATCCCTGTTCTCATCGACATGCCCAGTATCCGTTCGGTTCGTGCCGCCCCTCACTCATATTGGCGGTCTCGTCTGTAGTCTCGCCTCACTAAGCAATACCTCCAAACGGGGCGGATACTTTGGGGAAGAGATGACGAATCTCGTCGTAATAAACGCCGGAGATGTAACTACGCGTTTCGGCGTGATTCAATATGCGCTTTGAGTTCATCCACATACGGGACGGAAACATCTTCTTGACGCATGCGATTACTCAATTTCGTGATCTGGGACAGGAACCGAGGTTCCTCGATCAGCTGCTCCAAACTGTTTCGAGCATTCTGCTTCGTTATTTCCCGAGGAGATATAACGAGTCCTGCACCGTTTTTCTCCACGTGGTAAGCATTTCCAGGCTGATCGAAGTCAAAGGGCACCACCAAAATGGGAACTTTGAAAAATATACTCTCCTTAACCCCACCATTTCCGCCGTGAGTCACGGCGACCGCGGCTGTTTCCAGAATCTTAAACACCGGAACTTGTGTCTCGCACACCACGTTCGCCAAATCATCAACCGGCCGTTGAAACGATGACGGCACATGAAAAATGAAATTAAAATCCTCCATTTCCCGAGCCGCCGAGAGAAGCACGTTCGTCACTCGATCGGCGTCTTTGTAGAGATCGAAGTTACTGCAAAATGATACGAAAATGGTCTTTTTAGTCCCTCGTATTTCATACTTCGTTTCCGAGTCACGGGGCTCAACCCCAAGCCCCAAATGCGTAACCTTGCCACTGAATGAGTCTCCAAAAGCCTGCGGGCCCAAGACACTGGAGGGGAGATCGACCATATACCCCAGATAGGTAAACTGCCAATTCAGGTTATGATCCTCAGCGGCAGGGCGAATCTTGAGATCGAAGACCGTCTTTCCTCTAATGCCGTATCGAACGATCTGGTATTGGTAAAGCCGCCACGTAGAGCACGACGAACCGTATTCTAGTCCATGCCTTCCCCATTATCTCGAACAACTACGATCGATTCGGTATCCGTATTCTCAAACCTGATTTCTATCTTATCCGGTCCCGCATCAAGCGCGTTGCGGATCAGGTTCTGAAATACCCGCGCCAATTCCATCTTGGACCCGCGCACAACCAGTTGTTCGACACCCGTGATCGTAATTTCGGGCTTACTGAAAAGATAACGCGATGGCTTTCTTTAGCTAAAATAACCAGATCTGCATCGACAAACTCTTCGGTGGCTTTGGAAAGCTGCCGCCAGTTTTCGGCTAGATGATGACAATATTCGGCGGATTGCGCCACGATATCGATAAACTCCAAGAGGCGTTCTGCTTTCTCGGGGTTCTCATCCGTGAACTTCTTCGCTTCCTGACTCAAAAGAGTCGAATAACCGATTAAAACGGTGAGCGGATTCGTTAAGTCATGCACCAGCTCCACCGAGGTACGCCCTTGCCACACGTCCGATTCGACCTCCGACATCTCCCGTTTTAGTCGCTCCAACATCGCCTGCGATGAACGGTTGATCTTTTCTTCCTGACGACGTAGCAACATCCCTTCCGCCTGTTGCCGAACCGCCTCCAATAATTCTTCGATATCCGGGGGCTTGCGTAAATATTGATTAGCCCCACCCACCATCGCTTGTTGGGCTGTTGCAAGCGTGCCTTATCCGGTCAGCATTATTACCGCTACTTCCGGATCAATCTGCCGAATTTTCTACAGAGCCTGAATCCCGTCCATCTCAGGCATACGGATGTCCAAAATAATCACCGCAAACTCATCTTTGACAATCATTTCAAGGGCCTCGCGGGCACGTTCTGCGGTTACCACTTCAGACTCCGCTCCAAGAGTAAAGGCAATGGCTTCGAGGGGGCCATATTCATCGTCAACTACCAAAACGCGCGCGCGTTCGACGGCAAAAGGAGTGAGAGTCGCAGAGTCGGTCGACATGATTAGGGGAAAAGAATTGTACTGACGCTATCAACGACCCGTTCGCGCTCCAGATGGGGAAAAGCACAAACGGAAAACCGCCGAGAGGGCGGAAGTGTTTGCGAGGTCATTTATAACCTGTCAAAAACAACACATGGCACTGATTTGCAGGGAGCGCTTACAGTGTCAGCTTTACATGGATTTTACATTTATCGCCCTAATTTTTACGGTTCTACTCGCCATCACACTCGGCGTTCTTTGTGCCCGTTCGCGCGCCGCGTCCTTGGTCGCTCAAGTGCGCGTCGATCAAATCGAACAAGAACGTAGACGGATCACCGAGGAGTCCGCCGCTCTCGCCACGAAACTCGAATCAACAAAGGAAGACCTGGCTCGCTCCGAACAAACTCAAGCCGCATCGCAGGCGGAATCCGCAGCTCAACTCAAAGCCGAACGTGATCGCGTGATCGAACACGAGAATCGCGCCAAACAGTATCTGGAAGACTTGGAAAAGCTTCGGGCGACAATGACTACCGAGTTTCAAGCCGTGGCGGCGAAACTGTTCGACGAAAAATCCAAGAAATTCACCGCCCACAATAAAGAGCAGGTCGAAGGCCTCCTCACGCCCCTGCGCCGCCAAATCACCGACTTCCGCGAGCGCGTTGACAATGTCCACAAAGACGACTCCGCCGATCGCGCCTCACTTAAAACCCAAATTGAGCAACTTCGCCTACTTAATACCCGCATCACTGATGAGGCACAGCAACTCACTCGGGCTTTGAAAGGTCAGGCTCAAGCCCGTGGCGCCTGGGGTGAGCTCGTCCTCGAACGTCTCCTCCAAAGCTCCGGCCTTCGCGCCGGCGAAGACTACGTCACCCAAGAGTCCCACACCACGGATAGCGGCAGCCGCGTGCGCCCCGATGTCATTGTCCGCCTGCCGGACAATCGTCACCTCGTGATTGATTCCAAGGTATCGCTCGTCGCCTACGAACAAGCTGTCAACGCCTCCGATCCCGGCGATCGGCAATCCGCCCTCAAGACTCACGCCGCCGCCGTTCGTCGCCATGTCGAAGAACTCTCCGGGAAACAATACGAAGACCTCGGCGAACTAAACTCCCCCGACTACGTGCTCATGTTCGTCCCGTTGGAACCCGCCTTCGCAGCCGCGCTCGAGACCGATGTAGCGCTCTACGAATGGGCATTCGACCGCCGCGTCATCCTCGTCACCTCCCCCACGCTACTCGTTACGCTCAAAACTGTAGCATCACTCTGGAAACAGGACCGCCAGACGAAGAACGCCCTCGAAATTGCGAAACGCGGCGGCCTGCTCTATGACAAATTTGTCGGGTTCTACCAAGACCTAGAAACCGTCGGTAAACATCTCGACCAAACGCAAAAGAGCTACGGCAACGCCCTAGGGAAACTCCGAGAAGGTCGCGGTAATCTACTCTCCCAAGTCGACGAGCTGAGAGATCTCGGAGTGAAGACCAAAAAATCACTCCCGGTTCCCGACGAAGACAGCTGATTATGCCTACGCTGGCGCGTATTCGAATCCAGCTCATCTACCGCACCCCCACCCCAAGTTAACCCCATTCCCATTGTCATATTAAATATGACAATCCCCATCTACCTACCAAAAATCACGCGGACGCTTTGTCATATTACAAGTGACAATCGAATCCACGCTGAGTGGACTTGGAGGAAGTTCTAACCTCCATCCGGCCCGCTCGAATCATGTCCTTCGTCATCTACCCCTCCTACATCGAACTCCTCACCGAAATAGCGGAAGCTGCATTCATCGCTTCCCGAGAATCGATTGAAAAGCACCAGACGTCAAAACGGCGTAAATCCGGCCCCAATCGCCAATCCATGCGGCCTGGCATCGATACCCCGCTTTGGAACGAACTTAGAAAACGAATCCAGTTCCATACGTCAAAACACGGAGCCAAGGCGGTCTTGGCGCGTGAACTTGGGCTTCCTCGGCAACGCCTTCATCAGTTTCTCCGCGAAGGATCAGCCATGCCCGACGCCGAACGCACACTTCTGCTGCTCGGTTGGCTGATCCAGCAAGAAAAAGCATCAGAATAGTAGTTCGTTACTAACTAGTTTGTAGCTACTTACAGTCCATTGTCATATTGAGTATGACAATGAAACCAGGTATGAATCGAGAAGGTGTCGCTTGGGGGCGGAGGGGTCAGTGATCACGGACGCGGGATCGGGCGGATTTGAGCTCTCCGCGGCGGCGTTTGTCGGCGACCATGATTTTCTTCCGGCGGGCTGACTTGGGTCGATTGCGACGGCGCTCTTTTTCCTGCTCCGAGCGGGCTTTGGCTCGGGCTAACAGGACCCGTTTTTCCAGTTTCTCGCAAAGTCCTTCCCAGGCGAGACGCCGATTGGCGTCTCGAGAGCGCTCTTTTTGACGTCTTACCTCTGTCCCTGTTGGCCTGTGATGCAGCGTTACCGTCGAGGCCGTTTTGTTGATTTTCTGCCCTCCGGGGCCCGTCCCCAACACAAAGCGCTCCCGGACGTCGCTTGCTCGGACGCCCAGTTTGGCCAATCTGATTTCGATTTGAGTTGGTAAATCCACGTTCTGATCCTTTTTCTGCGCGAACCTGCTCGGTTTTTACGAGTCAAAGGCTCTCCTCCGTAGCATCACAACTCTAAGACTATGACAACCGGTTCCAATTGGTCCCAAAATATCCGCTCCGAAATCGGCAAAGCCGTAATCGGTCAAAACACTGTGATCGAGCGACTCCTCGTCGCTCTGCTCGCCAACGGCCACGTGCTCCTCGAGGGCATGCCCGGGCTCGCCAAGACGCTGTTGGTCAAATCCCTCGGCACGGCGCTCGGCGTGCAGTTCGAGCGCATCCAGTTCACGCCTGATCTCCTGCCCAGCGACGTGGTAGGCACGATGATCTTCCAGCCCAAGACCGGCGAATTCAGCGCCCACCGTGGCCCCATCTTCGCGAATCTCGTGCTGGCCGACGAGATCAACCGAGCTCCAGCGAAGGTCCAAAGCGCACTGCTCGAGGCCATGCAGGAACGCCAAGTCACGATTGGTGGCGAAACTCACCCCCTGCCGAAGCCATTTTTTGTGATGGCGACGCAGAATCCCGTGGAGCAGGAAGGCACTTACCCGCTTCCCGAAGCACAGGTAGATCGTTTTCTGTTCAAACTGATCGTGGATTACCCTGATCAGGAGGAGGAAGCCGAGATGATGAATCGCTGGGGACAAGTCACTCAATCTCCGGAACTGTCCGCTGCTTCATCGGGCGAAGAATTGCTCGGATTGCGCCAAGAGGTGGATGAGATCCACGTTTCTGAGGCGGTCCAAGGCTACATCCTCGCCCTCGTGCGCGGCACCCGCGCACTGACCGTGCCTAACGAGGAAGGCTATCGCCTCCTCAGTTTTGGTGCTTCGCCTCGTGCTTCCCTCGCGCTTTTCCAAGCCTCCCGGGCCTTGGCGTGGTTGCGAAACGAAGAATTTGTCACCCCTGCATTGATCCAAGAAGTGGCACACGACGTTCTGCGCCATCGCGTAGGCCTCACCTACGAAGCGGAAGCGGCCGACAAAACTTCTGATCAGATCATCTCCGAGTTGCTCGAGAAAACCCCGGTTCCTCAAGTCTGACGCCTTCGTTCTCGCCTCCTTTCTCAGTCTTGGATCCCTCCACGTTCGAACTTCGTTTAAGCGCCCGAAAATAACTCCATGCCCAACGACGCATCAGAACCCGTCACCACTTCAGCCCTCGCCTTGCTGCGTCGGCTCGAATGGCGCGTGCGTCATGCCGTCGAAACGGTCTTGAGTGGAGAATACCGTTCGGCATTCCGAGGACGCGGGATGGAGTTCGATCAGGTCGTGCGCTACGAATTTGGCGACGATGTGCGCGATATCGATTGGAACGTCACCGCGCGATTGGGCGAACCCTACCGCAAGAAGTTTGTAGAAGAGCGCGAGATCACGTTTCTCGTCATGTTCGAAGATTCGCCCAGCCTGCAATTCGGTTCAGGTAACCAATCCAAACGCGAGGCACTGCTCGAGCTCGCGGGACTGGTCATGATGCTCGGCGCAATCAACCGCGACCGCGTCGGTTGTATCCGTGCCACGCCTGGGGGTTATCAATTTCACGAACCCATGCGCGGCCGCGGCGCCATCATGCATACCGCCGCCAATCTGGTCGGCAGTGCCGCACCTTCGATCGATGAGCCTAAGCCCGTCACTTTGCCTTGGCGCTTGTTGGCAAAAGCCGCACCCAAACACTCCATTTTGATCTGGCTAGGGGATCATCCGCCCCGCGAACAGTCCGAGGGTTGGAACGTGCTCTCTCGTCGCTATCAGACCATGGGCTTCCGCATCGAAGATCCCTGGGAACGCGAACTCCCCACCGGGGACCGATTCGCGGCCTACGATCCGACCAGCGGGCAACTTATCACGCTCGATGGCAGCCGAGCCGAGCGCAATGCACACGAGCAGTGGCGCGCCGCCCGCGACGATACTTATAACCGCCTTTTCCCTGATCCCCTGAGCCGACTCACCGTTGGCACGGACGAAAATCGTCTCGATGCGTTGGTGCGTTTTTTCCACGCCCGCCTCGCCGCCCGCTGATCGATGATCAACTACGCGCTACAAGATCCACTTTGGCTGCTGGG
>ERZ1048068.3080-NODE-3080-length-11167-cov-4.276188_pt1 | contig 11167 bp, 5 predicted proteins | sample MGYA00383098_ERZ1048068 | MGnify/ENA primary metagenome ERZ1048068 (study PRJEB29581, sample SAMEA5548368) | metagenome | biome: marine; feature: coastal; material: water | depth 1 m | study: Short-term variability in the microbial, nano- and picoplankton... | reverse complement strand
ATTTGTGCTGTGGTGGGCTCCATTCTTGTAACATTCTCATGGTGGCATGTGAACATGCTCGAAGTGGGCCTTCATAGCTATGGCTTTATCAAGGGCGGAAGTGTTATTTGGCTTTTCTATGGAGCCTGTGGCGCGGCCTTCGTTGTGGGAGTGATCGGATATATTATCGACCGTAATTCCAAAAAGGCATCGAAAGGAGAGTAATCGGCGGCTTCCCACCTGCCCATTGATGTTGTAGGACTCAGTTGTGAGTTTCCTCGGCATCCTTGTTCTGCTGGCCCTAGGCTATGCGTTTTCGAAAAATCGTAAGGCAATTAACTGGCGGACGGTTGGCGGGGCCTTCGCAATTCAGTTTGGGTTGGCGGCCTTCGTGTTGGGCACCTCGGTTGGCGGAGATGTTCTCGGGTGGATGACTCATGGCTTTAATCAATTGATCGGGGCGGGGAATCAAGGAATTGAGTTTCTCTTTGGAGATGTCGCCAGAGATAAGTCGGTGGGCTTCGTGTTCGCTTTTCGAGTCTTACCGGTGATCATCTTTTTTTCCTCCCTCATCGCGGTGCTTTACCACCTTCGCGTGATGCAGTTCATTATCTTTTTCGTCGGCGGTGCTCTGCGTAAGCTTCTGGGGACGAGTCGGGCCGAATCGTTTTCAGCAGCCGCTAATATTTTCGTCGGGCAGACCGAGGCGCCCCTTGTGATTAGGCCTTACCTGTCGAAGATGTCTTCGTCGGAATTGTTCGCCGTGATGGTTGGAGGGCTGGCGAGCGTGGCAGGGTCGATATTGGCAGGGTATGCCGGGCTGGGAGCGCGGATGGATTATCTTCTCGCAGCCTGTTTTATGGCGGCCCCTGGTGGGTTGCTCTTCGCGAAATTGCTCTTTCCGGAGACGGAGGAAGTCAATGACGGGAAGATTGAAATGGCGGAAGGAGAAGAGAAGCCGGTGAACTTTATTGATGCGGCAGCCTTGGGCGCGGGGAGTGGGTTGAAGCTGGCTTTGAATGTCGGAGCGATGCTTCTGGCGTTCATCGGCTTGATTGCGGTGATCAATCTGATATTGGGAGGAGTTGGGGGGTGGTTTGGCAAAGATGACTTTTCATTGCAGATGATTCTCGGGTGGCTCTTTGCGCCAGTGGCCTGGCTTATCGGGGTGGGCTCATCGGAAGTTCAGCAGGTGGGAAGTATGATTGGGCAGAAGCTGGTCTTAAATGAATTTGTGGCCTTCATTCAATTCGACGCTATCCGGGAAAGCCTCACGCCACGGACCCAGGGAATTGTGACCTTTGCTCTGTGTGGCTTTGCTAATCTTTCGTCTATTGCCATTCTGCTCGGAGGTCTCGGTGTAATGGCTCCCAACAGACGTCAGGAGATCGCGAGGTTGGGATTGCGGGCGGTTTTTGCGGCGACTTTGGCCAATCTGACGAGCGCGGCTTTGGCGGGAATCTTTCTGACCTGAAAACCCGGCTGATTTTGTTCGTATCCTCCTCTTCGATTCCCGAATCTTTTTAAAATCATGAAGACATCATTTCTTTCGCTCTTGCTCGCCGGGACGGCTCTTGTTCACGGGCAATCAGAATGGCCTGAATGGCGGGGCCCCAATGGCAACGGAGCATATTCTGATGGGAAGATTCCAATGAAGTTTTCCGAAAAGGGGAAAGAGCTTGTTTGGAAGGCGGCTCTTCCCGGTCGTGGGTGTTCCACTCCGATTGTCAAAAATGGACTTCTGTTTTTGACTGCGCCAATTGACGGAAAAGATTCGTTGCTGGCCTTCGATCTTGATGGAAAAGAAAAGTGGAAAGTTTCCTACGCCGAGGAAACTCCGGGTCGTGGCCAGAAGGTGGGGAGTGGTGCGAATTCATCCTGCGTGAGCGATGGAAAAGTTGTGGTTGGATATTTTAAGTCCGGCCGGGTGGTCGGAGTGAACCACCAAGGGAAAAAACTCTGGGAGTATGATCTTCATAAGAAGTATGGCGAAGACAAATTGTGGTGGGATCAGGGGACCTCACCTGTTCTCGCAGCTGGCAATGCCGTCATCGCGGTGATGCAGACCGAGGGGAATTCCTACCTCGTTTCGATTGATCTTCAGAGTGGCGACATCGCCTGGAAAACGGATCGTAATATCGAAACCAAGAAGGAATCGGGTGACAGTTATACCACCCCACATGTCGTGAAAGTCGACGGCGTGGAGACGATCATTAGCTTCGGCGCGGATCACATCACGGGGCACGATGCCAAGAGCGGAAAGCTTGTGTGGACGTCGGCCGGGGTTAATCCCGACAACAAGGGAATGTGGCGCACGATTGCTTCCTCGGTTTACACCGACGGAGTGGTGGTAGTGCCTCACGGGCGGGGAGATTTCCTCATGGGGCTCAAGGCCGGAGGTCAGGGAGATGTCACCAAAAGCAATGTCCTTTGGCGCAAGAAGTATTCCTGCACCGATGCGGCGACTCCAGTGGCCCACGCCGGAAAGGTTTATCTCCTCATCGACCGGGGCAAAAATCGCGGGGTGATCAATTGCATCGATGCCAGGTCGGGCAAGGAGCTTTGGAGCGGGAAGCTTCCGAAGTCAGCGAGCACTTATTATGCCTCGCCCATTATGATCGGTGATACTTTCTGCGCCCCGCGTGAAGATGGCACGGTCGTGATGGCCAAGATTAAGAAAGATGGCCTAGGAGAGGTGGTGGAGAACAAACTCGGCCAGAGTTTCATCGCGTCGCCGATTGCGGTGGATGGAAAGCTCATCCTTCGTGGCGATACTTTCCTCTGGTGCGTGAAATAAGCCGGAAGAGGCATTTTTCGGTTTTCCACGCTTTCGGTGAGCAGGATACGGCGGTATCGTCCCCCTGTGAAATTTGGAAATGCGATACTTTGCGCTCTTCTCGCCTCGGCCCCGGTTGGCGGGCAGGTGGTCATCAATGAAATCCACTACAACAGCGAGCCGAACACGAGTGCCGAGGAATTTGTTGAGTTGTTTAATGCCGGGCCCGATGAGGTCGATGTCTCGGGTTGGTTTTTTCAGCAGGGGATTAATTTTACCATTCCCCCAAATACCAAGATTGCCTCCGGCGCCTTCCTTGTCATTTCCGAAGATCCGGCGACGCTTCTTGCAAATTTTGGCGTCACCGCGCTTGGTCCCTACTCGGGGGCTCTGTCCGGTGATGGAGAAACCGTCGAACTGCGCAGTGCCGGCGGACAGACAGTCGATGAGGTGAGTTATGGAGTTGGATTTCCCTGGCCGGTGGGAGCTAGTGGGAGTGGATCGTCGATGGAGTTGATCAATCCGGGTCTCGATAATGATCTGGGTGCAGCGTGGCGGAGTTCCCGGCAGTCTGGATTGTCTGAGGCGACGATCATTGCTGAATCTGCCGACGGTTGGCGTTGGCGGAAAGGGGAGACCGAGGCCTCTAATCCGATCAAGGATTGGACCGGCGAGAGTTTTGTGGAAGACGGAACGTGGACGACTCAGACAATGCCGATTGGGTATGGGGGAGTGGGAAGTCAGGTGTTTACCCCACCGATCAGTGGGATGCAGGGGCAATTTACTTCGGTGTTTTTTCGGAGGAGTTTCACGGTGGCATCCGGCGAAGTGCCGCAGAAGTTACTCCTGCGTTATCTTCTCGATGACGGCATGGTGGTCTTTCTCAATGGAACCGAAGTTTTTCGGAGCTCCAATTTGCCGGGTGGAGATTTGACAATTTCGGATCGGGCGAATTCCAATGGAGACGAGAATAACTGGATTGAGGAAGAGCTTATCGGGACAGCAGCCTATCTTCATGAAGGCGAAAACACCCTCGCGATTCATGGCTTTAATAATGGCTCGGGAAGCAGTGACTTTGGCTTGAATTTTGAATTGATTCGTCCCGGTCCGGATTTGGAAGCGCCACCGATCCCATCGCCGGGAGCGCAGAATACGGTGTATTCGGTTACGGCTCCTCCCGCGATTCGGCAGGTTGATCACTCGCCCAAGCAGCCAATGGCGGGAGAGACCACGGTCATCACGGCCAAGGTGACTGACCCCGACGGAGTAGGAAGTGTGACCGTGGAAGTGCAAACAGTTGCGCCTGGAGCATACGTCCCAGCCTTTCTGGCGAAAACGACAACGGTGTTGCGAAGCCAGCCCAATGCCCCCCGGGATCCGAATCCCGCCTATGAGCAAAACTGGGTGAATTATGAAATGAAGGATGATGGTTCCGGACCAGATGAAATTGCGGGAGACGGAGTTTATACGGCTGCGATATCGGGGGAAGTGAGTCGGACTTTGGTGAGGTATCGCATTACTGTGATTGATCTGCTCGGGGCGGAACAACGGGTTCCTTATGCCGATGACCCCAAGCTGAACTTTGCCTACTTCCACTACGATGGAATTCCAGAGTATGTCGCCGGAACCCGGTCGGTCTTGGGTGTCCCGCATACTTATTCCGCCGAGACGATGTCTTCGGTTGCCTCGTATCACATTCTAACGACAGCCGCGAATTTTGATCAGGCCGTAGCTTATAGCGGTGGCAACCAGATCCCCCGGAATGAATACGATGCCCGAAGCGCTTATAACTGGAGTTGTTCCTTTGTGTATGAAGGGAAGGTTTATGACCACGTGCAGTATCGTCTGCGACAGCGCAATGCCCGTTATTCCGGCTCGGGAAAGAGGAGTCTGAAATTCCGCTTTAACCGTGGGGATTATCCGATCTTCCGTGATCGTGAAGGAAATAAATATCCCAAGCCCTGGAAGTATCTCGCGACTCACAAGATGATTGGTTCGAGGGGGCACTTCACCTGGGGAATGGATCAGGCCACGAACCACTTGATGTGGAATCTCACCGGAACCCCGGCTCCGCATACGCATTGGTTTCAATTACGTGTCGTGCGGAATGCCGAAGAAGCACCGGCAGGAGCGAATGGGCAATATTTGGGAGATTACTACGGGATGTTATTGGCCCTGGAGGAATATGATAAGCGCTTTCTTGATACCCATGGCCTTGAGAAAGGAAATCTCTACAAGTTGATCAGTGGTCGGACCGATGGTCTTTCGGTGCAACGCTACCAGGCCGCTGATGCGGTTGATGATGGGACTGATTTCACGACGATTATTAATCAACTTCGACCTGCCAGAGATGATGCGTGGTTGGACGAGCATGTGAATTTCGACAGCTGGAATCACTACCATGCCGTGGTGGATATGATCCGGCATTACGACGTGCAGCCGAACACGGGTGAGCATTTGAAGAACCGGGCGTATTATTTCGAACCTTCGGCGACCAATCCGCTCGGGCGCTTGAATGTGCTTCCCTGGGATTCTGATACGAGCTGGGGGCCGAACTGGAATGGCGGAATTGATTTTCCAATGCAGGTGGTTTTTGGTTCGGGGAATAATAATCCGCGCGAACCCTATAGCATTGACTACCTCAATGTGGTCCGTGAGATGCGGGATCTGATTTGGACCGAGGAGCAAATTGATCTGATGATTGATCCCCTGGCCGCGATTGTCGGTCCCCAGGTGTCGGCGGACCGCGATCGTTGGATTGCGGGAGTGGGAGGAAGTCAAACTTCGCCGGCTTTGGAGACAGTGACGAATGATATGAAGAAGTTTGCCTTCGACGGCGGTTCATGGGTCGGGGGAACAAATGGTTTGATGAAGCCGATTTCAAACGATAACGGAATTTCGGGGCAGCAAGGCCGGGACGCTTATCTGGATGCGTTGGTTGCTGATCCTTTGCTTCCGGCCAAGCCCACAATTTCCTATTCCGGAGCGGCGGGTTTTCCGCAGGATGGTCTGGCATTCACGAGTTCGGCATTTTCCGATCCTCAGGGAGCGGGAACATTTGAGGCGATGGAGTGGCGGGTTTCCGAGCTGAATCAAATTGGTGGTGGCGAACGCGAGATCATGCCTGGTGGGAGGACCTGGAGTTTTCTTGATGATGGTAGTGATCAGGGCACGGCCTGGAAGGAAACCGGATTCGATGACGCCGGCTGGAACACCGGAGCTGCGCCGCTTGGCTTTGGTGGTGTGACCGGGTTGATTTTTGATACGACTACCGAGAGAAACATCATTACGGCCTATTTCCGAACGACGGTGAATGTGAGCGATTTGGATTCGCTGGAGTCATTTACCTTCAAAATCCTGACGGATGATGCCGCTGTGATTTGGGTGAATGGCGAGGAAGCGGTGAGGGATAGTTTTACCAGCAATCAAGAAATTAACTATGATACCCCGGCAGCCGTAAATGCGAACGAAACGGAGTATGCCGAGTATGTCGTGGATGCGAGTTTGTTTGTTGAGGGAGAGAATCTCATCGCGGTGGAAGTTCATAACCGAAGTACGTCGAGTGGAGATATGGGCTTTGAGGTGACCTTGAGTGCAAGCGAGAAATTGATTCTAGATGGCGGGCCACCCCGATTTGAGTGGGATGCCGACTGGGAATCGGGAGAGCTGACAAGCTTTTCGGCACAGCTGGATCTTCCCAGCGTGACCAGAGTGGATCGTCCCTACCGCGCGCGCGTGCGGCATCAGGATAATACCGGACGTTGGAGCAATTGGTCCGATCCGCTTGAGTTCACGGTGGGAACTCCAACGATCCAGCCCTGGCTTGATGGCTTGGTCGTCAGCAAGATCATGTATCATCCCTTGCCTCCGACGGTAGCCGAGCTTCTTGCGATGCCGGAACTGGAAGAAGGGGATTTTGAATGGATCGAAATCATGAATGTTGGAGCAGTGCCGCTTGCTCTTGGGGAATTGCGATTTACCAAGGGCGTGGAGTTTGATTTCGTGACTGCGAGTAAGAGCACGATTGCTCCGGGCGAGCGTTTGTTGATCGTGTCGAATATTGATGCTTTCAATTTGCGATATGGATTCGCGGTGACACCAGATCACGTGATTGGAGAATTTTCCAAGGCGCTTTCCAACGACGGTGAGCGGATGAAGCTTTCCTTCGGTGCGGGAACCGCAATTCGGGATTTCGAATACAACGATGCCTTTCCCTGGGCTGCGCCAGCGGATGGACTGGGATCTTCTTTGGTATTGATTTCCCCTGGAAGTCTCGCCAGTGGAAATGAGGCCTCGCACTGGCGCGCCAGTGTGGCGGATCAGGGTGGGCCTGCTGCAGACGATGCCTTGGCATTCGCAGGGGATCCAAATGGTGACGATAACGGAAATGGTCTCACGAACTTTCTGGAGTATGCCGTGTTAAGTGATCTGGAAATTTCGGTGGTGGATTCGGTCATCTTCCTTTCCTTTACCAAGAAGGTGAATGCCGATGATGCCTTGATCGAAGTGCAGGGGAGCAGTTCTCTTGGTGAGTGGAGCTCTGAAGCGGTGACGCTGGAGAGCGAAGTTTACCCTTCGGATCTCGAAAGTCGCGTGACCTACCGCGTGACCGATTCGGTGGCGAAAGAATTTTTCCGTCTGCGGGTGATCGAGCGCTAGAAGATGGGAATGACTATTGCAGAAGGTTTAAGCGCGGCGGTGAACCGTGGAGAAATTGCGGGTGCAGTTGCGCTGGTGACTGATGCGGAGGAGACGCTCTTCATCGGTGCGGTGGGGTTTGGCAATGTGGCTGGGAACGAGAAGATGACTCCGGATGCCATGTTCTGTATCGCGTCCATGACCAAGCCGGTCACGGCGGCGGCAGTCTTGGTATTGCAGGACGAGGGAAAGCTTTCCCTGGATGATCCTTTGGAAAAACACTTGCCCGAATTCGCACAGTTGAAGAATGCCGGGGGGGAGAGGATTTCGGTGACATTGCGGCAATGCCTGGCTCACACCTCGGGCATGAGCGATGTGAGTTTGGAGGAAGAAAATCGGGCGGAGAAGTTGGAAGATCTCATTCCAATGATTCTTGAGAAGCCGACTTTGTTCAATCCCGGTGAGCGCTGGGAATATTGCCAGTCGAGTATCAATATGGCGGCTCATGTGGTCGAGGTGATTGCCGGACGATCGCTTCCCGAGTTCATGCAGGAGAGATTTTTTGAGCCGCTGGGAATGAAGGACACTTCGTTCTATCCGACCGAGGAACAGGCGGAGCGTTTGGCGCGGTGTTATTCGCGAACGGAATCAGATGAGTGGCGTGATGACGGCTGGAGTTGGATCACGCATGATCGCATGATGGATTCGAGTCGCTATCCTAAAGCCAATGCGGGTTTGTTTTCGACAGCGAGCGATTACGCCTTGTTTTGTCGCATGCTCCTGAAGAGGGGAGAACTCGCTGGGCGACGGTATCTCAGTGAGCAAGCCGTTCAGGAAATGCAGACAGTGCAGTCTGAAGATTTGGAGACGGGCTTTACTCCGGGGAATGCCTGGGGAGTGGGTTGTTGTCTTGTCCTTGAACCGCAAGGTCCCACGGAGGGTCTGTCTGCTGGCAGCTATGGTCATGGTGGACTTTATGGCACCCAGGCCTGGATTGATCCGATTGCGGGAAGAGTTCATCTTCTGATGATACAGCGGGCTGATTTCGAGAATGCTGATGGTTCGGATGTGCGAAGGGAGTTCCACCAAAACGCGTGGTTGCTATGATTTTAGCGTATCAGGTAATAAGAGGTTGAAGGTTGGGGCGAGATGTGTTTCTCTTTGAATCCCCTCATCGTAAATGAAGTTTTCGCTTTCCAGACTCTATGCAATCGTTGCCCTCACTGCGACGACTTGTGTCCTCAGTGCAGCTGAAGAGACTCCTGAAGTGTCCTCTGTTCCCGAACCTTCGGTTGCCGTTCTTGGTGGATTGTGCGGGATCATTTTCCTCCTTTGGCGGAAGAAGTAAGGGCTTATTCGACTGGCCGGTATCCCAATTAATCTCGGATACTCCTTGCTAAGGTATTAAAACCGTGGTTTGTCGCGCGTTCCGACCAACGCTTCTTTGGAGCACACGCCAAATTTCCCACACACTTCTGACACGATGGATACCCCACCTTTTTCCGAACTCGGTTTACCGGATGAACTTCTAAAAGCGGTTGAGAGCATGGGGTTTGAAAGTCCGTCTCCCATTCAAGCCAAGACCATCCCTCTCGCACTGACCGGAAAAGATCTCATCGGCTTGTCGCAAACCGGTTCGGGAAAGACTGCTGCTTTTGCACTTCCGACTCTTGCTCGTATTGATGCCGACCTCAACGAGCCCCAGGCTTTGATCGTGTGTCCAACCCGCGAGCTTGCGGTGCAGGTTTGCGAAGAAGTCTTCAACCTCGGTTGTAAGGCGAAAAAGATTCGCGCGGTTCCGGTTTACGGTGGAACTCCCATTGACAGACAACTAAAGAGCTTTCGAAAAGGAGTGCATGTGGTGGTGGGGACACCGGGGCGTCTGCTCGATCACCTGAAGCGCCGTAGTTTCAATCCCAAGAACATCCAAACCGTCATTCTCGATGAAGCGGATCGCATGTTGGACATGGGCTTTCGTGAAGAAATGGAGGAGTTACTCGATGCCCTCCCTCGCGAGCGCCAGACGATGTTCTTTTCAGCGACGATGAATCGTCAGGTAAGTCGTTTGATCGATGGCTTTGGCAAGAATCCCGAGTTGGTTGAAATTGAGCGAAAAGCCCTCACGGTGTCTTCCATTGATCAGTCCTGCTACGAAGTGCGTCAACGATCCAAGATCGAAGTGCTCTCTCGCTTGATCGACATTGATCCGCCACGCTTGGCGGTTATTTTTTGTAATACCAAACGTCTCGTTGACGAGGTTACCGAATCTCTTTTGGCGCGTGGGTACACTGCGGACCGCCTTCACGGCGATATTACCCAGCAAATGCGGGAGCGCGTTTTGGCGCGATTCAAGGATGGCGTCGTGGAGCTTCTCGTCGCCACTGATGTTGCTGCCCGGGGGCTGGATGTCGAGAATGTCGAGCTCGTGGTGAATTACGAATTACCCCATGATCCCGAAGATTATGTTCACCGAATTGGTCGAACTGGTCGTGCGGGTCGTTCTGGAAAAGCAGTGAGCTTTGTTTTTGGTCGCGATATTTATCGTCTCCAGACAATCGAAAAATTTACTCGTCAGAGTATTCGTCGCGAGCGGGTGCCGACGCAGGAGCAAGTGGAAGGCAAGCGGGCCGACAAGGTCTTCGATACCATTCATGAGAAACTTGAGGCCAAGGAGTATGGCGACTATCAGGCTTACCTTGATCGTTTGCTTGAGCAGGGTCATACCGCGACCGATATTGCCAATGCCGCGTTTTCTCTTCTGCGGGAATCCACCAGCAGGGAAGGGGAGTTCATTGCTGAAGATCGCGCCAAGGAAGTATTCGCGAGTGAGAAGCGAAGCGGCAAGGCCGTTAACCCAAATTGGCGGGATCGTGGAGATCGCAAGAAAAGTGATCGAGGAGATCGTCCCGAGAGGGGAGAGCGCAAAGAGCGTCCCAAGCGTGAACGAGGTCCTTCAAAAGGAATGGTGCCTTTGGTAATGACTTTGGGGAAAGCCCAACGCATCAGCCCGGGAGATATTGCCGGGATGATTTATCGCGAGTGCAATGTGCCCGATGGCTCGCTCGGTAAGATTACCATATTTCCGAAGCATACCCTCGTCGATGTGGGCAAGGAGATCGCCGATGATGTCATTCATGGGCTGAAAGGCGCGAAGCTTCGCGGTCGCACTTTCCGGATCGATCACGATCGCGGTAACAAATAGACAACGACGCGCTTGGTCTAGCCGAAGCTGAAAAAGGCCCCCGTGATCATCTTCGGGAGGACGTTCATGACGGTTTCCGGCGTGCCAGCGAGAAGGTGAACGAGCCAAACGATGACGTAGATTAGCTACCAGCTGGCAATTCCAGCGAGAAACACTGGATGGGCATTTTCTTTGAAAACTCGAACCAGCCAGACCACGATCTCGGCGGAGAAAAAAGTCGCGGTGAACCCGAGCAGCCCCCGGTCACGGCGACTTGAATTCGTGATTCGATCCCGTATTCCCGATTGACGCAGAGTCCCTGTATCATGAAAGCGACCATCACAAGGAGCCCCATTCAGAGTGAATCGCGGGGCCGGGCGGGTGGTGGTTGATCGGTCATGTGGCTTTCAGATAAGGTTCTACAAGGGATTTGAATAGATTGAATCGGTGATTTGGGCGGTAAGAGTTCTTCGAATTAGAATAATTCCAAATATTGCTTGCGTGCTGTCTTTTCGTAGCTAGCTTCCCGCCATCATGATTTCGCTCGACGCAAACAGCAGTCCAACTCCTGAGGAATTACCCCCGGAGATTGA
>ERZ1048068.3079-NODE-3079-length-11167-cov-6.087923_pt1 | contig 11167 bp, 10 predicted proteins | sample MGYA00383098_ERZ1048068 | MGnify/ENA primary metagenome ERZ1048068 (study PRJEB29581, sample SAMEA5548368) | metagenome | biome: marine; feature: coastal; material: water | depth 1 m | study: Short-term variability in the microbial, nano- and picoplankton... | reverse complement strand
TTTTTACAAGCTATCGTGATACCGTCTTGTTGGTAGATCAAGGACAAAAAGAAGTGTGGCTTTTAGACAAGCATGGAAAAATATTGGGGTCAAAAATAATATCGTGGGGAGGAAATTGAAGCTGATCTACTAATATTTTATACGATCGCTCGCATATTTCAACACGTCGCTCAAAAGAATCAGCTTGTCCTTTTTTGTCGAATGCCATCACAATGACAGCCGCTCCGTAACGTTTAATTTTTTTGGCTTGAGCAACAAAAACATCAACCCCTTCTTTTAGGCTAATTGAATTAACAATACTTTTTCCTTGTACAACCTTGAGACCTGCTTCCAAAATTTCCCATTTGGAACTATCAATCATAATCGGAAGTTTGGCGATGTCTGGCTCTGCTGCAATTAGATTTAAGAATCGGGTCATTGCTTTTGCTCCATCTATCATCCCTTCGTCCATATTGACATCAATGATTTGAGCGCCTCCTTCTACTTGTTCTCTTGCTACTTCTAAAGCTTGACTGTATTTATCTTCCTTTATCAACCGTAAAAACTTCCGAGAGCCAGTGACATTGGTTCGCTCCCCAATATTCACAAAATTGGTTTCTGGAGTTACCACCAGTGGCTCAAAACCAGCTAAAGACAAGTATTTATTACAGTCAGACTCCATTATTAAGCGTAGTGTTCTACCAGTGTTTCGGATGTTAAAAAGGGATGTACCAATGCTTTCCACTCCAGAAAATCCTTGGACTTTCTAAAGCCTATTTCGTGATCCTCTAAGGTGTTCCATTCAACAATTAAAATATATTTATCAGCAGTTTCTATGCATTTTTTGAGTTGATGAGAACGGTAACCCTTTGCTCTAGAAATAATAGGTTTTGCCAACTCGTAATTTTTTTCAAAATCATTTGATTGGTTTTCTTTAATATGTAAAATGGCTACTTCTAAGATCATATCGAAATAAGTTTTATAGTTTTCGAGGGGAGTGTTTTAGTGTTTCCTCAGCAATTTGCTTAATGTGTTCGGGATTGGTTCCGCAACATCCACCAATAATATTGACTAAATTTTCTTCAAGATATGGAGCAATCAAAGCGCACATTTCTTGTGGAGTTTGCTCGTATGCACCAAACTCGTTGGGCAATCCTGCATTGGGATGAGCAGAAGTATATATGTTTGCAACCCGACTCAGTCGTTGGATATAAGGCTTGAGTTGATCCGCACCTAATGCACAATTAAGTCCAACACTAAACAACGAAATGTGAGAAATGGAAATGAAAAATGCCTCAACGGTTTGCCCAGACAAGGTACGTCCACTCGCATCGGTTATAGTCCCACTTACCATGACAGGAGTATCTATTTTTCGCTCTTCCTTTACCTCATCAACGGCGTACAAAGCAGCCTTGGCATTGAGCGTATCAAAAACGGTTTCAACCAATAATGCATCCACTCCGCCATCCAACAATCCTTCTACTTGCTCTCGGTAGGAAGCAACGAGTTCGTCGAATGTAATTGCGCGGAAACCAGGATCGTTCACGTCTGGAGACATGCTAGCTGTTTTGTTGGTCGGTCCAATTGAACCTGCAACAAATCGAGGTTTCAGGGGATTTTTAAGGGTTATCAATTCAGAAGCTTCTTTTGCAATCTTGGCCGATTCATAGTTCAATTCATAAACCAATCCCTCCATTTGATAATCAGCCATGGCAATAGAAGTGCTGGAAAACGTATTTGTTTCCAAAATATCGGCTCCAGCTTCCAAATATGCAATGTGGATATCACGAATGGCTTTGGGCTGTGTTAATGAAAGCAAATCATTGTTTCCTTGCAGAGGAACAGGATGGTTTTTAAAACGAGATCCTCTAAAATCATCTTCAGAAAAAGAATAGGCCTGAAGCATGGTTCCCATGGCGCCATCCAAAACTAAAATACGATTTTTAACGGCCTCATTTAAGTTCATGACTTCACATTTTTAAGTGCCTGATCTATATCCTGAATAATGTCATCTGCATGCTCTAAGCCTACTGAAACTCGAATCAAACCGTCGGTAATCCCAACTGCCAATCGATCCTCTTCAGAAAGTTTGCTATGAGTCGTGGATGCAGGATGAGTAACAATGGTTCTGGAGTCACCCAAATTGGCAGAAAGGGAACACAATTGTATGCTGTTTAAAAACTGAGTTCCTGAAGCAATTCCACCCTTCAATTCAAACGTAACAATGTTTCCTCCGCGCTTCATCTGTTTTTTGGCTACTTGAACTTTTGGATGAGAATCCAAAAAAGGGTATGTAGTTTTATTGACTGCAGGATGTTTTTCGAGAAAAACCGCTAATTTTTCTGCGTTGTCACTGTGACGTTCCAACCGAACAGAAAGCGTTTCAAGACTTTTGGATAACACCCATGCGTTGAAGGGGGAAAGTGCAGGACCTGTATTTCGAGAAAACAAATAAATCTCTCTAATTAACTCTTTCTTTCCTACGGCAATTCCGCCCATAACACGACCTTGTCCGTCGATTAATTTAGTTGCTGAATGAATGACTATATCTGCTCCGAATTGAATGGGGTTTTGTAAATAAGGCGTCGCAAAACAGTTATCTATTACTAGAATCAATTGGTGTTTTTTGGCTATTTTAGAGAGTCGTTCTAGGTCTACAATATCCAATCCCGGATTGGTTGGAGTTTCAGCGTAAATAATTTTTGTATTGGGCTGAATTAAAGATTCCAATTCGTCTAACTCATCAATCTGAAAATAAGTAGTGTCAATATTCCATTTTGGTAAATATTTGCTGAACAAACTGTGGGTAGATCCAAAAACCGCTCGCGCCGAAATGATGTGATCTCCACTGTTTAACAGCGCTGCAAATGTCGAAAACACAGCCGACATTCCACTGGCAAATGCGAAGCCGTCTTCTGCACCTTCTAATGTGCAAATTTTTTGAATAAATTCTGAGGTAGAAGGGTTCGAAAACCGACTGTAAATATTGCGTTCTTTTTCCTCGGCAAACGAAGCTCTCATTTCTTCAGCATCATCAAAAACAAAGCTTGATGTCAAATATATTGGGCTTGAATGTTCTTTATATTGAGAACGGTCTAATTGGCTTCTAATAGCGGCAGTTTCAAATTTTTTTGAACTCATATTTTTTTTCCGTTTACGATAACTTGATAGGTGATTTCAGCCGTAGCTTCTAAAGTTTTGGATACCGAGCAATATTTCTCAAAAGATAATTTGGCTGCGCGTTGGGCTTTTTCTTCAGGAATGTCCCCATCTATAAAAACCTGAACATGAATCCTATCAAACAAAGAGGGGACTTTCCCTTCTTGTCGATGTCCTTCCACTTCCATTCGTAAGGAACTAGGATCTAGTTTTTGTTTGTTGAGAATAGCAACAATATCGATGCTGCTACAACCAGCGATTCCCATGAGCAAAAGCTCCATAGGGCTGGCGCCTTGCGGCTCAGAAGAGGCCGATTTGTTATCCAAATGTATTTCGTGCCCTGTGTCGTTTGCAACGCTTACATGGAAATTATCAATTCGATTTAGTGTAACTTTCATTGAATGTTGGATTTAGGATTTGTTTATAGTAAACACTTCTTTAAGAAGTTGATTGAGTTGTTCAAACTCAATTAAGAAAGCATCGTGGCCGTGAATAGAGCGGATGCATTTGTAAAAAATATTCTTTTTGAATTTAGACAATCTCAAATAAGTTTCTCTATTTTCTTCGTCTGTAAAAAACAAGTCTGTATCAATAGAAACTAGGTATATATTGGATTCGATTTTCGCAACTACGGATTCAAAATCACCGTTTTGAGATATATCAATTGTTCTTAACAAATGATTCATCAATTTGTAGGCGCCAACTTGAAAACGTTGCTGTAATTTCTCTCCATGATGCAACAACCAGCTCTCAACATTGTAAATTTGTAACTCTTCATTGATTGATCGATCAAATCGAGATTTAAACGACCCAGGGGTTCGATAACACAACATGGCATGGAGTCTTGCGTCGTGGATGGGGCTGGATGAATTGTCAAGTATTTGGTCTTGCAAAAAAGCATTGGCAATTACCCAGTCCGATGATTTCCAATCGGTAGCAATTGGAATCAGATTCTTAATAAAAGAAGGGTATGCCGCTGCCAATTCCCAAGCCAAACCACCGCCAATAGAACCTCCAATAGCTGCATGCAAGGAAGCAATGTTGAGCTTTTGAAGCCCTTGATGCACCATATGGGCCACGTCTGCTAAAATAAGATCTTGATAATCCTCAATCAACAAACCGTCATAGCCGTTTCCTGGAATATTAAAAGAAATTACGGTATAGTGTAACGTGTCGATGAGTTTATTATCACCAACAATATCGTTCCACCAACCATTTTCTCCCAACAAAGTAGAATTCCCGGTAAGTGCATGATTAACAAGCACTACCGGTGCATCTCCTATGGGAAGCCCAAAGGTTTCGTATGAAATTCGAACCGGAAAATCAGTACCTTTTAATGTCTTAAAAGAAGCCAACTCTATGTACTTTAGGGCCTTCATAAAAAGTGTATTTTAGAGCTTATCTATTAAATTGTATCAAAAGAAGCTTGAAGATCTGCTTTCAAATCTTCGATGTTTTCAAGTCCTACCGACAATCGAATTAAGTCAGTACTAACCCCAGTGCTTTTTTGCTGCTCAGCGTTCAATTGTTGATGAGTAGTGCTGGCTGGGTGAATGATAAGTGATTTGGAATCTCCAATGTTAGCAAGCAACGAAAACAATTTTGTTTCATCAGCGACTTTTTTGGCCGATTCAAAACCGCCTTTGAGACCAAAAGTTATAATTCCACTTTGGCCGTTTGGTAAGTAATGATCCGCCTGTTTTTTATAGCTACTTGAAGCCAGTCCAGGATAATTTACCCAAGTTACTTGTTCATTATTTTCAAGCCATTGAGCTAATTCGAGCGCATTTTCACTATGTTTTTTCATACGAATATCCAAGGTTTCAAGTCCTTGAATAATTTGAAATGCATTGAGTGGACTTAAAGCTGCTCCATGATCGCGCAATCCTTCAATTCTTACTTTAGCAATAAAAGCTGCGGCTCCGAGTGCATCGTGATAAACAAGTCCATGATATCCTGGAGAAGGCTCTGTAAATTCTGGGAATTTTCCGCTTGACCAGTCAAATGTACCTGCGTCAATAATAACTCCTCCCATGGAAGTTCCATTTCCATTGATGTATTTTGTCAATGAATGAATAACAATGTTTGCTCCGTGCTTGATGGGATTCAACAACGATGGGGAAGCTACCGTATTATCAACCATAAAGGGCACTTTGGCAGCTTGTGCTTGTTTTGAAATCGCTTCCAAATCAAGTACGTCCAGTTTAGGATTTCCCAAAGATTCAGCAAAAAACAATCGGGTGTTATCTTGTACGGCTTCTGAAAAGTTAGCTGAATCAGAAGGGTCAACAAAAGTGGTAGTGATTCCCAATCGGGGTAACGTAACACTTAAAAGATTGTAGGTTCCTCCATACAAGCTACTGGAAGCAACAATATGATCTCCTGCTTTAAGAAGTACCAACAAGGCTGTTGAAATTGCACTGGTTCCTGATGCGGTAACCACAGATGCAATTCCCCCTTCAAGGGCTGCCAATCGTTGCTCTAGAATGTCGTTGGTTGGGTTGTTCAATCGCGTGTAAATGTATCCAGGCTCTGCTAAAGCAAATAAATTTGCTGCATGCTCTGAATCATTAAAGACATAGGCAGTAGATTGGTAAATTGGAACCGATCGGGTTCCTTGGGTAAGGGCCGTGTCGTGTCCAGAATGAAGGGCTTTGGTTGCAAATTGTTGAGTACTCATAAAACTAATTTTTATTTAAATTGAAAAGGTTTTCTTAATTGTGTCGGTATAATCTAATTTTTCCCATGTAAAAAGTTCGACCTCTTTTTCTAGGGTCCCATTATAGGGAGATTCAAATATTTTTTTTACAGTTCTGGGTGTTCTTCCCATATGTCCGTATGCAGCTGTTTCGGCATACATCGGGTTTCTTAATTTAAGTCTAGATTCTATTGCATAAGGGCGCATATCAAAAATAGTTGCCGTTAACTTTGCGATTTCTCCATCGGTCATTCCAACGTTTGAAGTTCCGTAAGTATCTACAAGTAAAGAGGTTGGTGCGGCGACACCAATTGCATAACTCACCTGAACCAATACTTCGCTACATACTCCGGCTGCAACAAGGTTTTTTGCTATGTGACGCGCAGCATAGGCAGCACTTCGATCTACTTTACTTGGATCTTTTCCACTAAAAGCACCTCCACCATGAGCTCCTTTTCCTCCGTACGTGTCAACAATGATTTTACGACCTGTGAGTCCTGTGTCTCCATGAGGCCCTCCAATCACAAACTTTCCAGTTGGGTTTATGTGATATTTGATTTGATCGTTAAAAAGCGCCTGAATATGTTCAGGAAAAGATGCTACTACTTTTGGAATCAAGATGTTTTTGATATCCTTTTTAATCTGTGATAGCATCGCCTCATCGGTATCAAACGGATCGTGTTGTGTAGAAACTACAATGGCATCTATACGTTGCGGCTTGTTGTCGTCGCTATACTCGATTGTAACTTGAGACTTTGCGTCGGGGCGTAAATAAGGAATTTCTGTGCCCGCTCTTCGCAAGTCAGCCAATACTTGTAAAATTTTGTGTGAAATGGCCAGTGCCAAAGGCATGTAATTTTCGGTTTCATTGGTCGCATAACCGAACATCATTCCTTGATCACCAGCGCCTTGTTCTTCCTCCGACTCGCGATCAACGCCTTGATTGATTTCTTGCGATTGTTCGTGAATTAAAGAAATGACTCCACAGGAATCTCCCGAAAATTGATACGCTCCTTGGGTATATCCTATTTTGTTAATTGTATTTCTTGCTATCGACTGAACGTCGATATAGGTTTTACTTTTTACTTCCCCTGCCAATACTACTTGTCCGGTAGTAACTAGGGTTTCACAAGCAACTTTGCTTTTTGAGTCAAAGGCTAAAAAATGATCCAGCAAACTATCACTGATTTGATCAGCTACCTTATCAGGGTGTCCTTCGCTTACAGATTCTGATGTAAATAAATATGACATTTTAATTGCTTTTAGAGAAGAAGATCTGACTTGAAAAAATAAATCTTGTAAAAGCAATTACTGCTTTAGCAATTTTTTTACGAGGTTGCAATCAGTCAAATCTATCCTCAATTAGACCGCAAAGGTAAATACCGCAGTCAAATTCTACAAGTAAAATATGTTTTTTTTATATCGATGCTCTTTATCGGAAGCTAAACGCAATCCCTGCAGTGAAAGTATTGTACTCCTGAAGTGTGTAATCTGCAAATATTTTGAGAAACAACAAATTCAAACGAGTACCAATGGTAGCCCTAGCTCCGTTGGATTTAACTTTTGTAGTAATGGGATCTGTGAGCGTTCTAGAGTATGTGTTTAATCCTGACTGGTATTCAAGTTCGTAGGTTCCTAAAACATCAAACGAGGTGTTTCCCATTCCGTATCCAAGCCCAGCATAAAAATCGATAAAAAGCAAATTAATAGATGCAAGCGCTTGAAGAGTAAATGTATTGGTACTAAACGAAATTTGTTGACCACTCCCTTCGATGGAGCTATTTTTTTGAAGGTCGTATTCTGTACTCATATTGGAATAGGCTCCCAAGACAGAAACGTCTAAAGGAAGTTTATCAATAGGACCTAAGTGTTGCAGAATGTTGTATTTAAATCCAAAACCAAAAAGAGAGGCTTTGACTCCTTGCGAATTTATTGTTGGCATATAACGAACAATCAAATCCGTTTCTATAGGGAGTCCTATAGCAACCTGAACCATGGGAGAAGGGATGGCATTGAGTGGTAAATCGTCTCCAATTCCGCCTGGAGCCTGAACTTGAGCAGTGTAATCAATACCATTATTATCAGTAACTTTATATTCCAATGTTTCTGAAACATCAGGTCCAACAACAGTTGGGATGGATGTGTTTCCTGAAACGGTTGTAACATTATTCAACCCCGCAATCGAAAAAATCTCGTCACGGCTTGGGGCAAAGGAGAAATTTCCTGTAATAGAAATGTCAAACCCAAATTTTTTGTGTGTTTTTGCTGTATGATACCACCCGCCGTTAAGGGAATGACTCATTCCTTTTAAGGCTGGAGTCAAATAACCCGTTACCAAAGCTCTTGAATCGTTCTCTGCAGCAAGTAAAAGCGATTCAAAACCATCAGGGGTAGTGGATTGTGAATGTATTGTATAATGAGTTGTGAAAACTAGAAAGATTGTAAGAATGAAATTTTTCATAGGATAAGTTTAGAAGGTTAAGGAACAAAAATACATAAAAACTATAAATTATATTTAATTGAGAATAAAAAATAGCGCGGCTGAACAACATATGAAGTGGTGAAATCATAAAAATTAGTAAACCCATCTCTATTTAACGTATTGTCATTCAATACGTTGGTAGCTTCAATAGAAATTTCCCACTTGCTTTTGGGTTTTTGATAATAAAGCACGATGTCTAAAAAGCTATATTCATTGAGTTTAGCTGACTGGTTTCTGTAGTGGTAATATGAAAAGTCTGACACCAAAACAAATCCCTTGCCAAAATCGGCATCAAATCGCGCAAAGGGGCTGTCGGTGTAAAAAGTATTGACCTGATTGTTTTTCTGGTACTGATTTTGGATAAAATTGTATCCCAATTCAAGATTAGGGGCTGATCTAAAGTTGGACGCAATACTGACTTTGTAATTTTGGTTCAATCCCTTTGAAAGAATGTATTGATCATTTTCTACATTGTTTTTCTCAGAGTAACTCACTCGCAAACTCGCTTCTGTTTTGAAGTTAGAAAATCGTTTTTGAAACCGCCCAAAGGCAGTATAAACATGGTCTGCAAAACTAGAATTAATGGGACTTGTAACCCGATTGATTCCTTCATAATAGGAACTGTTTTTCACGATTTCCTCACGTTTGCTGTAGGAAAGTCGTCCTGTAATATTAGTAAAACTAAATGTGTTGAAATTGTAGTAATTTAGATTGTAATTGTGAAACAAAGACGCTTCCAACTCGCGATTTCCAGCATATAAAGAGCTGTAATTTTTAAACACATAGCCTTGCGCATACGAATTGATGTCACTAAACCGATTGATCATTCGATACGTGAATCGAAGCGTTTCCGACTTTTTAAATTGTAGTTTTACTCGAATATCTGGAAGCATTTTGTAGAAATTGTTTGAGTTCGAGGTTCCTAACTGTTTGTCGTTGGAGTTAAATTTATGATATGCAAATCCTGGCTCTAGGGTGAAAATTCCAGAGATAAATCGAATGTGGGCTCCTAAGTAAATATCTGAAAAATCGTATTCAACTTGATTGTTCAAAGACGAAGCCTCCATTTCTGATATTGAATTGTCATCAAGAATTTGAAAAATTGAAGAGTCAAACTCTTGGCTGCTTTGGGTAGTTCCCAGTGTTAGATTCAGATTAACTCTTGGATTGAACACATAGAAATAATCCATTTTGGCTTCCCATTTGTTTGTGGAAACATCCCGAGATTGGTTGATATTGTAATTTGTTTGGGACGCATCCAGAGGAAGAACACTTTCAAAGGGCCGGCGCATTCTTATGGCGTTGTAAAACGGATCTTCATTTTGAAACAAGTGTTGGGATTCAAAAGAAAATATATGTTTTTCGTTGGATGAAAAGTATGCTGATAAACTTTGATTTATAGAAGAAGGGGCTTGTCTTTTGTGAGTCACTATTTCTTCTATTTGTTGCGAGACCGAACTTTTGACAGAGTCCTCATTCTGATCTGCGTTTTTGATCAAGATATCGTATTCAACTTGAAGAAAGTCGTTGGGAGTGTAATTTCCACTCAATTTATAAAGCTGCAAATCATTGTTTTGAAACACTTGACTCGAAACGGTTTCGGTGCGATCGTTTGCATTGTAATTCCGAATTTGAATATTTTCGATTTTGGTTGCTGTTTTGGAAACAATAATAAAACCGCTTATATCAAAGTTTTTACTAAGATCGTAGCCAAAATTAAATGCGCCAAATTGAGTGTCTAACGATTTTGCACGATTGTTCTGTAACGAAGAAAAACGCAAATCATCTGACTTAATAGCAATTGAAGCACCGCTTTTTTGGTTCAAATTTCTAAATCCACCAGTAAAATTGTAATAATCTCTCCGAGTAAGGGGTGATTTGCCAAGGTTGTTTTTATTTCCAATAAAGTTAAAGCTCTTAGTTGGGTGGTAATAAAACAGTTTTGGGTTTATTAAAAATCGATTGTCAGGGCCTGCTCCTACTGAAACCTCTCCAAACCAAAAGTTTTTTTTGCCTTCTTTTAAACGGATATTTATGGCTAGATTATCGTCGTTATCTACTACGTTGCTTAACTGAGATACTTCGCTAAAATTTCGAAGGACTTCAATTTTTGAAACAACATTGGAAGGAATGTTTTGTGTGGCTAATTTAGAATCACCATCAAAAAAATCTTTTCCTTCAAGCATTACTTTTTGGACGCGCTTACCTTCCACTTCTATTTGCCCTTCATCATTAACCTCAACACCAGGCAAGTTTTTGAGTACATCCTCTAGCTTTTTTTCAGAACCTGTGTTGAACGAATCTGTGTCATACACAATGGTATCCCCTTTAATGGTAACGGGCATTTGATAAGAAACTTCAACTTCGTCAAGGTTTTCAGCCATTTCGAAGAGCGTTATCTGATGCGAAACATCATTTTGTGGTGTTAACGAAAATGCTTTTGTCTTAAAGCCCAAATAGCTGATTTTGATTTGGTAGGGATTTGATTTTTTTAACCCCAATTTAAAAGTTCCCTCCTCATCAGTAATAGCAAATGATTCGAGTCCTTTCGTTTCTTTTTTAATTGCAACGACATTGGCTGCGGTAATTGGGTTGCCTATCGAATCTTTAACAACTCCCTGATAGCGCACATTCTGTCCCCACGTTGTCAATCCTATGAAAAAAAGCACTGTAGAAATCACTGTTTTTAATTGCATCTATCCTCTAATTTTTGTTCGATTCCCACTGTTTCTGCCCTTACCATTTTGAAATTGCTCTCGCATTTCTTTTGCTTTATTTGCTCGAATGGTATTGAATTCGTTTTGGCTAACCTTTTTGCCTTTTTTGGGAGCTTTTATTGCTATTTTATC
>ERZ1048068.3073-NODE-3073-length-11175-cov-9.907284_pt1 | contig 11175 bp, 8 predicted proteins | sample MGYA00383098_ERZ1048068 | MGnify/ENA primary metagenome ERZ1048068 (study PRJEB29581, sample SAMEA5548368) | metagenome | biome: marine; feature: coastal; material: water | depth 1 m | study: Short-term variability in the microbial, nano- and picoplankton... | reverse complement strand
ACGTGCTGCATGGCCTGACATATACCCTCTTATAACCATTTCAACTTTAAAAGGTTCACACAAATACCCCACTGCAACATTAGGATCAGGAGTGGCTACTAACCAGTTAGGTACTAGGTCAGCAGTTGATTCCATCATTTTAGTAGCAATTTGATTTAGAATTTGCCCTTTAAAAGGAATCCCTTTAGGCATAACAACATCAAAGGCAGATAATCGATCTGTTACTACCATAATTAAGAGGTCATCTTTCAAAGTGTATACCTCTCTAACCTTTCCTTTATATAGGCTTAATTGGGATGGAAAATCAAAATTCGTATATGTAATTGAATCATTCATAGTTTAGTTTTAATCTCTATTTTCAATATGTTTGTAAGCTTCAATAACTTTTTTAACTAGTTTATGACGAATTACATCTTTGTCATCAAGAAAAATCATACCAACACCTTCAATATCTTTTAGTATCAGTAGTGCTTCTTTAAGACCAGAAATTGTTCGACGTGGAAGATCAATTTGTCCAGGATCTCCTGTTAAAAGAAATTTGGCATCTTTTCCCATCCGTGTCAAAAACATTTTCATTTGGGCGTGTGTAGTATTCTGTCCTTCATCCAAAATCACAAACGCATTATCCAGAGTTCGACCTCTCATAAATGCAAGAGGTGCTATCTGAATTGTACCATTTTCAATATAATTTTCTAGCTTTTCATGAGGGATCATGTCTCTTAAAGCGTCATAAAGTGGTTGCATGTATGGATCTAACTTTTCTTTTAAATCCCCAGGAAGAAAACCAAGATTTTCTCCTGCTTCTACTGCTGGACGTGTCAATATAATACGTTTTACTTCTTTGTTTTTGAGGGCCTTAACAGCTAAGGCTACTCCTGTATAGGTTTTACCAGTTCCGGCAGGGCCAATAGCAAAAACCATATCATTTTTGTTAACGCTGTCAACAAGCCTACGTTGGTTGGTTGTTTGTGCTTTAATTTTACGACCATTGACTCCATGCACAAGAACATTCCCACTTGCCTTAGAGGATTCAAAATCATCCGTAGATTGACTAGAGAGAACACGTTCAATAATATTATCATCTAATTTATTGAATTTTTGAAATTGGTCAAGCAACATTTCCATTCGTTTTTCAAATTCAACTAACAATTCACCATCACCAATAGCAATAATCTTAGTACCTCTAGCTATAATTTTAATTTTAGGAAAGTAGGTTTTTATTAGTTCAATATTATTGTCATGGGTACCAAAAAACTCTTTTGGTGTAATGTCAGTTAGCTCAATAATTAATTCATTCAATGGCCTTAAATATTTAGTTATTTGTCTGTTTATTTATCATGCATAAAAGTAACAACATTTTGGTGTAATTTTAAGTACTGTTAATAACAAATTAAAACAAAATTGTGTAGGTTTGTATATCTAAGTTGATTAAATCTGAACTTATTTAACTAAAATAATTTAATCCTTCAATGTCTATTATTACGTTAACAACAGATTTCGGAATTAAAGACCATTTTGCAGGAACTGTTAAAGGTGCTTTACTCTCAGAAATTAATGAGGCTAAAGTAGTTGATATTTCTCATAATATTTCTCCCTTTAGTATTTTAGAAGCTGCATACATTATTCAAAATGCTTACAAAAGCTTTCCAAAAAAAAGTATTCACATAATAGGAGTCGATTCTGAAATTAGCGAAGAAAATAATCATATCGTAGTTCAACTAAACGATCATTATTTTATTTGTGCTAACAACGGAATTATGAGTATGATATGTTCTGAAATTACTCCACAAAAAATTGTTGAAATAAATATTCATGACAAAATTGTGTCAAGTTTTCCTGTGCTAGATGTTTTTGTTAAAGTAGCTGCACATATAGCTCGTGGAGGTACATTAGAAGTAATTGGCAAACTTATCACTGAAATTAAGCCGATCAAAAATATTTCTCCATTAATAAAACATGAAGGAAAACTACTTATTGGAAATGTAATATATATAGATCATTATGGAAATGTTATAACCAATATAAAAAAACGATTGTTCGAGTCTGTACAGAAGGGTCGACGTTTTGAGATATCGGCAAGAAATCATAAATTTAAATATATATATAACCATTACAGTGACATTGTAGATTTCAATATACCTATTGAATCAAGGAATAACGAAGGGCAAGGTTTAGTGGTTTTTAATTCTTCAGAATACCTCGAAATCGCTGTCTATCGTAGTAATTTAGCAACAGTTGGAAGTGCTTCTTCTCTGTTAGGGCTGAATATGTTGGATACAATATCAATTAAATTTATTTCGGATTAGAACCCAAATTTATTCTGTACTTGTAAACCAAAATTTATCAAACTAATGTTAATAAGTTTCTTTTAATAATTAAGCCCAAAAAGATATATTTGTATTGCATACCATTTTTATTTATAACATTCATAACAGATGAAATTCATAGTTTCCAGTAATTATTTACAAAAACAACTTCAAGTACTTGGCGGAGTAATTAATAATTCTAATACACTGCCGATATTAGATAATTTTTTATTTGAATTAAGACATTCCAAACTTACTGTTTCTGCAAGTGACTTAGAATCAACCATGGCTTCAACAATGGAGGTTGAAAGTGATAGCGAGGGATCTGTTGCTATTCCAGCAAAACTATTACTAGAAACGCTTAAAACCTTTCCTGAGCAGCCTTTAACATTCGTGATTGAAGATAACAACACTATAGAAATCAGTTCAAACCACGGGAAATATGCATTAGCTTACGCCAGTGCTGACGAATTTCCCAAATCCATATCTTTAGATAACCCAAGTACTACAGTTGTAAGTGCTGACGTCTTAGCAACAGCAATTTCTAAAACTATTTTTGCAGCAGGAAATGATGATTTACGTCCAGTAATGAGCGGAGTATTTTTTCAGTTTTCTACAGAAAGTTTAACTTTTGTTGCTACCGATGCACATAAATTAGTGAAATATTCTAGAACAGATGTAAAAGCTAACGAAACTGCAGAATTCATAATGCCAAAAAAACCACTTAATTTACTAAAAGGACTACTAACTGGAAGCGATGACAAGGTTAGCATTGAATATAACGATTCTAACGCTAAATTTTCTTTTGAAAACACAGTACTTATATGTCGTTTAATTGATGGTAAATACCCAAATTATGAAGCAGTAATTCCAAAAGAAAATCCTAATCATTTAACTATTAGTCGTAATCAATTTTTAAATTCCGTAAAAAGAGTTTCTATTTTTTCAAATAAAACAACTCACCAAATTCGTTTAAAAATTGCAGGGGCTGAATTAAATATTTCTGCTGAAGATATTGATTACAGCAATAAGGCTGAAGAGAGACTAACTTGTGATTACCAAGGTGACGATATGCAAATAGGATTCAACTCTAGATTCTTATCCGAAATGTTAAGTAACTTAGGTGCAGACAATGTTCAATTGGAAATGAGTATGCCCAACCGTGCAGGGATTTTGACTCCTGTTGATGGATTAGATGTTGGCGAAACAGTCACTATGCTAGTTATGCCAGTAATGCTTAATAGTTAATTTGTTAATTATTATACATCCTAGATCTTAATTCTTTTATTTTAGAATCTTGCATATATTCATCAAAAGTGGTGTAACGATCAATTACTCCATTTGGAGTAAGTTCAACAACTCTATTTGCTAGCGTTTGTGAAAACTCATGGTCATGAGTTGTAAATAAAACAGTTCCTTTAAAATTCTTAAGTGAATTATTAAAAGCAGTAATACTCTCCAAATCTAGGTGATTAGTAGGCTCATCTAGCATTAATACATTTGCACGCATCATCATCATGCGAGATAGCATACATCGAACTTTTTCTCCACCTGACAAAACATTAGATTGCTTAAGAGCTTCTTCTCCACTGAATATCATTTTACCTAAAAAACCTCGCACATGAACTTCTTCACGTTCTTCTTCAGTTTTTGCCCATTGACGCAACCAATCTACCAAACTCATAGGTTCTTTAAAAAAAATACTATTATCTAACGGTAAATAAGATTGAGAAGTCGTGATACCCCATTGAAATTTACCAGATTTGGCAATGGAATTACCATTAATGATTTCATAAAATGCAGAAGTTGCACGAGAATCTTTAGAGTAAATCACAACCTTATCTCCCCTATTTAAATTAAAATCTATTTTATTAAATAGAGTCTCACCTTCTAAGTCATATGATAATTTATCGACGTTCAATATTTGATCCCCTGCAACACGCTCACGTTCAAAAATAATTGCAGGATAGCGCCTACTAGAAGGTCGAATTTCAGTAACGTCTAATTTGTCAATCATTTTTTTACGGCTGGTTGCTTGTTTGGACTTAGCAACATTAGCAGAAAAACGTCTAATAAAATCTTCTAGTTCTTTCTTTTTATCTTCAGATTTTTTGTTTTGCTGTGCTCTTTGTTTTGCAGCCAATTGAGATGACTCGTACCAAAAAGTATAATTTCCAGAAAAATGATTAATTTTATTAAAATCAATATCAGAAATGTGGGTACAAACAGCATCTAGAAAGTGACGGTCATGGGAAACAACTATTACACAATTGTCATAGTTAGCTAAAAAGTTTTCTAGCCAAGAAATGGTCTCATAATCCAAATCGTTAGTAGGCTCATCCATAATTAAAACATCTGGGGAACCAAATAAAGCCTGGGCTAATAAAACACGGACTTTTTGCTTACCGTCAATATCCTTCATTAATGTATAATGATGTTGTTCTTTTATACCAAGATTGGAAAGTAATGAGGCTGCATCACTATCAGCATTCCATCCATTCATTTCTTCAAATTGGACCTGAAGCTCTCCAATTCGATCAGCATTTTCATCTGAATAATCATTGTATAAAGCATCAATTTCTGATTTTATTTTAAACAATGGTTTATTACCAATAATAACAGTCTCTAAAACGGTATGATCATCACAAAGATTATGATTTTGCTCAAGAACAGACATACGTTTTCCCGGCTCTAAGTGTACATGACCTGAAGTTGGATCTTGAACTCCTGCTAATATTTTAAGAAAAGTAGATTTTCCAGCACCATTTGCTCCGATAATCCCATAACAATTTCCAGAGTTAAAAGATGTATTTACCTCATCAAAAAGAATACGTTTTCCAAATTGAACTGATAAGTTTGAAACTGATAACATTAGTATTTTTTTTGCAAAAGTATATAAATCAATTAAACCATCAAATTAAATAGAGTTGTAATTTAACAACGCATTAACAACAATAAATCGTTCATAGGCGTATTTTTGGTATGTGTCGAAATCAATCTACTTATTTTTTATTATAATAACTCTTTATGGCTGCCAAGACAGTGAAAAGAATAATTACAACGTATTTGTTGGCGGAGATATAATAAATCCTTTAAATAATTACGTCATATTATATGATCCCAAAGGCAAAGTTGATACATTATACCTAAATTCTGATCATAAGTTCTCACATTATCTTAAAGAATTTAATAAAGGAATTCACTCATTTGTTCATGGAGGAAAATATCAATCATTATTGTTAGAAAATAATGACAGTTTAATGATGCACATAAATACGCACGATTTTGATGGTTCATTGACTTTTAATGGAATTGGTGCAAAGAAAAACAACTATTTAATTGATTTGTTATCAAAATTAGAAAATCAAAATTCAACAAACAATAGCTATTATAAACAACAACCTTCAGATTTTCACGAATCTATTGCTTCTGGTATAGCCAAAAATACAAAAGATCTCAATTTTTTTTTAAAGAACAACCCTAACTCAGATTTGTTTGTAAAAATTGCTCTATCTACTATCAACTATCATTATTTCACAAAAAAAGAACTATACCCCCATCGTCATTTTGGGTACAAATTATCTACTAAATCTGAAAAGATCCCCTCTAACTTCTATGATTTTAGAAAACAAATCATATACAATGACATAGACTTAAAGGACTTCTATCCATATTATAATTTTCTTTTTCCGCACATCAATAATTTATCTTTTGAACAACTAACCAAAGATCAAATAATATGTGATTTAGAATCTAACAATTTAGAATATACTGACTATAAATTATTTCTTATAGATAGCTTAGTTAGTAATCCAATGATTAAAAATAACCTTTTAAAATACACAGTGCGTAATTTTATTTCAAATTCAAAATCCATTGATAAGAGTTATATCCTATATCAGTCCTATTTAGAAAAAAGCTCGAACATTAAAGATAAAATTTACATAAAAAATCTTTTCAAAAACACCCAAGGATTACAACCTGGCTTTCAATTACCTCCAATTGAAGTTATTGATAGCAATAATATTAAGTCCAATATAAATTCAATAATTAATAATATCTCTGTAATTTATTTTTGGGATAATGCTAGTCGTTTTCATTTTGAAAATAGTCATATCAAAGTTAACACCCTAACAGAACTATTTCCAAAAATTAAATTTATTGCAATAAACGTAAACTCTATGAACACTAATGCTTGGAAAAATATGATTTACGCTAAACGATACAATATAAATAATGAATACAGATTTACGAACCCTGCCTTTGCCAAAAAGCGTTTAGCTATCAACTACATAAAAAAGGTTTTGATAGTTGATAAAAATGGATTTATTTTAAATGTATCAGCTGATTTGTTTAATTCAAATTTCGAAGATATTCTTGAAAATTACAATTAAACAATAGCTCCCAAAACCTTAGTATTTTTTGTTATTTACTCACTGAATCTAACAAAACTAGTTTCCTTTGTTATAATCTTCTAAAAACTTAGCTAAGCCACTATCTGTCAAAGGATGACGCAATAAGCCTTCTATTGAACTTAAAGGTCCGGTCATAACATCTGCTCCTAATTTAGCACAATCAATAACATGCATTGTGTGTCTTACAGATGCAGCGAGTATCTCGGTTGTAAACCCGTAATTATCGTATATATGACGAATCTCAGCAATAAGATTTAACCCATCTGAAGAAATATCGTCTAGACGACCAATAAATGGAGATACATATGTAGCACCTGCCTTAGCTGCTAACAAAGCCTGACCTGAAGAAAAAACTAAAGTAACATTAGTTCTTATCCCTTTATCACTAAAATATTTACATGCTTTTACTCCAGCTTTTATCATGGGTAACTTAACAACAATTTGAGGATGTAAAGCAGCTAAAGCTTCTCCTTCTTTAATCATACCCTCAAAATCAGTAGAAATAACTTCAGCAGATACATCGCCTTCAACTATATTGCAAATTGATTTATAATGATTTAAAATATTTTCAGCTCCAGAAACTCCTTCCTTTGCCATTAGTGAAGGGTTAGTTGTAACTCCGTCAAGAACTCCTAAGTCTTGAGCTTCTTTAATTTGGTCTAAATTTGCAGTGTCAATAAAAAATTTCATGATTTTTTTGTGTGTGATTATTCCACAAAAGTAATTGATTAATGATTTAAACTAGCAAATATTTAAAATTTTTAGTAAATAAAAAACTATATCAAAACGTTAGAACGGTTAAATAGTCTTAATAAAAAGTAGTAGGTTAAAATTAAAATAAAAAGTTCAAGGCACAAAAAAAGGCAAGCTACCTACATCACACTGCTACGACCATTTACCTTTGCTGCGTTCCCGCCCTGGAGGATTCAACAGGAGCTAGTTGTGTAGGACTTGCCAGGACAAATATACAATGTTTTAATATTCTCTCAATGATTTTTTTTACTGAATATAAATAAATAAATTGCCTTAAAAATCAACTGCCTCATGTATATCTCTAAATTACTGACTTCAATTATGTTTAGTATTGTTTTATTTGGTTGTGGAAACTTAAACCAGGATAAAGAATCTAACTTCTCTATTCAAATAAACAGTAAAACAAATATTGTTTCTAATGCTGATACACTTAATATTAGTCTTATTAACCTAAAAAACTTAAAAATTGATTCTATTTATCTAACATTAGATAATAGTAGAATTTCAAAATCTACTTCCTTATTTGACTCAACTTTAGGTGAAAAAATTATTAAGGCAAAAGTATATTATGATTCACAAATTGATGTCTTAATAAGAAATATAATTGTTGTCAATAAAAATGTACCAAAAATTTACTCATATGAAATTGTTAATACTTATCCTCATGACATAAAATCATACACTCAAGGATTGGAGTTTTATAATGGAAAGCTATACGAAAGCACTGGCCAATATGGAGAATCTAAACTAAGAGAGATTGATTACAGATCTGGAGATATATTAAAAAACATTAATTTAAGTAATTCTTATTTTGGTGAAGGCTTATCAATTTTAAATAATAAAATTTATCAGCTTACATGGAAAGAAGGTCGTGGTTTAGTCTATGACGTCAACAATTTAAAACAAATAGAATCCTTTAAATACGGACAAAGTAAGGAAGGATGGGGGCTTTGTAATGACGGCTATAAATTTTACAAGTCTGATGGAACCGAATACTTATGGCTACTAAATCCTAATACACTATACGAAGAAAGTTACATACAAGCCTACACAAATAAAGGGAAACTTACAAATTTAAATGAACTGGAATGGGTGGAGGGCTTTATTTTTGCTAATCGGTATCAAAAAAATGGAGTTGCTGTTATCAATCCAAAAAATGGAGCCATTGAAGCTGTAATTGATTTTAAAGCTCTCAAATCAAAAGTTACTAAACATGATGGCCTGGACGTTCTAAATGGAATGGCCTATAATCAAAAGACAAAAACTTTATTTGTTACTGGCAAACGATGGGATAAATTATTTGAAGTTAGAATTTTAAAGAACTAATTATTTATTTGATAATTTGACATACTAAACAGATTTGATTAAAAATTATGAATAACATAATTAAAACTCATTAAAAGCTAAAGTTACATTTTTATAAAAATAATCAACGAATGAAACGTTTTATGTGTATGATGTTAAGTATGATCGCTTTAATATTTTGGAGCTCATGCCGACAAGAATTTATATTTAATCCAAGTTCAGTTAATTTAGGCTTTTCTAAAGATACTGTTTATCTAGACACTGTTTTTTCAAATATTGGATCAAGCACATACACTCTTAAAGTCTATAATCAAAGTAACAAAGACATCCTTATTCCGTCAATAAAGCTTAGTAAGGGGCAAAATTCAAACTATCGAATGAATGTAGATGGTTTGATTGGCAATAATACATTAATTGGAAAAGAGTTTGAAAATATCGAAATATTGGCTAGAGATAGCATGTATGTTTTTATAGAGACAACAATAGATATTCTTTCATTAGTTGAGAATGAAACACATTTTTTATACACAGATGCTATTGAATTTGAAAATACATATGGCATTCAAAAAGTAGAATTAGTCACCTTGGTAAAAGATGCAGTATTTATCTATCCTAATCTTGATTCAGAAGGAATTATAGAAACTTTAAATTTTGATATTGACGGAGATGGCATTAGTGATGAAACATCTATCAAGGGTCGATTTCTGGAAGACTCAGAACTTAACTTTACAAATACTAAACCGTATGTAATCTACGGATATGCAGCCGTTGGAAATGGAAAAAGTCTTAACATAAACGCTGGGTCTAGAATTCATTTTCATGCTGGTTCTGGTCTCTTAATAACAAATAATGCTTCCCTGCATGTGTATGGACTGCCTAGTTTGGACTCAGAATTATTAGAAAATGAAGTTATTTTTGAAGGAGACCGACTAGAACCTTTTTACGAAAATGTTCCGGGGCAATGGCAAACAATTTGGTTATATGATGGCAGTGTAGATAATATAATTAACAACGCAACTATTAAGAATGGAACTATTGGAGTTTTAAGCGATGGGAACGAAGAAAATCCATCAAAGTTTCAGATAACCAATTCTCAAGTATATAACCATAGTAATTTTGGAATTCTTGGAAGAGCAACTTCAATAATTGCAGAAAATTTGGTAGTCAATAATTGTGGTTTATCTTCATTTGCTGGAACTTTTGGAGGCAACTACAATATTACACATTCAACTATAGCCAACTACTGGTCATCGAGTTTTAGACAATTTCCTGCATTATTACTCAATAATTTTATTGTGGATGCAGAAAATACAGTTATTACTAACCCGTTAACAACAGCAAATTTCACAAACTGTATAATTTATGGAAATAATAATCCAGAATTATTAATTGAAAAAGAAAATACAGAAATTTTCAATTTTAAGTTCACTAATAGTCTTATATATTTCGATGATCTAAATGGTAATTTTTCTTCAGCTGAATATGACTTTAGCAATTCTATAATTTATGAAAATATCATTTTTAATAATGATCCCCTGTTTCAAGATCCAAATAATAATAGGCTAAAAATTCCTGTAGGATCACCTGCACAGGGTACAGGTATAATTTATGGAAACTTAAATAAAGATATAACAAATACAATACGAAATCAACCGCCTGATATAGGCGCTTATAATGCAGTTCAATTTGAAGATTAAAACTAAAAAAACCTACTTTTCCAGCAGGTTTTTTATTAAGTTATTTGCTTATTTAACAAACTAATGGACGGTGACTCATTAAAGCATTAACTTTTTGAGCGATGGCTTCAAGCATAGCATCGTCATTGTAGTTATTTATAACATCATCGATAAACCCTACAATAATTTCCATATCGGATTCTTTCATACCTCGGGTTGTTATCGCGGGTGTACCTACTCTAATCCCGGAAGTTACAAATGGACTTTGAGTATCAAAAGGCACCATATTTTTATTAACTGTAATATCAGCTTTAACCAATGCATTTTCAGCATCTTTTCCAGTTATATTTTTGTTACGTAAGTCAATAAGCATCATGTGATTATCAGTACCACCAGAAATTAAATTGTAATCACGTTCTACAAAGGCTTGTGCCATCGCATCTGCATTCTTTTTAACTTGTAATATATAATGCAAAAAGTCGTCTGTTAAAGCTTCACCAAAAGCAATTGCTTTTCCAGCTATAACATGTTCTAAAGGTCCTCCTTGGTTTCCAGGAAATATAGCGGAGTCCAACAAAGAAGACATCATGCGTACTTTTCCAGATTTTAAAGTAATTCCGAAAGGGTTTTTAAAATCAGTCCCCATCATAATTAGCCCACCTCTGGGACCTCTAAGTGTTTTGTGAGTTGTTGTTGTCACTATATGGCAATGAGGTAAAG
>ERZ1048068.3070-NODE-3070-length-11182-cov-4.055181_pt1 | contig 11182 bp, 10 predicted proteins | sample MGYA00383098_ERZ1048068 | MGnify/ENA primary metagenome ERZ1048068 (study PRJEB29581, sample SAMEA5548368) | metagenome | biome: marine; feature: coastal; material: water | depth 1 m | study: Short-term variability in the microbial, nano- and picoplankton... | reverse complement strand
TATTACGGTCGTGTAAAACCCCATAAAGGAACCGATTATGCCGCAGCTGTAGGAACGCCCATTATGGCAACTGCTAATGGACGCGTCACGAAAGCAAGTTATACCAGAGGGAATGGGAACTATGTAAAAATCAAACACAATGGAACCTATTCTACCCAATACCTCCATATGAAACGCCGTAAAGTAAAGGTGGGTCAATATGTTAAACAAGGAGATGTTATTGGTTGGGTTGGAATGACAGGAAACACCTCTGGCCCACACGTCTGTTATCGCTTTTGGAAAAATGGCCGCCAGGTAGACCCTTTCAAACAAAAACTACCTGAGGCGAAGCCCATTTCTTCTGAATTAAAAAAACGTTATTTCGAGCATATAAAAGAAACCGAAAAACAATTGAACTGTCTTGATTTCAACAAGGAAAAGACAACAACCATCGCAATGAACTAAATATGGCACTACCAAACATCAAGCCCACAACAACTAAAAGTTGGAAAAAATTAAACGCCCATTTTAAAGCAATTAACAATGAGCGACTACAGGATTATTTTAATCAAGACGACAAACGCTTTGATCGATTTTCTATTCAGTGGGAGGACTTTTTAGTGGACTTTTCTAAAAACCGTATTAATCAAGACACCCTAGTTCTTTTAGAAGATTTTGCCCATGAAATGGGATTAAAAGAGGCGATGGATGCTTATTTTGGAGGAGAATCCATTAATCAAACCGAAGGAAGAGCAGTCTTACACACTGCCCTGCGCGCTCCAGTAGATACCCAGCTCTATGTAGACGGTCTTGACGTTATGCCAGAGGTGCATGCAGTCAAGGCAAAAATCCGTTCGTTTTGTGATAAAGTAATTAGCGGCGAACACAAAGGTTACACTGGAAAAGCCATCACCGATGTAGTCAATATTGGGATTGGAGGCTCTGATTTAGGTCCCACCATGGTCACAGAATCGCTACAGTTTTATAAGAATCACCTTAACGTACAATTTGTCTCTAATGTAGAAGGAGACCACGTTCGCGAGGTCATGAAAACCCTTGATCCAGAGACCACCCTTTTTGTGATTGTTTCTAAAACTTTTACTACCCAAGAAACCTTGAGTAATGCCAATACCCTTAGAGAATGGTTTTTAACTCATGCAGGGGAAGAAGCAATTGCGCAACACTTTGTTGCCGTTTCAACCAACCTTGAAAAGATCGCTGCCTTTGGGATCGCACCAGACAATGTCTTTCCCATGAAAGACTGGGTGGGAGGTCGTTTTTCGCTTTGGAGTGCTGTGGGCTTAAGTATCGCTTTGGCCGTAGGGCCTGATCATTTTGAAGCCTTATTAGCTGGAGCGCATAAAATGGACGAGCATTTTAGAGATACGCCTTTTCAAGAAAATATTCCTGTAGTACTCGCTCTAATTAGTGTGTGGTACAACAACTTTTGGGAAGCCGAAAGTGAAGCTATTATTCCCTATACACAGTACTTGCGTAATCTCCCTGCCTACCTACAACAAGGAATAATGGAAAGCAATGGGAAAGGGGTAGATCGCAATGGAGAAAATGTCGATTATCAAACCGGAACCATTATTTGGGGAGGTTCTGGTACGAATGCACAACACGCCTTTTTTCAGCATATTCACCAAGGAACAAAACTTATCCCAGCCGACTTTATCGGATTTAAAACGTCCTTATATGGTGAAGAGGAACACCAGAACAAATTAATGGCGAACTTTATCGCTCAAACAGAAGCCTTGATGCGTGGAAAAACCATGGCAGAAGCGGTGAATGAATTGACTGAAAAAGGTCTGTCTGATGATGAAATCGAGACCCTTGCACCGTTTAAAGTCTTTGAAGGAAACAACCCCACAAACACCCTTTTAATTGATGCCTTAAGTCCAGATAGTATTGGAAAACTTATTGCCATGTACGAACAAAAAATCTTTGTGCAGGGAGTGCTGTGGAACATCTTTAGTTATGATCAATGGGGGGTTGAATTAGGGAAGCAATTGGCCAGTACTGTTTTAGCCGATTTAGAAGGAGACAGCATTGCGCAACACGACACCTCGACCACTGCCTTGCTCAAGCATTTAAAAAGCTAAGCCGGCTCTTTTGGCCGAATGGCCTTAATTTTTAATTGTAAGGAAACCGATCCATTCCACTCGTTTTCATCTAGGGTATACAAGAGATCAAAAGGCCCTCCGCTTTTAATATAATCGTAATGTTTCGCCATGCTAAATCCTATACCAATTAATGGTCCATTAGGGGTTTGCACTGAAAGGCGTAAGTGGCTTTGATCTTTCCCTACAACCTTGCTTTGTCCACTATCAACACAGTTTGTACTGCAAAAAACAGGGCGCATATTTTTAGGGCCAAAGGGGGCCATTTGCTCTACAATACGATAGAGTTTATGGTTGACCTCTTCTATGGGGATTGCTAAATCATAAAGAATTACAGGAGTTCTTAGCTCTGGTAAAATACTTTCTTCAACCTGCTTTTCAAAAGCTGTTTTAAAGTGGGTTAATTGATTTTCTTTTAAAGTAAGACCTGCAGCGTATTTGTGACCGCCAAACTGTATCATATGGTCCTTACACGCCTCTAAAGCCTCATAGACATTAAACCCTTTTATGGATCGAACAGATCCTGCATAATTTTCACCAGAGCGGGTTAAGACCACCGTGGGGCGATAATAGTTTTCAATCAAGCGGGAAGCGACAATCCCCACGACGCCTTTGTGCCAATCTTCGGCAAAAACGACCGTAGCTGGAAAGCTTTCTTCTTTTCTTTGCTTTATTTGGTCAAGGGCTTCTTTGGTAATTCGTTCGTCTGTCGCCCTGCGCTCTGTATTAAATTGTTCAATGGCCTCTGCAATCTTTTTTACTTCAGTAGGATCTTTGCTTCTCAATAAATCAACCGCAACAAGGGCATGATCCATGCGTCCTGCAGCATTGATGCGTGGGGCAACTTTAAAGACTAGATCAGTAATGTTGACGGGCTTTTTTAGTGCACCTAAGAAGCCTTGAATTCCCGGTCGTGGATTTTGGCGTAGTTGCGCCAAACCAAAAAAGCTCAAGGTCCTATTTTCCCCTTCCATGGGGACAATGTCTGCTGCAATGGCTGTAGCGACAAGATCGAGATAAGGATAGAGATTTTCTTTGGGTTCTTGCCATCGTTCGCTTAATGCTTGAATCAATTTAAACCCAATCCCGCAGCCACATAATTCGTCAAAAGGATAGTTGCAATCTTCTCTTTTAGGGTCGAGTAAGGCTACCGCTTGGGGTAATTCTTCTCCGGGTAAATGGTGATCACAAATGATAAAGTCTATGCCTTTTTCTTTGGCATAAGCGACTTTATCGACGGCTTTAACTCCGCAATCTAAGGCAATGATAAGTTGTATCCCTTTGGCCTTGGCGACATCAATTCCTTGATAAGAAACGCCATAACCTTCAGTATAGCGATCTGGGATATAAGGAGTGATTTTTGTAGTTTTTTCGGCTAAAAAAGACGCCATTAGTGCGACAGAGGTGGTCCCGTCTACGTCATAGTCTCCATAAACCATAATAGCCTCGTCTTCTTCTAGGGCAGCATGGATGCGATCAACCGCCTTATCCATGTCTTGCATTAAGAAAGGAGAATGCAAGTCTTCCCATTGGGGTCTAAAAAAGGCTTTGGCAGCATCAAAAGTGTGCATCCCTCTTTGTGCTAAAAGCGTGGCAATAATAGCAGAAACACCCAGTTCTTTTTGAAGCTGCTGCACAAGCTTTTGTTCTGGTTTAGAAATCGCTTTCCAACGCATGATTACTTTTTTGATTTTCCGTTCAAACACAAGACAAATTCCCCTTTGGGGGCTTTTTGTTCAAAATGTGTGATGGCCTCTTTTAAGCTTCCACGAAAAGTTTCTTCGTGCAGTTTTGTCAATTCTCTCGAGATAGAGATCAAACGTTCTTCTCCACAAAGCGTTGCTAATTGCCCTAAAGTCTTTAGTAGCTTGTGTGGGGATTCATATAAAATGGTGGTTCGATCTTCTTCGGCAATTTTTTCCAGGCGGGTTTGTCGTCCTTTTTTTGGCGGAAGAAAGGCTTCGAAAATAAAACGGTCATTCGGGAGTCCACTCAAAACTAATGCGGGCACAAAAGCTGTTGCCCCTGGGAGACATTCTACTTCTATCTCTTCTTTGATGGCTTCTCTTACTAATAAAAATCCAGGGTCTGAAATGGCTGGGGTTCCCGCATCTGAAATCAAGGCAATATTTTTCCCTTGTTTTAAATCTCGAATGATCTTTGGCAAGGTCGAATGTTCGTTATGCATATGATGACTGTGCAAGGGCGTATTGATCTCAAAATGCTGCATTAACTTAGCACTTGTTCGAGTGTCTTCGGCTAAGATAAGATCAACTTCATTGAGCACTTCGACCGCTCGAAAAGTCATGTCTTTTAGGTTCCCAATAGGGGTCGGTACAAGAAAAAGTTGCGCCATTTGTGTTCTAACTAGGTCTTTATATTTATACGAAATGCTTAAAAATTAGATTCAAGGCATTTATAAAAACGGGTTTCAAAGGCCTCTTTTCCATCCCATTGATTGTACTCTGGTTTAACCATTTGCTCGATAAAGCTTTGTGCTTCTTCCCAACTACTCATGGTTTGTACTTGAGAAATGACCCTTTGGTAATCTTCTGCACTATCGTCAAAGAGGTTTTTGATAAAGGCTAGTCGATCATTCAATCCTATTTGTGCTCCTTTGCCTAAAACATCGTTTAAATTTTTAGAAAGAGTTTCTTCTGTCACCCTTTGGGGTTTTTCAACTAAGATTTCATCAAGGGGTGTTTCTTCAGGTTCTTTTTTAATAAAAACAGGATTTGAGACAGAGGCAAACAGGTCTTCTATCGCAGCAGATTCTTCCTCTAATGGAAGTTCTGTCACTAGCTCGTTTATGGTTTCCATTACGGGAATAACTTCTTGCTTTTGCTTCTCGTCTTCAGGGGTAATATTTTGATCTTGATAATGCTCTAGTAAGACTAGCTTTTTATAGATCTCTTGTACTTTCTCTAATAGTTCAACGTGAGAAACAGCTTCATCTTGAGCTAAAATTTCGTGGGCAAGCCGGTCGATTTCTTTTTTTATAGGATTAAGCATAGAAGGATTCTTAAGAACAAATTGTTTTGATACCTTTGTTAGGAGGAAGGTGTATTAACCTTCTGGGTGAAATTACAAAAATGTTTTTAGAAAATACTGTAAATCAAAATGAACAATTTGGCTGGATCGAAGTGATTTGCGGCTCTATGTTTTCTGGGAAAACCGAGGAGTTAATTCGCCGTTTAAAACGCGCTCAAATTGCTCAGCAAAAGGTAGAAATCTTTAAACCAGCTATCGATACACGTTATGACGATGAATTAGTCACTTCTCATGACCAAAATCAAATTCGTTCTACCCCAGTTCCTGCTGCTGCAAACATTCCACTTTTAGTGAATGATTGTGATGTGGTGGGTATCGATGAAGCACAATTCTTTGATGACGAAATTGTGCAAGTTTGCAATGACTTAGCCAACCGTGGCATTCGTGTTATTGTCGCCGGATTAGACATGGATTTTAAAGGGAACCCCTTTGGGCCTATGCCCTCACTAATGGCAACAGCAGAATATGTCACTAAGGTTCACGCAGTCTGTACTTGCACTGGGAATCTTGCACAATACAGTTTTAGAACTTCAACAGATGATGGGATTGTGGTACTAGGCGAAAAAGAAACTTATGAGCCTTTAAGCAGAGCAGCCTTCTACAAGGAAAATCAAAAAAAGCTCCAACAAAACAACCCTAAGGCACAAAAAAAGAAATCGTGACACAACTGCAAATAGATCTTGAGAAGCTCGCACACAATTACAATAGCTTGCGAGAAAAAACTACTTCGACGACAAAATTTATCGCTGTGGTCAAGGCAAACGCCTATGGGCAAGGAGCGATAGAAATCGCACAAAAACTTGTCTCCCTGGGAGCAGACTGGCTTGCGGTAGCCTATACAGAAGAAGGGATTGCGTTAAGACAAGCGGGGATTAAATGTCCTATCATGGTCTTCTATCCACAGTCTGAAAATATCAATCGATTGATTGATGCTCGACTCGAACCTGCCCTCTATAGCACAGCCTTTATTACCGCTTTTTCAAAGGCGCTTCTCGCCAAAGAAATCACAGATTACCCCGTTCACCTTAAGTGTAATACGGGGCTAAACCGCATAGGCTTGTCAGCAGATGACCTCACTCATTTTTTAGCTAAAAAAGAAACCTTCCCCTTTAAGCTTCAAAGTGTTTACTCCCATCTAGGTGCTTCTGAAAATCAAAAACCATGTCCCTTTACACAAAAACAAGTGCAACGCTTTTTGAGTCTTAAAGCACAGGTAGAAAAAGCCTTTTCAACTCCACCGCTCTTTCATTTAGTCAATACCTCTGGGATTTTTAACTATCCAGAATATCACTTTGATGCCGTGCGTTGTGGGATCGGACTATACGGTTTTGCCAATCAAGCAGACTGGGATAAAACCTTACAGCCTATTGCTCGTTTAACCACCTCAATTATACAACTTCACAGTGTTGAAAAAGGAGAAAGTGTTGGCTATAATCAAGGCTGGATCGCGCCACAAAAAAGTCAAATCGCTGTGCTGCCCATAGGACATGCAGATGGGATAAGTAGACGTTTTGGGAAAGAAGTTGGCGGCGTGTGGATCAAAGGGCAACACGCACCCATCATAGGAAATGTTTGTATGGATATGATCATGGTCGACGTCTCTAAAATCGACTGTGAATTACATCAAACCGCTGTTGTTTTTGACGCAGAACATACCACTCATCAACTTGCTCAAAGGGCAGGAACCATTTCTTATGAATTGCTTACCGCACTTTCTCCTAGAATAAAGCGAGTCACTCTATAGAAGTTTTATTTATAACATTTTGTTGTATTATTGATAATTTCTATTGCAAGCTTGTCGTCTCTTTGATTTATCCCTACTTTTGCACAAAATAAAAGAATATGAGAGTTGCCGTTGTTGGTGCTACCGGTATGGTAGGAAACGTAATGCTAAAAGTTTTAGCCGAAAGAAATTTTCCTTTAACAGAGTTAATCCCTGTTGCTTCAGAGCGATCAGTAGGGAAGAAAGTTGCTTATCGAGGAACCGACTACACGGTGGTAGGCTTACAAACAGCGGTTGACATGCAGCCAGATGTAGCTTTGTTTTCAGCAGGAGGCGAAACCTCTTTAGCCTGGGCGCCTAAATTTGCTGCTGCGGGTACAACGGTGATCGACAACTCTTCTGCCTGGAGAATGGATCCAGCTAAGAAACTCATTGTCCCAGAAATCAATGCCAACCTTTTAACGGCTGAAGATAAAATCATTGCAAACCCTAATTGTTCTACCATTCAAATGTTGGTCGCGCTAGCGCCGCTCCAAAGAAAATACGGCATTGAGCGTTTGGTTATTTCCACTTATCAATCCATTACCGGAACAGGCGTTTCGGCAGTACAACAGTTAGAAAACGAATATGCAGGTGAAAAAGGGGAAATGGCATATCCATATCCTATTCACAGAAATGCGCTGCCTCACTGTGATGTCTTTCAAGACAATGGATACACAAAAGAAGAAATGAAACTCGTCAAAGAAACCCATAAGATATTAGGTGACGATAGCATTCGCGTTACAGCAACAGCGATTCGTATTCCCGTAGTAGGGGGACATAGTGAATCGGTTAATGTAGAGTTAAAAGGCCCTTCTTCTGTACAAGAAATCCGTCAACTATTAAACGAAAGTGCAGGAGTAGTTGTTCAAGACAACCCCGAGACAAACACCTATCCTATGCCGATTTATGCCGAAGGGAAAGACGATGTTTTTGTAGGTCGAATTAGACAAGACTTCTCGCAAGACAACACCTTTAACCTTTGGATTGTATCAGATAATTTGCGTAAAGGAGCAGCGACAAATACCGTTCAAATTGCAGAATATCTTATCGATCAAAACTTGATTTAACTTGCGCTGTTTTATCCATAAAAAAAAGACCGCTTTTAAGCGATCTTTTTTATTTTATTCATTCATTTCAAAACTCTCCATGAATTTCGTGGTATAGTCCCCTTTGACATAATCGGGATCCTCCATTAATTGACGGTGAAACGGAATGGTCGTTTTTACCCCTTCAATGATGAATTCATCTAAAGCGCGTTTCATTTTATTAATCGCCTCTTCTCGTGTTTGCGCAGTCGTAATCAACTTTGCAATCATCGAATCATAATAGGGCGGGATAATATAGCCAGAATACACATGAGTATCTAATCGAACCCCATGACCACCAGGAATATGTAAGTTGGTGATTTTCCCTGGAGAGGGGCGAAAATCGTTGTATGGATCTTCCGCATTAATACGGCATTCTATCGAGTGTAGTTTTGGCAAATAATGCTTCCCAGAAATAGGGATTCCAGCCGCAACAGTAATTTGTTCGCGAATCAAGTCAAAGTCAATCACTTGTTCTGTAATAGGATGCTCTACTTGGATACGGGTATTCATTTCCATAAAGTAGAAGTTGCGGTGTTTGTCGACTAAAAACTCTACTGTTCCAGCACCTTCATATTTGATAAATTCTGCTGCTTTAACCGCGGCTTCTCCCATGCGTTCACGCAGCTCGTCTGTCATGAAAGGAGAGGGAGTTTCTTCGGTTAATTTTTGGTGGCGGCGTTGTACAGAACAATCTCTTTCAGATAAATGGCAGGCTTTGCCAAAGCTATCTCCTACCACTTGAATCTCTATATGACGAGGTTCTTCAATCAATTTCTCCAAATACATCCCGTCGTTTCCAAAAGAGGCTGCTGCTTCTTGACGCGCACTTTCCCATGCTTTTTCAAGTTCATCCTCTTTCCAAACGGCACGCATACCTTTTCCACCGCCACCGGCAGTTGCTTTTAGCATGACAGGATAGCCAGCTTCTGCAGCGAGCTTTTGAGTTTCTTCAAAGTCTTTTAAAATCCCTTCAGATCCCGGAATAGTGGGTACTCCGGCAGCTTTCATAGTTGCTTTAGCTGAAGCTTTATCCCCCATTTGATTAATCATCTCGCAAGATGCTCCGATGAATTTAATCTGATGCTCTGCACACATTTTAGAAAACTTAGCGTTTTCTGACAAAAACCCATATCCTGGGTGAATGGCGTCTGCGTTAGTGATTTCTGCGGCAGCGATAATATTGGCCATTTTAAGATAGGACTCTGCACTCGAAGGCGGTCCTATACAAACGGCTTCGTCTGCAAACTTTACGTGTAAACTTTCGGCGTCTGCGGTAGAATAAACCGCAACAGACTTGATCCCCATTTCTTTACAGGTACGGATAATTCGCATAGCGATTTCACCCCGATTGGCAATTAATATTTTTTTAAACATAAAAAAAGTGTTCGTTACCGTTTATGATGGGTCAATTAAGAATAGAGGTTGTTCAAATTCTACTGGAGAAGAATCATCGACCAATATTTTAACAATCTTACCGCTAACTTCAGACTCAATTTCATTGAAGAGTTTCATGGCTTCAATCACACATAAAACATCTCCTTCGCTAATTTGCTGCCCCACTTCAGCAAACATCGGTTTGTCTGGAGAAGGTTTGCGATAAAAGGTTCCAATAATAGGAGATTTGATTGTGATATAGTTGTCATTTTCTGCGGCAGCTTTTTCTGCTACAGGAGCATCAGCGACTGGTGCCGGTGCGGCTACTGGCGATACTGCTTGTAATTGGTGCTGCGCAACAACTGGTGGCATTTGTTGAACAATAGTCGTGTTCTCTCCTGTTGACTTACCATCTCCTGTTTTAATAGTAATCTTTACATCATCCATTTCAAGGCTTACTTCTGAAGCGCCTGACTTAGCGACGAACTTAATTAAGTTTTGAATTTCTTTGATATCCATTGGTTCTGTGATTTTAGTTTTGATAGTCGTAATTCCATGTTAAATAAGCCGCACCCCATGTAAATCCACCCCCAAAAGCGGTGAAGATTAGTTTATCTCCTTTTTTAAAGGTAGATTCAAAATCTGCCAATAAAAGTGGAAGTGTGGCTGCAGTGGTATTACCGTATTTATGAATGTTTGTTAGTACTTTTTCTTCGGCTACGCCTAAATGATTTGTTGTCGCATCAATAATGCGTTTATTCGCTTGGTGGGCGATAACATAGTCAATCTCTTCTGCCGTTAGGGCATTGTTTTGAATGACTTTTTTACTTGTTTCTGCCATGTGTTTCACGGCATATTTAAAGACTGTTTTACCCTCTTGGTTTAAATAATGTTTCCCTGCATTAAAGGTGTTTTCATTAATGGGGTAGAGAGATCCTCCTTCTTGAATGTTGAGATACTCTCTTCCGATCCCATCGTTTCCATGAATGGCATTTTCAAAACCAAAGCCATTGTCAGAGGCTTCAAAAAGAGCTGCTCCAGCACCATCCCCAAAGATGATACAAGTTGCGCGGTCAGTATAATCAATAATCGAAGACATTTTATCTGCCCCTATTAATAAAACCTTTTTGTACTGATTTGAACTGATAAAAGAAGCTGCTGTTGACATCCCGTATAGAAAGCCAGAACAGGCAGCAGAAATATCAAAAGCGAAAGCATTTGTTGCGCCTATTTGAGTAGCAACATATGGTGCTGTCGAAGAGACTTGATAATCTGGTGTAATGGTAGCAACAAGAACTAAATCAATTGTAGAGGGGTCAATATGGTTATTTTGACAAAGATTTTGAGCGGCCTTTACCGCCATAAATCCTGTTGAATGTTGTGGATTTTTTGCTATTCGACGTTCTGATATTCCAGTTCGCGATCGAATCCATTCATCATTCGTATCCACCATCTGTTCAAGATCATGGTTTGTCAATACTTCTTCCGGCACGTAACTTCCAACAGCAGTTATGGCCGCTTTTGTTACTAGAGAGCTATCCCGCTTCATTGTATGCTTATCTTTTCCTTGAACGATTTGCTTAGTGAAGATAAATGTTTTTTGTTCGAAACAAAATCTTTTATATGAAAAATGCTCTCCATTTTGGAGAGCATCAAGCTTTGTAAAAGAAATTAATTAAGCAGTAGCTTCTTCAGCGCTGTCAATTAAAACTTTTCCTTTGTAGTATAATTTTCCTTCATGCCAGTGAGCACGGTGGTAAAGGTGAGCTTCACCTGTTGTTGTGTCTACAGCAATTTGAGAC